>Ga0126373_10000876_pt1 | contig 20554 bp, 17 predicted proteins | sample PanSoiMetPlot_11_FD_92545 | JGI IMG/M metagenome (GOLD analysis project Ga0126373, IMG submission 92545) | Tropical forest soil microbial communities from Panama - MetaG Plot_11 | ecosystem: Environmental > Terrestrial > Soil > Tropical forest > Bulk soil | place: Panama | collected 2016-02-17 | reverse complement strand
GTCTGGAGCGTGCCGATTGGCGCGCACCAGGGTCTCGCGCACCCACTGGCGCAGGTCAAGATCGAGCTGGAGCTGGCCAGGCTCATGATGCAGAAGGCAGCCACGCTGTACGACGCAGGTGACGACATGGGCGCGGGCGAAGCGGCGAACATGGCCAAGTACGCCGCGGCCGAAGCCAGCATCCGCACCGTGGACCAGGCCATCCAGTCGCTCGGCGGCAGCTCCATGACGGCGGAGTTCGGACTCGCTGCCATGCTCGCGAACGTGCGGACAACCCGGATCGCGCCGGTCAGCCGGGAGATGATCCTGAACTTCGTGGCCCAGTACTCGCTGGGGCTGCCGAAGTCCTACTAACGCGAAGGAGCCGCTCCGATGGCCGATGCGCTCGTTCAGTACTCGGTCGACCGTGGTATCGCCCGCGTCGCGCTGGACTCGCCGCGCAACCGAAACGCGCTGTCGGCTGCCCTTGTCGAGCAGCTCACGCGGGCGCTGTCCGACGCAGGCGCGAGCGACGCCGTTCGCGCCGTCGAGTTGACGCACACAGGGTCGACGTTTTGCGCGGGAGCGGACCTCAGCGAGGCTAGCCAGGGCGGGATGACTGGCGGTACGACGCGGCTGCTGACGCTGCTTAAGCACATCGTCGCGCTGCCCAAGCCGGTCGTCGGCAGCATCGACGGCCACGTCCGCGCCGGCGGCCTCGGCCTTGTCGGTGCCTGCGACATCGTGCTCGCCGGCCCCGCGTCGACGTTCGCGTTCACCGAGGTCAGACTTGGCCTCGCGCCCGCAGTGATCTCGCTGACGACGCTACCCCGGATGGACTCGCGGGCTGCGAGCCGGTACTACCTGACCGGCGAGACATTCGACGCGCCGACAGCCGCGCGGATCGGGTTGATCACCGCCGCGGTCGACGACATCGACGCCGGCACGATCGAGGTCCTTGACGCGCTGCGCGCCGCCTCGCCGCAGGGCCTGCGTGAAACCAAGCCGCTGCTCACACCCGCCATTCTCGACGGCTTCGACGCCAGAGCGGACGCCCTGGCGGACCTATCGGCCCGGCTGTTCGCGTCGCCGGAGGCCGCGGAGGGAATGGCCGCGTTCCTGGAAAAGCGCCGGCCGTCCTGGGCTCCCGGATAATTCCATGGGAACGGGATCGCTCGCGTCCGCCGCCGTCGGCGCGTCCGCCGGTGCGGGCCGTGCGCCGCGGCAGGACCGCGGCTGGGCCACGAGATCGCGGTTGCTGGAGTCCGCCGTTAGCTGCCTGGCCGAGCTCGGCTGGAGCGGCGCGACCGTGTCGGTGGTGGCCGCGCGGGCCGGGGTGTCGCGCGGCGCAACGCAGCACTACTTCCCGACGCGGGAGGACCTGTTTACGGCCGCGCTCGACCACATGGCCGAGGTGCGCCTCGCAGAGATCCTTCGCGAAGCGGCCCGACTGCCGCCTGGCGGCCAGCATCGCACCAGGGATGTCGTCCGCCTACTGGTTGGCCTGTATACCGGGCCGCTGTTCCGCGCCGCACTTCAGGTCTGGGCGGCCGCCGCAGCCAGCGCGGAACTGCGTGATCTCGTCTTGCCGCTCGAAGCACGCCTCGGTCGGGAAGCCCACAAGGCGGCCATCGGCTTGCTGGGCGTCGACGAATCCGTGCCAGGCGTGCACGAGGCGGTCCAGGCGACGCTCGACCTGGCTCGCGGCCTCGGCCTGGCCGACACGCTCGCGGACGACTCGCGCCGCCGCGAACACATCATCGCCCAGTGGGCCGCGATGCTGGACGCGGCGATCGCTGGCCGGTAGCGCACGGATGGGGCGTCATGTTGGATCTGCTGCCCCTGTATGGACAGCAGATCCAACATCGCGCCCCATGGCTGGCGCGTCGGCCGGGCCTGAGGGGCGATCTCGCCGATACTTGACCGGACAATTCGCCGGAGCCCAGCGGGAGGCAAAGCGTGCGCAGCAGGCAGTACACCGACGACATCCTGGCGCCGCCGTCGCGCCGGGCGGCTGCGCTGCCTCGAATCGCCGCCGAACTCGGCTTGCTTGTCGAGGATGGTGACGGCGACTTCTGCGGCGCTGTTGTCGCCTGCGAGAAGGACGCGGTCACGCTCGAAGACCGGCGTGGCAGGCGCAGGCTGTTCCCTCTGTCGGGCACGTTCCTGCTGGAAGGCCGACGGGTCACGCTTGTGCGGCCGGCACCCGATCGGCCGGGCCTTCCGGGCCGCACTGCGTCTGGCTCGATCGCGGTGACATCCGGGCGCGCGAAGGTGGCCAGGGCGAGCCGGATCTACGTCGAGGGCAAGCATGACGCCGAGCTCGTCGAGAAGGTCTGGGGCGACGACCTGCGCGAGGTCGGCGTCGTCGTGGAGTTGCTCAACGGCATCGACGACCTACCGGCGATCGCGACCGATTTCGCGGCTGGTGCCGGCCGGCGCCTCGGCGTTCTGGTCGACCATTTCGTCCCGGGATCGAAGGAGAGCCGGATCGCCGAGCAGGTGACAGCCGAGGACGTTCTTGTCGTTGGCCACCCATACGTCGACGTCTGGGCCGCGGTCAAGCCCGCCGTAGTCGGCATCAGGCGCTGGCCGGATGTACCGCGCGGCATCTCGTGGAAAGAGGGCGTCCTGGCTGCCATAGGCTGGCCGCCGGACACCGCGGCTGCCTGGCGGCGCATCCTGCGCTGCGTGCGCTCATACGCCGACCTTGAGCCCGCCTTTTTGGGGCGGGTCGAGGAATTAATCGACTTCGTGACTGAACCAGGCGGCAGCTAGGCTCGCGTCCGAGCACGCGACCTAGCAGGAGAGCCGATGACTGAGGACGACGAGCTGGCAGCGCTGAAGGACCAGTGCACGCGGTTTTTCCACGGCCACGGCAAGCAGACAGCGGCCTCGCTGCTGGCGACGATCCCAGCTGATACGACGATCGACATGTACGGCAAGGGCGGCGTGGTGGCGGATCTGGAGGTTGAGATCTGCCGGCTGCTGGACAAACCAGCGGCCGCGTTCCTGCCGTCGGGAACGATGGCGCAGCAATCAGTGCTCCGGGTACACGCGGACGCGCGTAACCGCCGGACCGTGGTCTTCCACCCGATGTGTCACCTGGAGCAGCACGAGGAGCAGGGCTACCAGCGGCTGCACGGCCTCATCGGCCGTCCGGTCGGCGGGCGCGAGAGGCTGATAACGCTCGACGACCTGACGGCGATCGCCGAGGATCCGGCCGCGCTGCTGATCGAGTTGCCGCAGCGCGACATCGGGGGTCAGCAGCCCGCCTTCGACGACCTGACTGCGCAGGTGGCGTGGGCTCGGGAGCGCGGTGCGGCCGCGCATCTCGACGGTGCGCGTCTGTGGGAGTCGGCAGCCGGCTACGGGCGGCCGCCGGCCGACATCGCCGCGCTCTTCGATACCGTGTATGTCTCGTTCTACAAGGGGATCGGCGCGCTTCCTGGCTGCTGCGTGGCCGGGCCGGAAGCGATAGTGGCGCAGGTCCGGGAGTGGCGGCGGCGGATGGGCGGCACGCTGCACGGCCTGTGGCCAAACGCGGCCTCCGCACTCGGCTGCCTGGCCGTCAGGCTGCCGAAGTTCCCGGCCTACTTGGCCCACGCCAAAGCGATCGCCGGCGCACTCGCGGACGTTGCTGGCGTGACGGTGATCCCGGATCCTCCGCAGGTGCCGATGATGCATCTGCTGCTCCGGGCGACCAAGGAACAGTACGCCGGGGCGGCGCGGCGGCTAGCCAAGGACCAGGGGATCTGGGCGTCGCCGCACATCATGCCGACCGCCGATCCAGGCATTCAGCGGCTGGAACTGTCCATCGGCGATGGCACGCTGGAATTCCAGCCGACCGAAGTGGCGAAGATCTTCGCTGGGCTCATCGCGACTTGAGAGCCGCCGTCTGGGCGATCGCCGCAACCGGCCGGCGCTGAGTGACAAGAACTGACAGCACGACGACGAGCGGCCACAGGGATTGATCGGCGGTGATGGCCCGCTCGGCCAGACCGAGCACGTCACCGCCGAACAACTGGGTGAGAAACCACAACAGCAGGCCAAGGGTGAGGAGCCCGTATGCCCAGGCGGCCAGCGGTCGCAGGGCAGCTGGCGCACCGTAGTCCGTGCGCATTCCGGCTACCGGCCAGAGCATCATCAGCAGAACGCCGGTCACGGAGAAGATCTCGTGCACCGGAGAACCGCTGTGGGCATGCTGCGGGTAGGCGGCGATGAGCATCCCGCTGACGCCGCCGAAGATCAGCATGATCCGGCCTGCCTCGGCCACCGGCCGCAGAGCGAGGCCCGTGACGGCGTGGCAAGCACCGACGCCAAGCAGCGAGAAGGTGATCAGCCACCGGTACGGCATTCCCTGCGTAGCCAGGGCACTTATCGATCTGGTCACCGAGTCGAACGGAACCGGCTGGAGTGCTGCAGCCGTCATCCAGCCGCCGATCAGGAACACGGGCGCGAGCACCGACGACACCACGCCCCACCATGGCATCCGCACCATTCCACCGTAAGGGTTGGTGAATCCCGATATTGGAGGGGGCCTCCGGATGCGCGAAGATCGCGAGGTCGCGAGCGGGTCGCCTGGACGGCGACGGTTCGGAGGTAACACGGCCCTGCCATTATCAGGGGATGACCGTCGTAAAGATCAATGCAATTACGGTGCCGCCGGATGGCGGGGACGAGCTCGCGCGCAGGTTCGCCGCACGGGCTGGGGCTGTCGACAACCAGGAGGGCTTCGAGGGCTTCGAGCTGCTGCGACCCACCGACGAGCGGACGACCTGGCTGGTCGTGACGAGGTGGCGCGACGACGCAGCGTTCGAGGCCTGGCGGACGTCGCCTGCCTTCGGCCACGGTCACCGGCAAGCGGCCGCGTCGGCTGAGGCAGCGTCGCCAAAAGGCGAACAAGCCGAGCAGGCCAAGCCGTTGGCAGTCAGCAGCGAACTGTGGTCTTTCGAGATCGCGACTGGTGCCTCGGGAGCCGGAGGCCGCTAGCTGCGCGTGGCCAGGAAGACCGGGATCGTGCGGTCGGTCCTGAGCTGGTATTCCGCGTAGGGCGGGTACGCGGCGACGGCGCGCTCCCACCACTTGATCCGCTCGTCGCCGTCGAGCTCGCGGACGGTGAAACTGAACGGTGTCGCCCCGTCCTGGATCATGACCGACCCCGGGCCCGACACGAGGTTGTAGTACCAGACAGGATGCGTCGGCGCGCCGCCCTTGGACGCAACGAGCGCGTACTGGCCGTTGTGCTCGACGCGCATCAGGGCGAACTTGCGAATCTTGCCGGTTTTGTTACCGCGCGTCGTCACGATCACTACCGGCAGCCCGGTGTCGCGCAAGGTGTTGGCGCGCTCGCCGCCGGACGCTTCGTACTCGGCCACTTGGTCGCGCACCCACTGTGCCGGGCTTGGCTCGTACTCGCCGTCGAAAGTCATGGGGCGACCTTATGCCTGCTCGAAAACCGCGGCCAACACCGCACCCAGCGATGGCACAGCGCCGTGACGGCGGCGGATCAAGTCCGCGACGAGTCCGGTCCAGCCCGTCTGGTGGGAGGCGCCGAGACCCGATCCGTTATCGCCGTGGAAGTACTCGCTGAACACCAGGTTGTCCCGCCAGGCTGGATCGTCGCTGAGCATCGCGACGCCGCCGAAGCACGGCCGGCGGCCGTCGGGGCCGGGCGTGAAGATCGAGATCAGCCGACCGGACAGGTCCATGGCGATCTGCCCGAGCGCCACTGACTGGCCGGACCGAGCCGGGTACTCAACAGATAGCTCGTCGCCGAAGAACGTGCTGTAGCGCTCCAGGACGCTCACGATCAGGTAGTTGACCGGGAACCAGACCGGTCCGCGCCAGTTGGAGTTCCCGCCGAACAGCGGTGTCGTGGACTCCGCCGGCTCGTAGTCGATGCTCGCCTGGTAGCCCTCTACCCCGATGGTGTACGGATGATCGCGATGCCACGCCGACAGGGCGCGCAAGCCGTGCGGCGACAGGAACTCCGCCTCGTCGAACAGGACGGCCAGCAAGCGTCGCAGCCGGTCGGGACCGGTCAGGCTGAGCAGCATGCGCTCATTTCCTGGCGGTCCGCGCAGCACCCCGATGCCGCTCCGCTGGTCGGGATCGGCGAGGTCGCTCATGCTGACGCCGTGCTCGGCGAGCAGGGTCGCGAAGCGCTTGCCGACGACCATGGCCAGGTCCAACGTCTCCCGGTCCACCGCGCTCATCGCGAGCGCCGGCAAGATGGCCACGATGGATCTGACTTTCACCTCGACGGCGTCGCCGCCAGGCGTGATGAGCCGGTCGTAGTAGAGGCCATCGGTCTCGTCCCACAGCCCGCGGTCGTCCAGCGCCTGTTTGATGGCGGCAAAGTGCTCGAGGAACTTCAGTACGACGTCGGTGCCGGCCCGCTGGCCGGTCCGGTGCAAGACCTCGGCGATAGACATCATGGATAGCGCGTAGAACGCCATCCATCCGGTCGCGTCGGCCTGTTCCAGGATGCCGCCAACGGGCAGGTGTGACCTGTCGATGGGGCCGATGTTGTCCAGGCCCAGAAAGCCGCCCTCAAACAGGTTGTTGCCTTCGGCATCCTCCCGGTTCACCCACCAGGTGAAGTTCACCAGCAGTTTGTCGAAGATCCGGCTCAGGAAGTGGATGTCGCGGCCGCCGTCGATGGCGAACACTTCAAGCGCGGCCCACGCCTGGACGGGCGGGTTCACATCGCCGAAGTCCCACTCGTAGGCGGGCAGCGCGCCGCCCGGATGCTGGAACCACTCGCGGCACAGGAGGATGAGCTGGTACTTCGCGAAGGCCGGGTCGATGTGCGCGAGCGCGACACAGTGGAATGACAGATCCCAGGCCGCGAACCAGGGGTACTCCCACTTGTCTGGCATCGACATGATGTCGAACGCGTCAAAGCTGCGCCAGCGGCTATTGCGGCCGGTGCAGCGGCTGGCCGGCGGCGGCGGCTGCGCGGGATCGCCGTCGAGCCACCGGCTCACGTCGTAGTAGTACAACTGCTTGCACCACAGCATCCCGGCGAATCCCTGGCGCATGACAACGGCTTCGTCGGCGCTGGCCGCGGACGGGGTCAGTTCGGCGTAGAACTCGTCGGCCTCCGCTCGTCGCTGCGCAAAGGTGGCCGCGTAGCCCGGCCCGAACGGATCGCCATCGCCCCCGGCAACTGTCGGGCGCAGCCGGACTTGCAGTTGTGTCGAGGTGCCGCCGGCCAGCGTCAGCCGGTACCAGAACGCACATTTAGTACCGCGGCCGGCCGGGTTGACGGTGGCCGCATCGTTCACGACGTGATCGTTGATGCCGTCTTTAGGGAACGGGGTGATGGGATCTCCGCCGAACAACCTGGCGACGTTGGTTTCGTTCTCGCAGAAGAGCGTTACGGGAGCCGCGCCGTCAGGAACAGGCGCCGCGAGCAGCTCCATCGGGCCGACGAAGGGGTGCGTCAGCGTGACGCGAGCTTCGCCCGCGGCGGCCAGTTCGGGCTTGTCCGCATCGGCGCTGACCGGGTTTTCGGCCCAGGACCAGGTATTGCGAAACCAGGCTGTCGGCAGGACGTGCAGCTGCGCCTCGTCCGGTCCGGCGTTGGTGACGTCGATCGTCATCAAGATGTCGTCGGGCCCGGCCTTGGCGTACCGAACGTCGACGATCCAGTAGCGGCTCTCGGCGAAGACACCGGTGTCGATCAGCTCGTACTCCGGCTGAAGCCGCGAACGCTCCCCGTTCCCGGTTATGAGGTCTTCATACGGAAACCGTTGCTGCGGGTAGTGGTATCGCCAGCGGTTCCACACGTGGCTCGGGACCGCATCGAGGTACCACCAGTACTCTTTGACGTCCTCGCCGTGGTTGCCCTGCGCGCCCGTCAGCCCGAATGCGCGTTCCTTCAGTATCGGGTCCTGACCGTTCCAGAGGGCGAGGCCGAGGCAGAGCCGCTGCTCGATGTCGCAGAACCCGGCCAGGCCGTCCTCGCCCCAGCGGTATGCGCGCGACCGCGCGTGGTCGTGCGGCAGGTAGTCCCAAGCCTCGCCGTCGGCGCTGTAGTCCTCGCGCACAGTGCCCCACTGACGCTCGCTGACGTAGGGGCCCCACCGGTACCAGTCGCCGGCCTGGCGGAGTCCGTCCTCGAGACGGCCAAATCCGGCTACCCGTTCGCTTTCCGCACCCATCTGCCCGTCCTCGGGGGTTCGCTGGAAGTCGCGCTGGCAACTCTAGGAGCGCCCTGAATCGTAACCAGCCCGGTGCCGCCGAGGCGCCTGGCCGGCCGAGTAGGCTCGGCTGGCGATGGCCGATGTGATCAGCAGTGCCGCGAACCCGCTGGTCAAGCGCGTACGGGCACTTGCGGACCGGAAGTACAGACGGCGCGACTCCGCATTCGTGGTGCAGGGTATCCAGCCGGTCTGGCAGGCCGTTGAGGCCGGCGCCGACATCGAGGTGCTGATTGCGGCGCCGGACTTGCTGCGGCACGCTGGCGCGGCCGGCATGGTCGCCGCGCAGGAGGCTGCAGGCGTTCGGGTGGCCCGTTTCTCCGCGGAGCTGTTCGGCCGGATCGCCGACAGGGACGGACCATCGGGGCTGGCCGCGATCGTGCGGTCCGCGCCCGTCGCGCTCGCCGACCTTCCAACTGGCGCCGGTTCGCTGTTCGCCGCGCTGTACAGTCCGGGTAACCCCGGCAACGTTGGCACGATCATCAGAACCGCCAGTGCCACGGGCTGCGACGGCGTGATCCTGATCGGCCCGTCAGCCGACCAGCACGATCCGGTTGCCGTGAAGGCCAGCATGGGCGCGATCTTCACGGTGCCGGTGGCGGCCGCCTCGTCGACGGCCGAGTTCCTGGACTGGGCGCGCCAGGGCGCGGTCTCAGTGGCGGCGACGTCAGCGCAAGGCAGCGTCTCGTGCTGGGAGGCCGACCTGCGGCCGCCGCTTGCCGTACTGCTCGGCAGTGAGGGGACGGGCCTTCCCGACGACCTGCTCGCGACCGCCGATCTGCGGGTCGCCATCCCAATGACCGGCACCGCCGAGTCGCTGAACCTGGCGGTTGCCGCCGGGGTCTTGCTGTATGAGGTGCGGCGGCGTACCGGCCTGCCGAGCCCTGATGCATGAGTTGGCTCTGGACCGTGCCTGGCTCGGGTTGGCAGGATCGACGTGAACGTGGCGAGAGCGAACCTGGAGGCTTGACCGAACATGGGCGGACTGCAGATCGAGGTGGACCCTGCGGAGGTTGGCTTCGACCCGGCGCGGCTAGATCGGATCGACAGGCACTTCGCCCGCTACGTCGACGAGCAGAAGCTGCCCGGCTGGCTGATCACGGTGTCGCGGCACGGCAAGCTCGCGCACGTCTCCACGTGCGGCCAGCGTGACATCGAGGCGGGCCAGCCGGTCGACAGCGACACGCTGTGGCGGATCTTCTCGATGACTAAGCCGGTCACGTCGGTGGCCGCGATGATGCTGTACGAACAGGGCGGCTTCGAGCTGACCGACCCGGTCTACAAATACATCCCGTCCTTCCGCGACGTCCGAGTCTTCGCGGGCGGCAGCGACGTCAAACACAAGACGGTCCCGGCGACCGAACCGGTACGCATCTGGCACTTGCTCAGTCACACATCGGGCCTGACCTACGGCTTCATACGCAGTCACCCCGTCGACGCGATCTACCGGGCGCGCGGCTACGAATTTGCCTGGCCGCGCGACGCTGACCTGGCAGCGGGCTGCGAGGACTTCGCGTCCATGCCGCTGCTGTTCCAGCCGGGGAGCGAGTGGGCCTACTCGGTCGCCACTGATGTGCTCGGCCGCGTCGTCGAGGTTGTGGCTGACCAGCGGCTCGACGAGTTCTTCGCCACCCAGATCTTCGGACCACTGGGCATGACAGACTCGGCGTTCTACGCCCGGCCCGAGGATCACTCGCGGCTCGCGGCCTTTTACACCCCAAGTCCCGAGGACGGCAAGGCGACTCGGCTGGACTCGATGGGACAGGCTGCGCTCCGCGAGCCCACATTCCTGAGCGGCGGTAGCGGGCTGGTGTCGTCCGCGGCCGACTACAACAGGTTTACGCAGATGCTGCTGCATCGTCCGGACAGCCCCGCGGGGGAACTGGACGGGGTTCGCCTACTGAGCCCGCGGACGGTGTCTTATATGGCGAGCAATCACTTGCCCGGCAACGCGGACGTCGAGACGTTCGGGCGGCCGCTTTTCGCCGAGACCACCTACGCCGGGGTCGGATTCGGGCTTGGCTTCGCCATCGTGATTGACCCACTAGCGACCAAGTCGCTGGGGTCAGCGGGCGAGTTCCACTGGGGCGGCCTGGCCTCCACCGTCTTCTGGGTCGATCCGGCCGAGCAGGTGACCGCGATGTTCTTCACCCAGCTGATGCCATCCAGCACGTACCCGATCAGGCCGCAGCTTCGCCAACTCGTGAATCAGGCGCTGATCGACTGACACGTCAGCGTGCTGTGCTGCGCACCCACGCAGCGGTGTCAGGCGGCAGGAGCCCGTGATCGACCGGGTGGCTGGCGAGCAGTAGCTCGCCCGCGGATGGCAGCTGGACAGCCGCCTCGGACAGGTTGACCATACAGCAGAAGCCGTCGGACCGATTGAAGGCAAGAACGCCCGCTGGTGCGCTCCGCCAGGCGAACGTGTCGGTGGCGAAGTAACCATTGGCTCGCCTGATCCGTAGCGCCGCCCGGTACAGGCTCAGCATGGAGGCTGAGTCCGCGGACTGGACATCGGGGGCGAGCTGCCGCCAGCCGGATGGCTGCGGGAGCCATGGCGCCGAGCCGCCCGGCGGCCCGAACCCGAAGCCCGCGTCGTCGGCCTGCCAGGGCAGCGGGACCCGGCAGCCATCGCGGCCGCGAACCACGTGCCCGGTTCGCTCGTAGATTGGGTCCGCGATCATTTCTACCGGAATGTCCTCGACCTCCCAGAGGCCGAGTTCCTCGCCCTGGTAGAGGTAGACACTGCCCGGCAGCGCCAGCGTCAGCATGATCGCGGCCCGGGCCCGCCTCGTGCCGAGGGCAAGGTCGGCGAGACCTGGATCGGCTTGCCAGCCGTGGCCAGTGCTGGCCCGGCCGTATCTGGTGAGATGCCGGGTCACGTCGTGATTGGACAGCACCCATGGCGCCGCCGCGCCGATGGTCACAAGGGTGGTGTCGATGACGGCGCGCAGCTGGCCCGCGTCCCACGGCGTGCCGAGGAAGTCAAAGTTGAAGGCCGTGTGCAGCTGGTCGCCCAGCAGGTACGGCTGGAGCCTGGACAAGGGCTTCAGCCAGATCTCGCCGACGAGCACCCGTGCGCCGGGATAGGAGTCGATCAGATTCCGCCAGGACCTGTAGATGTCGTGCAGGCCAGGCTGGTCCTCCCACGGCCTGCGTTCGCCCGCGGGGAGCGCGGCTACATCGGGTAGTGCCGGGTCCTTGACCAAGCAGTCGGCCACGTCGATGCGGAACCCGTCGACCCCGCGGTCGAGCCAGAACCGGAGTATGTCCTCGAACTCGGCCCGCACCTCGGGGTTGTCCCAGTTCAGGTCTGGCTGCTCAGGCGCGTATAGGTGCAGGTACCACTCGCCCAACGTGCCGTCGGGCTCGGTCACCCTGGTCCAGGCTGGTCCGCCGAACATCGACGGCCAGTCATTCGGCGGCAGTTCGCCGTTCGGGCCGCGACCGGGCCGGAACCAGAACCTCGCCCGCTCCGTCGTGCCGGGCCCGGCCGCGACTGCCGCGGTGAACCAGCGATGCTGATTGGAACAGTGATTCGGGACGAGGTCCGTGATGATCTTGAGTCCGTGCTCGTGCACCGCGCGGATCAGCTGCTCGGCGTCGGCCAGCGTCCCGAAGAGCGGGTCGATGTCCCGGTAATCGGCGACGTCGTAGCCGCCGTCCACCATCGGTGACACGTACCAGGGGTTGAGCCAGATCGCGTCGACACCGAGATCGCGCACGTATGGCAGCCTTCCCGCCAGGCCAGCTAGGTCGCCCACACCGTCACCGTCGCCGTCGGCGAAGCTGCGAAGGTAGACCTGGTAGACGGCCGCGCGATGGTGCCAGGCCGGTTCGGCCGCCGCCGGCTGGGCGGGTGCTACCGACCCGGCACCTGCGAGGCGTTCGGGCTCGTCAGCCACCCCGCCGGTCCGAGGGCGCGCGATGGCGTGCCTTGCCCGGCTCCGCATTCGCCGCGTCGGCGCCGCCCGTGATGGCGTCGGCCTGCCGCTCCTTGCGCATTTCCCAGGCCTTATAGGCGATGAGCGCGACCAGCACTACCACCACGCCCACGGCGAGAATGTCGCTGGCGCGGGAGAAGTTCTTCGAGACCTTGGCCCAGTCGCTGCCGAGCTCGTAGCCGATCACCGTCAGGGCTGTCGCCCAGGCAGCCGTCCCGATGAGGTTGAAGATCTCGAATGGCAGCAGCGGCACTTCCATGAAGCCAGCGGCCAGGCCAGCGAAGGCCCGCACCAACGGCACGGCCCTCGCCACAGCTACCGACCAGGCGCCGCGGCCGGCGAAGAATCGCTCCGCCCGCTCGACGTCCCGCCTGGTCATCAGCAGGTACTTGCGGTACCGCTCGATTGTGTGACGCCCGCCCAGCCGGCCTAGGCCGTACGCCGTGGAGGAACCGGCCACCTCTGCCAGCGTCCCGAGGATGATCACCAGCGCAATGCTCAAGTGTCCCTCGTAGGCGAGCACGCCAGCGAATCCGAAGGTGATCTCGGACGAGATCGGAATGCAGCAGGCCTGGACGAAAGCGAAGACGATCAGAGCCCAGTAGCCGGCGTCAGTCAGGAAGGTCGTCATGCCACAGTTTCTACACGATCCACGATGATGCGGTGGCCATTGGCCTCAGGTCAGGGCTATAAGTGCGGCAGGATCGCCAGCTTGCCGGCCAGGCACCGACGAAAATGTGCCCCGCCCCCCTGGGGGGCGGGGCACAAGGCCGGCGGTCTGGGCTGGGGGATGCCCGGCGCCTGGCCTCCGGTCGACCATGCCTCTTGGGGGAGGAGAAGGCGGCGACCGGAACTGGGTGGCTACTTGAGTTGCATGGCGATCTGCTTGACCAGGCCTGCGGCTTGCGACTCCCATTTGGCGTACGCGAGCGGCAGTCCCGACTTCTGCACCGACTGGGCGTTGAGCCATAGCGGCTGCGAGGCCCAGGCTGGGTTGCCAGCCTGGTACTGCTGCAGCGCCGTGAGGAAGGCGTTGGCCGCGTACGAAGGGTCGGTCAGCTGCGCCGCCGTGCCCCAGCCCATGGACGGGCGCTGCTGGAACAGGCCAAGCGAGTCCAGGTCACCGTAGTGGAGGTCCAGCAGCTGCGACTCTTGCATGGCTGTCGCCACCGCGATGACCGCGGAGCGAATGCCCATCCTCTTGTTCAGCGCCTGCTGAACGATCGTCGTCGCGTTCGAGAGCTGCGCAGGCGAAAGCGGCATCCAGGACTGCGGGCCGCTGGTCCCGACGGGCGTGAGCTGGTCAGCGGCCGGCATCTGGCCGACCCGGGCCGCGGCCGGATTGGTCTGCTGATTGAGCGTGTCCTGTACCTGCGTCCACGTCACCACCGCGGGCGGGCTCGGCGGCTGGCTGGCGGCAACGTGCTGCACAGGCGGCATCGCTGGAGTGAGTGGCAGCGCGTGCTTCACGGAGGTCAGCGTCGCGATCGATGGGAGCGCCGCCACCAAAGCGCTAGCCGCTGCCGTGCTGGGGTGTGCGTGGCTGGCGCTACTGGCTGGCACGCGCCTGGCGGTCGCAGTGGTGGCGGCGCTGGCGGAGCCAGCGGCAATTGTCGACGCAACCGCGGCTACAGCCAGGGCAGTGCTGGCGTACAGCAGCGGCTTCCGGCGGTCGCGGAAGGAGCTGGCCATCAGGTCGGCGCCAGCCGCGACGAGCAGTTTGCCTCGTTCGCAGGCAGCGCTGGTCAGGCGGTCAGTACGGGGGGACATCAGGTTCCTTTCCTGGATCTGGTGTCCGCCCCGGACCGGCGTTAGCCGGACAGGGATGAGCTCGTCAGCAGGGGCCCGACGCGCTCAGCGCATGGGGGCACATGCGCCGCGGCCACAGAACAGCCGACCCAGGGGGGCCAGGCTGGTGTCTTGTGTGCGATCTCCATGTGTAACGCCGCCATCACAGCGGGTGCATCCCGCTATGACGCTTGTCACTACCGGCGAGTAACCGGCTCAGCCGGATAAGCGCTTGTCGGTCAGGACCTCAGCTGGGGTGCCAGCGGCCTGACGGCGCTCCTCACGACGCTCAGACTGCCCCCGCGCGACGCCGATCAGCGCCGCGACCGCGGCGACAGCGACGGCCAGCCACGCGACGTAGTCGCCGAGCTCGTCATAGGGCGTCTTGGCGGCGGCGAACGGCAGATGCATGTGGACGAGGAGCACGCCGCGATAGTTCGTTCCGGCCCAGGCCAGCTGCCGTCCGCGGCCGTCGAATGCGGCGGAGTCGCCGGTCAGCGCTGCCTGCACGACGGGGCGCCCGGTCTCGGCGGCCCGGAGCGCCCCCAGAGCCGCGTGCTGAGCAGGCGCCCAGCTGGCTTGGAACGTCGAGTCAGACGTCTGGTAGATGATCACTTGCGCGCCGTTGTCGGTGTCCACTCTCGACATGTCGGGGAACGCTGACTCGAAGCAGATGAGCGGGCCGAACGTTAGCGACTTACCATCCGGCAGGGTCGCCGTCAGCACGCGCGCGCCGGTGCCTGCCACGACGTTCTGAGCGGCCGCGCGGCTGATCTTGTCGAGCCAGCCAAGCACCGGACGGAACGGTATGTACTCCCCGAACGGGACCAGTCGGGTCTTGACGTACCGTCCGTCAACGCCAGTAGCGCCAATGAGGGTGGCCTGCTTAGAGTGCGCGCCGGACGGGGCGAGCGCGTCCTGGTCGGCCAGAATCTCCGCGCCGGCCGTCCGGGCGGCCTGCTCAACGTCGGCTAGGAAGCCGGCCCGGCTGGCCAGGTCGTAACCCACGCTGCTCTCGCCCCACACGAACAAGTCAGCCCGGTGCGCTTGCGCGGCCGTGAGCGCCTCGTTACGCGCCAGCCGGGGAGCGGGCCCATAGCCAGGGCCTGGCTGGACGAGCGCGATCGTCAGGGGACGGGCACTGGGCGCTGGCGCGGTGAGCGCGAACGCGACGGGGCCGGCCAAGATGGCCACGATCGCGCCAGCGACGCCAACGGCACGAACGACAGCAGACTTCGCGACGAGCGCGATCAGCAGGCCAGTATTGGCCGTGACCAGGGCGAAGCTGACCAGCCAGATGCCGCCGATCGCGGCCAGGGCCAGGATCGCGGGGTGCTGCCACTGGCTGGCGCCGAGAACAGCCCACGGACCGCCGATGCCCTGCCACGATCGGATCCACTCGGTCACGAGCCAGCAGCTCGGGACGACAACGAGCGCGGCGAGGGCGCGCCGCATCGTGACCGGCGGCCGCAGCAGCGACCAGACTGCCAGACCGACCGCGGTCCACAGGAAACCGAGGACGATGGCGATCAGAAGCAGGCCAGGCCCGAGGTTCGGGGCGAGCCAGTACATGGTGGTGAGCAGGTAACCAGCGCCGAACCACCAGGCGCGAACGATGGCCTCGCGCCTGGTCGGCGCGGCGCGCATCAGGGCCAGGCCGGGAACGAGGCCGACCCAGCCAAGGAACTCAAGGTTCGCGGCCGGGAAGGCCAGCGCCATAAGAGCGCCGGCAAGCAAAACCGCATACCGAGCGGGCTGCCGGAAACCGCGCCAGATTGACACGATTCCTATTCTGCTGCCTCGCCCGGCGATTCGGATGCCCGACCGGGTCAGGTCGCTGGCTCGGGAGATCCGCGATCAGAACCGCCGGGCGCTGGCCTGCGGCGACGCTCGCGGAAGGCGCCCGCCAGCGCGAGCAGGAACGCCGCCAGCGTCCCGAAGGTGATCAACCCTTCCGGCCAGCCGCCGATCTTGTCGGCCGGCGTGATCGTGGAGCGTAGCGGGACCCGCGCCTCGATCTCGGCCTGCCGCCAGGTCCCGGTGCTCGTCAGCAGGCGGCCGTCCGGGGCGATGATGGCGCTAACACCCGTAGTGGAGGCGACGACGACGGCCCGGTCGTGCTCGATCGCCCGGATCCGCGCCATCGCGAGCTGCTGGAGCGTCTCGCCAGTCTGGCCGTCGAGCTCGAAGTCCGCGTCGTTGGTCTGCATTGCCAGCAAGTTGGCTCCCGCCGCCACCTCGGACGTAACAAGGCCGTCGAATCCGACCTCGTAGCAGATGACATCCCCGAGACGGATCTTGCCGACGCGGAATACGACGGCCCGATGGCCCGCGGTGAAGTTGACCGGCACCAGTGATGTCAGCGAGGTCACCCTGTCGATAAGCCAGCGCAACGGGATGACCTCGCCGAATGGAACCAGCTGGCGCTTGAAGTATGTTGCGATCGGCCCGCGGCCCGGTACCCACAGCTGGCCAGCGTTCCGCACCGGATCTTGCAGTACGGCGCCGACCAGCACCGGGTGGCCGATGGCGGCGACAGCGCCAGAGATCAGAGCATAGATATACGGGTCGAAGCGCGGATCCTGGTCGGTGGAGTTTTCCGGCCAGATGACGAGGTCGGGGGCCGCCAGGCGACCGGCGCCGACGAGCGCGGCGAGTCGGTAGGTGGCGGCTGCGTGGTTCTGCGTCACCGTGTTCGCCCGCAGCAAGTTGGGCAGGTTGCGCGCGTGCGGCACATCGCCTTGGATAGCGGCCACCACCGCGCTCGGCTGACCAGCCCCACCAGCGTCGACCTGCAGGAAGGTGCCGGACAGGGTCAGCGCGGCGACCGCGACTAGGGCGATCGCTGGCCAGCCCCGGCCGCGCAACGTGGACCGGATCCGGCCCGGCGATGACGCCGCGACAGTCGGACTGACCGCGACCCAGGCCACGCATGCCGCCGTGAGGGCGACGAGGAATGTCAGCACCGGCGGTCCGGCGATGGCTACCCAGCGGGCGGTGGGCGCGGTCGCCTGGCTCATCACCAGGCGTCCCCACGGGAATCCCCAGGGCCAGCGGCCTCGCACGGCCTCGACTGCCACCCACCAGCCTCCGACGGCAAGCGGCCAGGCGCGCAACCGCAGCAGCAGCCACTGACCAATCGTGAGCACGCCGAAGATCACTGCCTCCGCGACGGCCAGGGCTGTCCAGGCATACCAGGCCACGTTGCCCAGCCAGGCCAGCAGCGGGAAGAAGAAGGCGAGGCCGAAGAGGACACCGGCGGCAAGGGCGGTTCGGGGGCGCTGCTGCCACAGGGCGATGACCAGCATCGCCGGCCCGGCGAAGGCGAGCGGCCAGATTCCTGCGGGCGGGAAGGCCACGGCCAGCACCAGCCCGCCGGCAAGCGCAGTCAGCAGGGCCAGCGGCGCCTGCATCGCGCGCCCGGACGCTTGTCGCGCCGGGAGCGCGGCCGTCGCGACGGCCGAGGCATTGCTGGCAGGCCGCACGATCCCTCCGCTGGCAGCTCAAACTACTGGTTCCTGTGAGCGTAGCCGGGATGCCAGACCCAGCCGTCCCGACCGCACAGCCCGAGTCTTGACGGGCGGCGGTGGCAGACCTGACGCACGGTATCGGCTGTTCCGTGCAAAAAGCAGATTGCAATATGGTCACTGATGGGATTGCAGCTATGCACCGTGATAACGTCGTCACCGTCCGTTCTGATGCGAACGCAGTTGATCGACGAAATGGGATGTAGATCGGCTAATGGTGAAGATCCGTTACTCGGAACTGCCAGCCGGCTTACATGTGTCGGCGGCAGCCGACCGCGAAGGCACCGTCGTCTATCTCCAGCCCGGGCTGACCCCAGCGCAGCGCCGCGCCGCGCTGACCAGGGTCCGTAGCAGCGCCCGGATGGGCCAGGGGCCAATGCTGCCGCGCCCGGCCATGGCCCGCGCGATCGCCGCGGACCGGATGCGCACGAGTTCGCGCATCGGCACGGCGGCGGCGCGCCGGCATCCCATGCTGTTCCTGCCCCCGGTGATCCTGCTGGTCGTCAGCGCCATGGCCTTCGTGTTCATGTCGATCCAGCCGCTGACGGCCGTCACGCGAGGCAATGTCGCGGCCGGGGCCCAGACGCTCCCCTTCGGCGCTGCGCCGCTGGCGAGCTCGCCCGCTCGGGTGTCTCCTCAGCAGGCCGGCCACCACCGCAGACATCACACTGCGGCAGCAGGCGTCACGGGCCCGGGCCAGGCCGTGGCGGGGCTTCCGGCATCGTGCGCAGCCTCGCGACCACCGACGAGCCGATTGATCTCGCCGACATCGCCGTCCCGGCCGGGTTCTGCGCTCGCGGTCCGATGCCTCAAACACCCGCGCTGGGCACCGATCCGCCGAATCTGACCCGTCCGCCAGCAGAATCTGGGCAACGCTGGCCGACGGCTAAGATCTGCCGCAATTGCGTTCAAGACTTGCCGGGCTGCCCTGCGACATCCTGAGCGTAACGACGTCCCGGTGCGCGGGATCTGAGACGAAGGAAGCATGAAGTGAGCCGCCGCGGCTGGTTGTTGTTCGCAGCGATGAGCGTGATCTGGGGAGTCCCGTATCTGCTGATCAAGGTCGCCGACGGGGGCGTCGCCCCGCCTGTACTGGTGCTGGCCAGGGTCGCGATTGGCGCGGCGCTCCTCCTGCCGATCGCCATCCGCCGACGCGAGCTAGCCGCGCTCGTGCCTTACTGGCGCTGGCTCGTGGTGTTCGCGTTGGTCGAGATCGTTACACCGTGGTTTCTGCTGTCGGAGGCAGAGACAAGGCTGTCGAGTTCGCTCAGCGGGCTGCTGATCGCCTCCGTTCCGATCCTGGTCGCTGTCTTTTCCCGGCTGACCGGCGGCCAGGACCGCCTGACCGCCGTCCGCTGGGTAGGCCTGCTCATCGGCCTCGCGGGGGTGGCGCTCCTCGTGGCCGGCGGAGGCACACACGGCGACGGCTGGTCCATCATTGAGGTGCTACTGGTGGCGGTTTGTTACGCGACCGGCCCGCTGATCATCGCGCGAAAGCTGAGCGAGCTTCCGTCGCTCGGCATGACTGCAGCCTGTCTGGCATTCGCAGCCATCCTCTACGCCCCGCTAGCGGCCGCAGACTGGCCGACGGCCATGCCGCGGGCCAGCGTGCTGGCTGCGCTGGCGAGCCTCGGCGTTATCTGCACAGCGATTGCATTCCTCGCATTTTTCGCGCTGATCGCGGAGGCTGGCCCAGCGCGAGCGTCGGTCATCACGTATGTCAATCCGGCGGTCGCAGTTGCGCTCGGTATCGGAGTCCTCGGAGAGCGGCTGACGATCGCCATGGCTGTGGCGTTTGTCTTCATACTGGGCGGTTCGATCCTGGCGACGAGGACTAGCCGCACTCCCGAGCCGACGGCCCTGGCGGCCGATGGCCCGGAGGAAGTCGTCGCCAGCAGTTATGGCGCGGCACGGCCAGGGTCGCCCGACTAGACTCGCGCGGGTGATCGATCTCAAGGCTGCCCGACAAGACCCCGAGACCTTCCGTGCCGCGCTGGCCAGACGCGGCGCGGCGGACGACCTCGATGCGCTGCTGGCTACGGACGCGCGCTGGCGATCACTCACGGCGCGAGCCGAGGCATTGCGCGCCGCGCAGAAGAGCGCGTCGAAGGGTAAGCCAACGCCGGAACAGATCGACAAGCTGCGCGGAGTGCGCGAAGAACTGGATGAAGCGCAGGCAGAGCTTGACGAGGCCAAGCAGGAACGCGATCAGCTACTCGCAAGGATTCCGAACCTGCCGGATCCGACGGCCGCCGACGGCATGGACGAGGAGGACGCGGAGGTCGTCCGCACCTGGGGCGAGAAACCCAAGTTTGGCTTCGATCTGCGTGACACGACGGAAATCGCCTCCGCGCGCGGCTGGATCGATATGGCGAGGGGAGCCCGGCTGTCTGGCTCCAGGTTCGCCTACCGGATCGGCGACGTGGCGATGGCGGAGATGGCGTTGTACCGGTACGCCATCGACAAGCTGACTGGGCGGGGATTCCTGCTCGTCCTGCCGCCGATTCTGGCGAATGAACCCGCCATGTACGGCACCGGCTTCTTGCCAACGGAGGCGTCGAACCTCTACCACCTCGAGCACGACGATCTCTACCTGACCGGCACGTCGGAGGTCGCGCTCGCCGGCATTCACGCCGACGAGCGGCTTGAGGTATCGGACCTGCCGGCCAAGTACACCGCGTTCACGACGAACTTCAGGCGCGAGGCTGGTGCGGCCGGCAAGGACACCAGGGGCATGTTCCGGGTGCATCAGTTCGACAAGGTCGAGATGTTCGTCTACACGACACCCGAGCTGTCCCGCGAGACGCATGACGTGCTGCTGTCTTACGAGGAGGAGATCGCGCAGGAGCTCGGGCTGCCGTACCGGGTCATGAACATCGCCGTCGGCGACCTCGGTGCACCCGCGGCGAAGAAGTACGACATTGAGGCTTGGTTCCCGGTACAGCAGCGCTACCGGGAGATCACTTCGTGCTCGAACACGACCGACTACCAAGCTCGCCGGCTCAACATCCGGTTCCGCCAGGATGGCGACCTCGAGTACGTGCACACGCTCAACGGCACCGGCGCGACCGCCAGGGCACTGCTCTCGATCATGGAGAACTTCCAG
>Ga0126373_10000875_pt1 | contig 20559 bp, 17 predicted proteins | sample PanSoiMetPlot_11_FD_92545 | JGI IMG/M metagenome (GOLD analysis project Ga0126373, IMG submission 92545) | Tropical forest soil microbial communities from Panama - MetaG Plot_11 | ecosystem: Environmental > Terrestrial > Soil > Tropical forest > Bulk soil | place: Panama | collected 2016-02-17 | reverse complement strand
GAGTTGTGGAAAAAAGGCAGCGGTCCCGCGCCAGCGCGCCGCGGGGCGGTCAAGCGCGCGAAAGCTGCGAAGTCGCGCGCTCGTGCCAAGCGATGAGGAGGCGCTATGCGATGCGATCACTTGGCGCGAAGATGAAATCAACCCGCTCTCAAAAACAGCGCGAAGGCTTCAAGATCAAGTCTAGGTGCGCGCTCGGCGTGACGAGATCATTCAGCAATGAAAGAATCGTCTTGTTGCACAAGGACGATCGCATCGATGGCGACGAAGCGGCAGTGTCCAAACTATGTGAAGGACCGTAAACCAAGCAGCATTCCAAGTTGCCGACAAGTTCGCCGTCGCCCGACCGTGAAAGTTGGTCTCGACGACGGAATTAATTGCGAGATTGCTCGTGGTCTCAAAGGCGATGAAAGTGGCGCTTGGTCTAGGTCAGGCGGCTACTGAGGGAGAATTGGCCCGGCCGTTATTCGCCCCGCCAAGCAAGTAAGTCGCACTCGTGGCTGCGATGAAGCGAACACACGAAAAAGAACGGGTCGCTGCGCTTGGCGCAGTCTTGGAATCGTGGTTCTGATTTGGATGGAACAGAGGCCTTTGCCTGGGATTGGATCGAGTCGCTGGGCCGCCTTTCGATATGGCTCTACGGACCAATCACAGCGTTGGCATGGGGCTGCTTAAGTCTTACCGCTTATCTGCTCATCACCCGCGCTGAGCGACGGAATCCGGCGCTTTGCCCGGAGCATGAAGAGGCGACCCGCGAGACGCGAGGGAAAGCGACCGGCGAACTTCGGAAGGTCCCAAAATGCGTCGAAGAAGTTGACGCACTTGAGAAAGACAGGCTTGCCGGTCTGATGGGCGGCTTCGCGATCACGATTGCGGCCCGGCTCACAGTCCTTTCGTTTGCACCGATCAATTGGCTGGATGCCATAGCTAGCATAATGCCGTGGATTTATTGCCTGGCGTCGATGGTGGTATGGTTAAGCTGCGCAGAACTGATGTACTGCGGCTACCGCCGTGGCCGCCAAGCGCATTCTTCAATTCCCCACGCCCCGGGGAGTCTGATAGAGGTCCTTCCAGGTCGCTCAGGGTGTTGTCGCTTCAGTTCGAGACCTTCCTCTGATAATTCGTCTCGTGTAAGTCGAGAAGGTCGAGTTTCCGTAAACGCAAACTCGCACCGAACCGACGCTGTTTTGTAAGTACTTCTCCAACCTCAGATTACCTCACAGATGCCTGATAGCACCCCGCAGACGACAAGCACGAGCACATCGGCGTGGCGGAGGTTCATTGGTTGCCGATTGTGATTGTGACACTAAAAGAGCACAAGCGATATTGTAGTCCCACGGCCATTTCGATATTCGCACGCAACTACCCGTCGGCTTCGAGCAGCAGATTTCACTCCTCGACTGTGAGAATTAGAACGGCGTCCATGCCACCACGCCCTTTGAGTGAACTGCACGCATGAATGAGCGGGTGGGGAGTGCTCGTTTCTTCGGTGTTGTTGGTCAGGTCGGAGCGCCTGTTGTCGCGTGAGCCGCCGGCGCTGCATTTTGAACCTAGCCAGGTGTCGGCCAGTAATATTAGAGGGCCAGGGGCATCTCTGCGGCGAGTTCGTTCCTGCGCCGAGCGGTCACGCGGCGAAGAACGTACATAGAAATCGGAATTGTCGCATAGGTCCATCCCGCGTACCCCGCAGTGCGACCCCCTAACGCGAGTGAAACAATGGTCGCAACGACCGCCGTTCCCGCCAGAATAGCGTTCCCTACAATGGCAACGCTGGTATCAAATTCCTCGACTGGGTTCAGTCCGAGTGTAGTTCGCATCCGGTAGGCGTTTTGATACATCAATGCGAACAGTACATATACGGCCGCGAATCCTACTCCGAATACAGTCATCAGCACGGGAACCTGTGCGGGTCGGATCGGCGGAATAATTGTTCCGCCCGTGTCGTGAATCATGATCGACGCACCAGTTAACGGAGCCAGATTAAAATTGAAGAGGAACTTCAGCGGATAGACATAAAACAAGATCACGAACAGCAACACCGTGTTTAGCGTCATGGTCCGCGGATCGTGCAACCCGTAGCGGCGGAAGAAGTAGTAGTGTGTCCTCCATACTGCTGTCAGCAGAAGGAATGTGATCCCGAAGGCTGGGAACCCTCGCATTGCGTCAATCATCTGATCGAAAGTTCGGGGTACCTCCAGCGACACCACAAGAAGGGTCAGAGCAAATCCGAAGACCACGTCGCTAAGCGCCTCGACGCGCAGCACATCATGTCCCCGCATTCTGAAACCAAACGAATCTACATTTTTGCTCAGGCCTACGGCCATAAGTCTTTCTCCTTCTAAGAATGACAGAAGATTCCAGGCGCGTCTCGAGACTCCGGTCGCTAGCAGCCTGCTCAACCGTCAAGTAGTCCAATCCCAGAGACTTTTTTATCTTAGCCAGATGCTTGGTGCCAAAGTACACCGAGAATCAAAGCCGGTCCCGGAGAAGCCCTAAACGCTGACTCACCGGTTTGGACCTGTCGAGGACCAGATTAGCTTAACGCTCGTACCGCTCACGCCGAGCAGGCAGCCCGAGCCATTGAGCTCGTCCTTTGGCTGTCGCCCGTTTGAATGCCTCTCGGCTTTGAGTTCGCGTAAGAAAGCCGCCGATCGCCGGGGTGGCTGCGATGAGCTTCGTAATCCGACGGCTATATTGACGTCTCTGTCTACGAGCAAGTGGGCTGCTGTAATCGAGTCGCCGGTCAAGTACGGCATACGCGATAGAGTTCGCTCGAGATTATTGACGATGTCTTCGAAACGTCCCAAACGAAACACCCTTCTTGTCGTACTGCCATCCCAGGAACTTTGCCCCCAGCAGGGAGCAATCACGGCGTCGTTGTAGACCAGCCAAGAAAGATACGGGCCACGTCGGCTGTCGCCGATAGGGGGAGCCAATTAGGCAGCGGAAAATACGTCAGCGAGATACCCGCAGATCACGGCGCGCTCAGTAATCGTTACTCATCGTGCACGACCGGAAGACTTTCTTGTGCGGGTGAATAGCGCGGTAATCCTCGGGCGCACCATCAGCGCCACCGATGTCGAAGAACTTGAGATCGTACGAAGGCCCAAGCTCTTCTAAAGCCAAACGATACTACCCGAACGAGTCTGTGGCGCGTGAAAGAGAGTGAGCATCTCAAGTCCGCCTTGCGTGAAACATAGCCCGCCGAGCTAGACGCACCAAAGATTGATCTAATCTCCAGCGCGGTGAGCGCATCGAGCTCAGCGGAACATATCGACCGCTGGAATCTCTGTGCTTTGAAGCATATGCAATGGGTTCTCAAGCGTATCAACTATGAAAGGCCGGCGCGGACCATTGTGCCCTTTGGGCATCCAGTTTATTTTCCGCGATCATACCCGAAGCAGATTAGTCCGCATTCGTCTCAAGATAAATTCGATCGGCCTAAGACTGCGGCTCTTATAATGGTTGAAGGCCATCTCGTCCATCGCCGCGAGAACCCGCGGGCTAGGAACTATCAACACGGGCGATGCGCGATGAACCATGTAAGACCACAAAACCTAGAACAATCTGTCTCAGGTCCAAAAAGAAGAGCCACCCTCACTTCCGGCGAGCGCCTTTGGATAAACAAAACCGGATACCTGAGAGCATCCCCCTTCAATCGCAGCGATCAAGGGAGATTCTTGCATCATTCACCAGTTTCGCAGGGAGAGCATCGTTGGCATTGATCGGCACCGTACTGAGCGGCTGTCCTCTCTGCTTGCGGTAAGCATGAATGAAGAGGATAAGACGACGCGAGGTGCGGGTCGCGGTCCAGTAAAACGATAGAGAGGTGCACCCATGGCAACTGTGTCGCAAGTGATCAGGGAGCAGCCAGCTCCAGGAAATTCGAGCAATGTTTGGAGTTCGGCAGAAAGCTAAGAAAGATTCGAGAACGATATGGGGTGAAGGAGCGTCTATTCCAGACTCAAGAAGGCCATCTGATTGTGGTCATCGAAACCCAGGGTTGGCAGCAATTCGGCGAGTATGTAACGAAATTGCACGATGACCCAGAAGCGAGAGCGCTCCTCGCTCAATTCCGGGCAGATCCCAACCCAGTCGGGACGATCCTGGACGCCGAGATCGCCGAAGAGATACCAGGATAGCCGAAATTCGCGACCAAGCGCGCGGCGGCGGTCCGGAGTTTTTTCGTGCGACTTTTCTCGCCCTCAATCGTCTGCCTCTAGCGGTGTTGTAGGGATTTCCTCCTCGCTCCCCTGGTGGTGGCAACCGCGATGGGTTCGCGCAGGGCTGCCACCCGGGCTTTTCTTCACACGGGTCGATGCCGCTCAAGGTTCTCGATGATCGATTCCGTCCCTGGGCGGCACGCTCAGCGGTTTGGCCCCCTTCGCCCTATGGCCGCCTCTTTAGGGCAACTCTAACTACTGTCGATAGAACGCAAGCGTTTGCAGCGTACTCAATCAGCGCCTGGCGAGCGGCCGGCCCATTTACGCTAAGCGCGTCGGTGACCAATCTGCAGAGTAAAAGCTAGATTTTCGAGCCAATCTGCTGAGTAAGCAGCTTGAGTAATCATTGAGCAGGGGTGGCACATTCTTGAGCGCCGGCGTTTGACGTTAGCGCTGCTTTTGGCGGTCACCGAGCAAATCGGATCCCATAAAACTATTGCGTCGCCGATCGCGTTCCAGGTGAAATGCGCTTGGAAACGAATCCCCCCTATGACTCATCGAGGCGGCTGCGAGACCTTCTCGCCTCCCCACACTTGCGTGATGGGGACTTTCTTGCGCTCGACCAGCTTCCACGGGTCGTGGTCGTCTTTCGGATGGGCCATCAGCTTGTACCTGATCTCGTCCGCCGACCAGGTCGCGCCCCGATTGAAGTCGACAACACTGACATGAATGCATTTCGTATCGTCATCAGTGCAGGATTTCGTACCGACACAATCCCATCCCGCCTCGATCCCGGCGATCGTTCCCACCGCTCCGTCCATCGGTCGGCATATCACGCCATCAGCAAGCTTCATAATCCAGGGCCGCTTGGCCATGGCCTCGTCTATTGCATCATGCTTGGGCAGAGCGTCCTTGAGCTTAACCAGAAAACCAGCCTTGCCGGATGCAGGATCGGCGTCGCAGATGACCGCGCCGGGATTGTCTCTTATGCTGAAGCAGGGGTCGTAGATTTCATCGCCTTTGAAACATCTCCAGGCATTGGTATCTTCGAATGTTTTCGCGACCACCGAGCAGGAACCTTCGGCGGCCGGTCCGGACGGAAGTTGAGGATGGAAGACTATGATCTGCGTCTCAGAAGCCTCAGCAAAAGGTGTTGCGCCAGCGCCCGACAACAGACCCGACAAGAACGCCGCGGCCACGATCAATAGAGATCTTTTCATTCCTTCGAGCCTCCCTCTTTGTACAGACCGCGGAGCGTGCCTTCCCCCACGCCGTAGTCGATATCGTGAATTCGCCAATTCCCTACGACGCGCACGAGCTGTATGTGCAGAACCTTGTGCTCGCCCGTGTTGTCGAACTTTACCACCGCATCGGCGTGGTCGTCATCGAGAGAAGTCACTTGTATGTCGAACGACTTGATCTCCCAATCCTGGGCATAGATAAAGGGATCGGCATCGAGCGTCGGCACATCGTCGGCCTTCTTCGCACGGATGAAGTCTTTGTACATGATTCCGGCGAGCGAAGGTTCAAAGTAATACCTCAGCTCGCGCGGGTTTGAATACTCAATCGGCCGAACTTTCTCCTGAGGTCCTACATAACGGTCGTAGATTGAGTGCAGGAACGCTTCCGCGGATTTTCCGCTCGGTGCAGCCGAGGTCTTGGCCGTCGGATCCGCGGAGTCAGCGTGGGTCCCCAGTGAAGCCATGACGCCGAGCCCCAAACACACTGCGATTGCAAAAATCTCTCTCATAATCTGTCGCACTATTATTTCCTCCGCCGGAGTCCTGTGGAAGTTAGCCCGCTCCGGCGCCGTTGTTGTCTTCAACAATCCAAAGTTAGCAAGATGCCGCATGCATACTCGACCGGTCTCATCCCCCTCAACCGGTTCAGTTCAACCGCTAAAATAAGAGCTCTCGAACCTACAAAATGCAATTAACGAGCATTGGACATGTTCCGACTAAAATGAAATAGAAAATCGTTTTCAGTAGATGAAGATGCAAAGATCCCTCTTTTCTATCCTGGTACTTGCCCTAAACTTAACCGGATGTGGCGGATCCTCCGGGTCGGCTCCCTTGAATGTCCCGCCCGTCCAGAATGCGTGTGCGCGACCCGCAGCCGGCAGCGTGGTTCGGAATCCGCCCGCGCTGTTTAGTAAGGGCGGCGTCGTGTCCGCGAACCTTTCGTTCCAGACGGTGACCGATGCGGAGGGGCGAACGCTCTACTGCTTTATCACTCCGAGCGGGCTGGAAAATCCGACCTTGAACATCAATCCAGGCGACCAGGTCAGGTTGAACATCACCAACAACACGCCGATGGCTTCGTTCGTAGCGCAGATCGATCCTCCGAACTGCGGCGCGAAGAGCCAGAACGGTTCGTCACTCAACTTTCACCTTCACGGGACTAATACCCCGCCAGCGTGCCACCAGGATCAAGTTATCAAGACTCTGATCAACAGCTCGAAAAACTTTGCGTTCGATTTCCACTTTCCCACTGACGAGCCTCCGGGACTGTATTGGTTCCATCCGCACGTTCACGGCACGGTCGAGCCGATGTTGCAGGGAGGCGCGTCGGGAGGGCTGATCGTTCAGGGCATCGAAAAAATTCAGCCCGCGGTGGCAGGGCTGCCCCAGCAGGTCTTCATCATCCGCGACCAGCAGCTTCCGGCGGGGAGCCCAACCCCGGGAGGCAACGTTCCATCCTGGGACCTCACGATCAACAACGTACCGATCTCCTATCCGCAAGAAACGCCCGCGGTGATTCAGATGCAGCAGAGCGAGAAAGAGTTCTGGCGGGTATCGAACTCCAGCGCTGACACAATTCTCGATATCCAGGTCGTATTCGATGGAGTGGCGGAGAACCTGGGGATCGTGGCGCTCGATGGTGTGCCGACCGGATCACAGGATGGCACCCAGCAGGGACAAATCGTGAACGCGACCGACATCCTGATTCCCCCAGCCGGTCGCGCCGAGTTCGTTCTAACTGGTCCGGGCGCCAGCGTGAAGAACGCGAGCCTGGTAACCCTGGCGATCAACACGGGACCTGACGGCGACAATGACCCGCAGCGCACCATAGCCACCATCCAGACAGTGTCGGGCGCCACGGCTTCATCGAACGAACAACGCCTGCCAGTCGATACCAGCGGCGCCTGGAGGCAACGCTTTGCCGGCCTAGCCAACGCGACGGTTGATACGATGCGGACCCTCTACTTCTCTGAGAACCCTCAACAGTCACAATTCTTCATAACCGTCGACGGCGTCACCCCTGTGGTGTTCGATCCAAACAACCCACCGGCCATCGTGACCACGCAGGGTTCAATCGAAGATTGGACGATCCAGAACCGCAGCTTGGAAAACCATGAATTTCACATTCACCAGATCCATTTCCTGGTCCTTTCCCAGAACAATTTCGGGATCAACGGAAGCAAGTCTCTCCCTTACATCGAAGGACAAATGCTGGACACGATCCAGACTCCGTTCTGGGACGGCAACCCAAACCATCCCTTTCCCTCGGTCACGGTGCGGATGGATTTTAGGGGGACCGATATCGGCAACTTCGTCTACCACTGCCACATCGTGGGTCATGAAGACCTGGGGATGATGGCGATAATCGAAGTGACGTCCTCGTCCGCAGCCGCCATGCTGGAGAAATTCTGGAATGGGCTCGCGCTAGCCCGATGGATCGGCAGCGACGATGCCAACGCCGGTCTGCCGTGGTGCGTCAGCGGGCGCTATGCCGCTCGACCTCCGCAGCGTCGTTTCAGGAACAGTTACCGTCGCTGAGCGACGTCGTAGCCGAGCGGAGCGATACGTGGCATCCATATGCCTTTCTTCTTCGACGCGGCGGCTAGCTGAGGAGGGTGGGAAATCGGTAAGGAACGACGCCGGAATGAAGTCCGAGTCGCGTACCCACTTCTTGAATCACTTCCGGATTGAAGTTGTAAGCTCGAATTCTTGAGATTCGGTGATCTTCTTCGTCAAACCGCACCACGGCCATAAGGAGCTTCGAGTCACCGAGCACCATGAAAGCAAGGAGGATTGGTTCGCCGTCCAGAGTACCGGCTTCATTGACGAATTTCGGTGGTCGCAGATGCGCCGGCAGGTCCGGATGTACGTTCACCGCCTGCCATAACCAACTGCCTTTACCCTCAAAATCCTTGCGTCCAACCTCAAGCAGATTGCCAGGCATTTCTACGGTGGCGTTGTCCGACATCAGTGCCAGAAGCTCCCGCAGGTCCGATGCATTCAGACCATCCACAAAACGTTCGACCAAGGCCGCCGAGGGTTTCGGTCGACGCCACGCGCGCACGCTTTCCGACTCTTGGAGAGCGCCGCGACCGCGATGAAGAGCGGCTTTAACGGCGCCAACCGAGGTTCCGAGAGTTTGCGCGATTTCCTCAAGCTTCATATCGAATACCTCTCTGAGGACGAGAGCGGCTCGTTCTTGCGGTGCGAGCATCTGCATCATACGCGCTGCGGCGTCCCGCGCCCCCAACGTTGCCAATGAAGCTTCGGTGCCGGTGCGGGGTTCTGCAGCTTCAACTGCGATTGCCTGCGCTTCGGACGCTCGTCGGCGGGTCGCATCGATCCATAAGTTGGTAGCGATCCGAATCATGTAACCGCGCGGATTGTCAATTGGTCTTTGGACCTGATTTAGAAAGCCGAAGCCGCGGAGAATCGTGTCCTGCACCAAATCCTCGGCATCCCAAATGTCGCCGGTGAGTCGTTTGCAATACTCGTAGAGTTCGGGCCTGAACGGAGTAAGGAAGTCGATGTAGGCGTGCCAGACGGCGCGCGCCGCCTCACGGATTTGGTCGGGAAATTCTGTTTTCGCCACTCTTCTATCGCTCCTCTGCATATACGACGGGTCAGGCGATTGAAAAGATACGTTCGAAATTGTGCGGAGATGTCTCGAACAAGGCAGCCGAAAGCCGGATAAGATTTTCGGTAGGCAGAGGAGAGCAGCTGCAAGGTGGTAGATTCGCTCGCTTGCCACGCTTTTTTTTGAAGGTGGAGGACGAGACTCCGGAACAGATCACGCGGCAAACGAAGGTCTCGTGGGTGTCGGTAGTCCATGATACATCTGAACGCACGTTGCTGACCAAAGCGGCCACCGCGAGAAACAGGCGAAGCCCGTCGACCTGAGCAAATCTACATGAAGAGGGGATGTGACGCACTTTATCAAATCGACAGTCTATGGCTCTTGATCGTCTGCGCAGGTTGCTGGTCGGGCTTGTACGGTGATGGTGAAGGAAAGCAAGTTCTGTTTCTCATTGTGGCACCGCTTCCCATCGTTCGTTCTCCACCTTCTGGTAACTGACCGGCTCGTTAGAGAACCACATCACCAGACGCAAACCGTCAGTCCAGTAAGGATCACCCGTGAAATTCACCCGTGGATTCTCTGGCGTTGCCGCGCCTACGCCCTTGGCGAATGCAAATCTGCGAAGGCTTTGCGAGTAAAACATGTCCTGCATCAGGTACCAGCGAGCATCATCGACAGCGGGATCTATTTTGTGAGTAGTAATCGTCTTGGTCGTCAGGCGTACCCCAATGTCGCGGCTGGTCTGCCCCGCCCATACCGGTGTCCCGTTCAAGTTCACCGGCGCCCGCCATAGGCGCATGTGATCGCGCAAGTTGACGCTACTGCGCGCTTTCTGGACGGCTAGATCCTGATGGCGGTCGAAAAAATACAGCGCCGACACGGGGCCATAGCGATAAGCGCTTCCAAAAAGAGAGGAGGAGATCGTGTGCCAGACAGAATCAGGACTAATCGCCGCGGTCACATGCCATCCTCGGCGTGCGAGAGCTAGGGCGACGATCGGTCCCTCGCCAACGAACACCACATTGAGAGGATCACCCGGAGTTTTGCGGTCACCCCCAAGAGTACAGCACGGTAGTGTTTCGACCCAGGCGCGGAACGCCACCTCATCCAGGTTCTGAATCTGCTCTGGCCGGTATGCCGTTTCCCATGGCGGTGGTTTAAAGTAGTCTGTTCTCTCGTAGTCCGTACTAAGATCTGGAATCTTGGCCAAGAAGGCGAAGCGACGCACCTCAACGGCGCCCCTGCCGACGCACTCTATGCTCACATACTTGACCCCCTGATCGAGGTTGGTGAACACGAACCCTGAAACAGTTTCACCAGGTTCCACCCACATCGGAAGGCGCAGTTCGAGGAAGTGCGCGTCAATGTGAGCATTGGTCGCGTGGGAAAACCATCCGTGAACCTGCCAAGCTGACTCCGTCGGTGAAAAGTAGTCGGGATCGATGACTATCGGGGGAACGACGTATGCTACGCTTTCGCGGTTCTCAATCTTGATCCACACTGGCTGGATGCCTCGGCGCGCCAGGTCTACCCCTGAGGCGCCCCTGGCCTCCTTTTCTGAAAGCGCGACTACGCTGACCGTTACGCCCCCATCTGTCTTGGAGACCGCCCGTTGCTCGAATCCTACTTCCTCGAATGGGTGAGGATTGAAACTTGCGCACCCGCCAAGCAACAAAAACAAGAGGATAGCCAGGACGCTGGCTTTCCGCTTCCGCATAGCTTCCTCTCCTCAAGATCAATCTCGGCGCACCTCGTTCGTCCGGCTATACCGCCGCCCGAAGGAAGTGTCCAACACCCAATCATCGGCCCATTCCAATGTCTTTTTCGCAAGCTTCGGCTCCTACACCGAATATTTTCGGCCGAGCGCGTCGTGCCCACGGGCACTCAATCTAGCCAATCGCGGAAGCATGTAGTATGTAGCAAAAAAACAAAAATCGACTAGCTAGCGTATCGGCATCGCTTGAACCCCGCCGACGGATGCGGAATGTAGTGTCTACTTTCGAGCAGTAAACAGCGTAATGGTGAGTCAGTGCAGAAGAGTATGATTGTTGTTTGACCTACCAGCGCCCCCGAGCGATTCTCGGACTGGCATCAGCGGCCGGGCGCGGGTGCCGCGCGTCAACCCAAGGGAGAGTCTCATCATGCAGAGACTATTCGCGGAAATGCGGGCGTTTATCCTTATCGCGTTATTTATCTTCTTGTTTTTCAGCGCGTTTGCCACTTACAGAGGACTGATCCTCTCCGAGTACCACCTTCAATATTTCCAATATGGATGGAGCCTAATTGAGGCGTTGGTGCTGGGCAAGGTAATTTTGCTGGGCGAGATGTTTCATCTGGGTGACCGATTTCGTGGCAAGCCCCTCGTCGTTCCGACACTCTACAAAACGTTTATGTTCAGCCTCCTGGTGTTAGCCTTCACCCTGGCGGAACACACCGCAAAGGGGTTTATTCACGGGAAAAATATGGCAGCGGTGCTCGTGGAAATAGGCGCCCAAGGTGGAGCAGAAATCGCGGCAAAAATCTTCGTAATGTCCATTGCCTTCATCCCGATGTTTGCAATCTGGGAGATTTCCAATCTTTTTAGTGAGGGCCGGCTCTTTGAGCTGTTCTTTGAACGCGGAAGCACATTGGGAGCGGATTTGGCAGTGACAACCAAAGCGGCGCCGCTGCGCCAGGGCTAAACGGGTTTGGCTCAATCGATGAACCCAGCACTGCCTCAACTAAGCACTGCATCACACTATCGCTGGAATCTTGTGATCCGCACATAGTGGGTCTTCGTCGTGAGGTAACGTCCCAGTTTCAGAGTCCATGCGGCCAGGGCTCACATGCGTGCAATTCCCGTGAGCATTGACGCCACCCACGGATTCGGCCAGAACCCGTGAATATGCTCTTGGCGCGCTTCGATCATCGCTTCAAATGTGGCACCGAACACGAAGCGGCAGCGGGGACAATCGCGGATGTGCTCGGTCACGGCAACCATCAGCTTGATGACGTTGTTAACTCGCCGCCTGTGAAGAGCGTCGGACATGCTCGTCAACGTACGTTAAGAACTCGACGGCTGGCAAAGTCGCGGAGCGCCTTCTAGTTCTTCGTGACACGCGATTCTCGAAGTGAACACTAGGTCCACATTTGGAGTCGGCTATCGCGGTCCCCAAGTAAGCGTTTTCGACAAAGTTGTTGAGAGTGGCTGATCACCACAAGACCGAGAAACAGGCCGGGCTGCGCGCGCTGATTTAGGGCTCGGTCGCGCGCTCACACTGATATTGGTCCCGACCGTTCAATTAACCTCATGAGCTAGATCGACATTCACGATCGTTCCAATTGGATTCGCATCTGCTTGCATCTCCGCCCAAAGAGTTTGCGCTTCTCGATCGGAGCGAACCTTGGCTGTTATTTCGCCGAACTCCTTCCAGCCGGGCGTCTCGATAACAACGATAACAGCGCCGCTAGTATTTCTAGGATCCACCGCTCGTTCCCGAGCGAACCATGCTCACAAAACCGAACGGCTCGCGGATCTTTCCAGCTTGAAGAAAGCGCCAAGATCGTGACGATAGAAATGCGATTACATCCGCGAATCTGGCCGTTCGTCGAGCCCTACCGCAAGCACATCGCATTTCTCGTCGGCTTCCGCTTCCCGGTTTGAAGCGTCACCGGCCCTTTATAACTGCTCTTCGATCAGAAAGACAGCGACTTATCATAGGTGGACTGTCATCGATCCCAAGCGGCGCAGCCAGTGCCAGACTCCATCGCTGCTTTTGTGCACGATCAGCAATGCGAATGCGCTGGCCGGTTGCCATAACAGCGGCAATCGATTACACAATCAATTGCGCCTGCCTGACATTCAAGCGAGCCGATACATCAAGTAGTGAATGGGCGCACATGGATGAGGCCGCGATCGCGGCGATCGGAGTGTTACGATGAAGCCGATCGAAGTCCGCTCTTCTCTATTAGCTTTGGGTACGCTGCTCCTCAGCGCCTTGCTTATCGGCGGGGTAGGGTGCGCCTCGAACCAAGAGCGCCCCTCTGCTCAGGCTTATGAGCAGGCCTTCGGAGATGTCCCAATGACCGTTCCAAACACCGCGCCGGCCCCTCTCGAGCCGCAGGGTGATACACTCTCAAATCGGGAACAGCCCTCTGCTCAGGATTACGCGCAGGTTTTCAGTGATGTTCCAAAGAGCGTTCCAAACACCTCGTCGCCGCTTCCGCAGCCGCAGGGCGATCCTCCCGAGAGTCAAGAAATGGTCAAGGACCCACTTGAGCCTGTCAACGAAAAGTCATTCCAAGTGAACCAGGGTCTGGACGAACATGCGTTTCATCCAATCGTAGATGTCTGGGTTAAGATAACTACGCCACCAGAACGCAAGTGCATCAACCGCTTCTTTGACAATGCTGCGGTCGTTCCGCGGTTCACGAATGCGTTGCTTCAATTACGATTCAAATGGGCCGGCACCGAGCTCGCCCGCTTCGGACTCAACAGCACCATTGGCATTGCTGGGCTCTTCGACCCAGCCGACACCTGGTTTGGACTGAAAGAGCACGACAACAGCTTCGACATGACGCTGGCGCGGTATGGAATCGGACGAGGATGGTACTTGATGCCGCCGGTGGGTGAGCCTTTTGACATACGCAAAGCGACTGGTTCTCTAGTAGACGGCCTGATGAATCCGATGAACTATCTCGTCCCGGGTAACGCGATGGTCTTTTCGAGGCTGGCGCATGGCATCGAAGCGCTCAACTCTCGCGCGGAGAGTCAGGATCTAATTAATGATTTGCATCGTTTCTCAATCGACGAGTACGGCGCGGTGCAGGATGCCTTCGCTCAACAGCAAAAGCGCAAGGAAGAGGCGATGCACAATCCTGAGTAGGCCAAACTGCCTCGACGTCTTTCCCGCTGACGTAAAAAATTTCTTTCGCTAGGCCACTGTCTCGAGGGGGCAGATTTCAGGGTTCTCTTGGCGGGCGACCGATACTGCCGGCAATGCGCTAGTTACCGAATTCTTCAGCCCGTCCCAGCAAACCTTTCAACCACACTTCTGGACCGGCAATCCGATTACCAACGACCAACAGGTAGAGATCTACGAGGAGATGATCCGTGATCCTCAGGGGCAGCTGACTACCAGTTTTCTCAGCCTCGATGATAAGGTCAAGGACAATCGCATTCAGCCCAAGGGCAGGTCTTCGACGGGGCCAAACGCCGATATCACCGCTCCGATGGGCACCGGCGCTGACCCCAGCTATCAACAGGGTTGTGGCTGCAGCGTGGTGCGCTACCAGCTACCGCTCACGGGAGGACTCACGAACGCAGCCAAGGTCCAAGCCACTTTGTATTATCAGAGCATTCCTCTTACTATCTGCACCAGCGCTCCGAGGACGCCAGTGGCTCGGATACCGCGAGACTGGTCGAGTTCATCAACGAGTTGGACGTGAGTAAGTATACTGAGATTTCCACTGGAAACCGAAAATCGCCGGCTCCGGGGCTGTCGGTGTACGGTGACCGGAGTGGAAAGTTTGCGGTTGCGCTGGCTTAAGGGCGTGATTTGAAGCGACGCTCGCACTTTTGGTTGGCGATACCAATGGCTCGCATTGACTCGCTGCGGGATGACGCAGTCTGATGCGAACCTGTCTCTGCTAACGCCACCAACCGGTTGACAACCTGATGGCGGTTGGCAACGCCAATAGTTTGGCAGCGCGGCTGCTTAGGAGGCTCGATCAAAGCAGCATTTCATTCAGTCGAGTCGAGTGATCCTAATGCCTATAAACGAAATGGATCTCCGGCGCGTCGCCGTAAAAGTCTCTCTACCATTCGCATCGAGCTCACGACGCGTGGTTATCAGCGACCGATCGCGCAGGCGTGTTCGCTCGATCCTGAATTTCATGACTCTCTGGACATCGGCCGCGTCGTGACGTTGATTTCGCACCCGCAAGTTCGCGTGCGCAACCGCAATCGGGGCGTCGAAAAAGTATTCGTCGAAGCGGAACGCGAAGTCGCTTAGAACTCATGTGCGTTCCACGATTTGGCCCATGAGGTTGAGGAACTAACCGTTGACTATCTGTGTGAGAGGTCTGGCGGTCCCGTCTTGTACCTCGGCCAGGATATGAAAACTGCGCATGCGGGCCTTCGCATCAACGCCAGTGAGTGGGACATGGCGATGGATCATGTCCAAAGGGCAATATCGAAGCTCAAAGTATCGGAGACCGCAGGCAAGGAGCTCTTGGACTTGTGGGCAGCAACGAAGAGACAATCATATGATGAGAAGCCCAGAAGCGGGATTGCCCGCTTCGCGCGTCAGAAATCGTCGGGGGGGTCTCGGCGCCAAGACATGAACCAGATGACGGAATGGGCTCTGCTTATGAACTGATCTGGCGACGAACCCCAACGGGTCCAGGTGGTTCGTCGGTTGTCAGACGTGTCCACAATTCTCCGCGATCCGACCCTCCGTAAGCTCCATGCCATCCTTGGAGCCATGCGTTATCATCAGTCCCGCCCCGGTAGGAACGTTCTGCGTGTTGCGCTTTACTGGCTCCGCCGCGCGCGCGCGGCGTCTGAGTTAGAAGGACGACGAGTTCTGCTTCCGCCAGATCTCGCTGATCTGGTTGCCTGCATTCGTATTGTTGAGCACAACTACACTACCTGACTCCGCGATTACGAGACTTTGTGTGTAGGTCCCCGAGCACGCCGACGTTGTTGAGGTGAAGGTAAACGAGGTGGTGCCGCTGCCGTCACCGTTGACTGTGTAGGTACCCATTGAGGTGACGTCGGTGCAGATAGTGCCATCGAATACGAAAGACTCGTGACCGCTGATATTGCCATCGCCGTCGGCTGTCAAAACTGCAGTACCGTTGATCGGCAGCAGCGAGCTGCCCTGGATTACCGAACCCTGGAAGGTGGTCGCGTAGCTCCCCCTAATGCTGCGCTTGGAAAATCCGGACCCGGCTGGCGCGTCCGCTCTCTGAACGACCATTAACGCGCAAACGGTACCAACTGTCATTAGGCTAACTCTAATCTTCATAAGTCCTCCGGCAGGAAAAACTATCCGGAAATCTCATCGCGCTCAATCTTTAAATCCGATTCAAGGTTCTACATCGACTGCCTCGTGCCTGTGAAAATCCTCCTTTAGGCGGCTCGAGAGCGGCGTGGGTTTCACTTGGTAGGCGCTGCAGTTGGGCGAGGCTGCGGCGCGCGAGTAAGCCGATTTCGGCGAATGTTTGACTCTGCGGCAAAGCAATCAGTGACTTCAATCCTTTCTCGAGTCTTACGTCGCATTAGAAGGCGCCGATTTCGAAATTAGAAGGCGCCGATTTCGAAATTCACGTCATAGATATTACCTACCGGGATGATTACCGGCGAATCGGGCTCTTGGGCTACCGACAGAGTTGCACGGTTTTGACCGCAAGAGATCGGATCCTCGACGACATTGGGAGTTTAGGCGACAAGACAATCGCGAAAATCCGACAGGCCGGTGAAGACATTACGAAAGCGGCGTCGAATCCACTTGTGCAGCTTGATGTATCTTGAGGATGTCGAAGATTGAAGGAGGAAGGATAATTTGCCGTTTTCGGGTCTCAGCGATCGATGCCACGGCGCGGTACCCTCGTGCATCGTGTCGGGATACCAGGAAACGTTTGGTTTCGCGAGGGGCGCCAATAGCTGCTCGATACCTGGCGGTCGATCTGATCGGCGCGACCTCATCGACTCTGCAGCCGTAGTACGGTCCGCCATCGAACGGATCGATTTGGTTTAAATAGCGCATCCCGGCTTGCTCCAGGATTCGCAGGGCTCCACGGGTGTTCTCGCCAACTTCTCCGATGGCGCTGCGGATTTCTTCTGGAAGCATCAGCACATAGATCGGCGCGTCGGGAAAAAGTGTGCGGATGAATTCCTTGTCCCGGGTCGACAGGCGATCAGCCTGCCGATAGGAAAGTCCGGTCACGCGCCGTCCGTAGTGATCCCAGAATCGGTTTCCGTGGCCAGGCATGGTCGGAGGAAGCATTTCCGCGAGAACGTGTGACTCAAAGCGTCGCCGATTGCGCGCCATGTACAAGAATCGCACCCAGGAAATCTGTTTGCCGATCCGTTCCGGATGACCTCGCGCCGAAGGGCTCACTATAAGCCCGCCGATCTCGGTAGGTCCATCCATCGCGTAGCGAAGCCTCAGGTACGTATGACGAAACATCCGCTTTAGGCTGTGCGAATAGCGTTCATCCTCGGCGACCTCGAAGTAGTAATGAGGCGAGCTGGGGGTACCGTGTTTGCCGACGATCATCGAAACCGCTAGGATTCGCCGACTACTTATTTCCTCGGCAGCGAACACGTACCTTGCGCGCGCGCGCTCACGGACTTTTCCCGCGAACGAAGTTTTCGAACACCGGAGCAGCTCGGCTAGCTCGGTCGCGTCGGTCGGCAAAGTGGTCGAATCGAGTTCGCGCGCCAAGCGCAGGATTTGTCGATGGTCAGCGGGTCGCGCCTCGCGGAGCAGAATTGAGGGTGGCGCGGGCATATGCCTCATTCGAACAGATTCGAATAACTGCGACGCGCCCGAAACGATCGCGCGTCTGCGCCGCGGGGCAGCTCAGAGGTGGGTCCGAGATCGAGAATCATGCACTTGATGGAACCGCCGCCTTTGGCCAGAAACTCGCTAACTTCTACCAGGGTCGGTTCAACGCCCCGTTCGCGAATCTGCGCGAGCGTCGGTTGGCTGACCCCTGAGGGAAGAACCAGGGTGCAGCGCCCGCCACTATTTATTTGAAAGGAGTTCGCCGCATACCGCGCGGCGTCGCTCGAGTCGAGGGTTACCAGGTCAGCACCGAACGCGCTTCGCAGGCGCTGGCGCGACTCGCTGGTAAGTCCATCCATGTATGCGAGCAGATATTCGCGTCGTGGTCCGAACGAGCACAGCACGGTATCTCCGTGGTAGTACGCTTCGTCCGATAGCTCCAATGCCAGAATCGGCTTGGCTCCAACGATGCTCTGGAGTTCGTTCACGGCTCGGTGGTCGGAGCGGAAACCATACACCCGCCGCCACGGAGGTAGGCCCATCTTCGGTACGAAGCGCTGCCGTTCCAGCTTGCCGTGTGTGAAGATCATGTATGGGCCAGCCGGAAAGAAATCGGCCTCGCCCTCGAAGCGAGTATCCAAGGTTTTGGTTACAAGGCCGAGTGATTCTACAGCGTTGCAGTAAATCGGCCGCTCAGCTGCCCGGGTCGGCAGAAGATTTGCGAGATAGAAGGCCTTCTTTTCGGCGGTGGTATCTTCCAGCGGAAACAGAAAACCCGCATTAGCGGGATAGACCAAACCGGGAAGATCCTGATGCGCTTCGACTACAAGCACTTCCACGCCAAGAGCGCGCAGCGTCTGTGCCAGCGAATGCCACTGGCGCCGGGCACGTTCGGCATCGACCATCTTCTTCATACCCAGGACGTTTCGGGTGTGTGGATTCGCGCCGCCCTTACAGAGAAAAAGAGAGGATCTCCCATCAAGATGGTTCGGACATCATTCACGGTGATGTACGCGCACTCCTATCAGAAATAACACAACTCGATTGCGACCGCGGCTATCACGCTGCGACCTGCAAAATCTGCACAAACCGAGGGTCGTTGCGTTCAATCAACTCAACTTGCATCAAATTCGGCAAATTCCCTTGTAATTCCCTGCACAGTAGGGAATTTCCAGCACCGGAGAGATTAGTTCGTATCGAACTGTCTCATCCGCTAAGCAGTCTGCTAAGTTTACTTTCTCTATGAAATGGTAGAGCAAATCGCCCGCACCTTCAGCTTTCTCAGATCATCGTGAGCTGGGAAGCTTTTTCGTCCTGCGCCCTCCGGCAACGCCCATGCGGAGACGACGGAACCTGAGCAAAAGAGGTCTGTTGATTGCCGCCGAAATTCTCTTTATTTCTCGAGCGTTTATGTGAATTGTGACCTCTCGCCGTAGATGCCTCGGCCGGTGAAACTTACGATCAGGCACCACGGCTGCCTCTTAAAGCGTGTTAAAAGGCAGTTGTGCGTGATGATCATGTTCGCGAATCGGCGCGTTTCGTCGATCCTGGGCTCGTGTGGGTGCGCGTGCTCTGTGATTGCCAATAAATAACGTGTCGTTCTAATCGTTCATCGTCGCGAGGCACCCCGTCGTGCGCGATGGTCGGTAACATTCGATCTGAAGGTTGGAGATGACCGCTATGCTGAAAGCTTCGCGGGAGTTCATTCAACAGGTACTTCGCGATTTCTCGGGAGACGAATGTCCCTCCATGGCTGCTGCACTGGCCTACGCGACGCTCTTCGCACTTCCTTCCCTGCTTCTGATCATGATTTTCATCACCGGTCTCGTTCTGGGACCGAAGGCCGCGAGTGGCGAGATTCAGTCGCGGTTGAGCGGAGCGATCGGCCCTCAAGCGGCAGGACAGATCCAGACGATGGTCAGCGGCGTCGCGCACAACCGCACCGGCGGATTGGTCGCCACCGCACTTGGAATCATCGGGTTAATTGTTTCAGCGACGGGCGTGCTGATGCAGCTTCAGCAGTGCCTTAACAAAGCATGGAAGGTGAAGGTCGTCGGCTCCGGCATTAAGCGCTTCGCGATGAAGCGCGTTCGCTCGGGTTTGCTGCTGGTCGCTTTGGGAGTGCTCGCGACGGTTTCGGTCGCGGCAAGTTCCGTGATCACCACACTTGCTAGGCTGCTGCCTTTTGCGGGCGCCGCGCACGCGGCCGAGATGGTGGTGTCGTTGCTGACGTTTTCATTTCTTTTCGGTGCGATTCTGAAAATCCTTCCCGATGTGCGTCTCGACTGGAGTGATGTCTGGATCGGCGGCCTGCTTATCGCGGTGCTGTTCGTGGTTGGGAAGTTCCTGCTCGCGATTTATCTAGCTCATGCGGGCAAGGCGAGCGCCTATGGCGCCGCTGGATCTCTCGCGATGATCCTGATGTGGGCGTACTACTCCGCCCTCATCCTCCTGCTTGGGGTGGAGGCCACCCAGGTGTGGGTTCGTCAGCGAGGACGCGATGCGCCCCCGCGAGAAGGCGCAATCCGGCTTGCGGAGCGATCCTGATGGGGTGCGGCGAGCGAACCGTGTCGGGCTGCCCTACCAACCCCGCGCCTTGCAAGAAGTTTGGCGAAATCAACCCAGCCATCGTGTCGAATGATGCCCAAAGTATCAAAACTTCCATTGTGCCGCACGCCTCCGTTCATTACGGTTGAACTACCGCGTTCAAACCCTCGTTACGCCTTTGAAGTGAGAGACCAAGGGCCACTCCTAGACCCGCTCGGTTGTACAAAATCAAAGAACGCAGCCTTCGAGTTCCGCCGAGGACTCGTCTGGCTCGTAGCTCTCCCGATTGCTAATCCTGAGGCCGTGGGTCGGAGTCCCGCAGGGGGCACCAAATGGTCAGAGGTTTCGGGACAATTCTTGCAGCCGCGATCGTTGCGGTAACTTCAGGCTGCTCGATTCGACAAAATTTTGAGGCGCAACCGGTTCCCGCTTCAATCCTCGCCCAGCCACTCAAGCTCTCGCTCGCGGTGCTTTCCGATCCGGCGCTCAGCTTCGATTATCCACCCATCTATTCGCTGAGCGATTTCAGAGAAGTGATG
>Ga0126373_10000873_pt1 | contig 20600 bp, 17 predicted proteins | sample PanSoiMetPlot_11_FD_92545 | JGI IMG/M metagenome (GOLD analysis project Ga0126373, IMG submission 92545) | Tropical forest soil microbial communities from Panama - MetaG Plot_11 | ecosystem: Environmental > Terrestrial > Soil > Tropical forest > Bulk soil | place: Panama | collected 2016-02-17 | reverse complement strand
TGGCCGCGCTGTTCGCCCGAGAGCGAACCGGCCTTGGGCAGCGGGTGGACGCGTCCATTTATGGAACGCTGATCGCGATGCAGAGCCTCGAAGTCAATTATACCGCGGTCAGCGGACTTGAGAGTTCGCGCGCGGGCCGCGGCCATCAATTCATGCGCGGCGGCATGTACAGCGCCTTTCGCACCAAGGACGGCTTCATCTGCATCGCAGGTGTTCACGACAAACGCTGGCACGCGTTCTGTAAGGTCACCGGCATCGAGCACCTTGAAAACGATCCCGAGATCTCCGCCAACGTGGTGCGCAATTTCAAAGGCTATCGCATCCAGGCGATCATGGACGAGATCTTTCCGCAGCGCACGACCCGCGAATGGCTGGAGGAATTCGTCAAGGTTGATGTTCTGGCCACCGAAGTATCTGACTACCGCCAACTGCTCCAAAGCGAGCAGGCCCATGCCAATGGCTATCTACGGCGGATGGACCATCCCGAGGCGGGGCCGATCACCGTGGTGGGCTGTCCGGTTTCGACCGGCGGCGAGACCGATACTCAGGCCGCGCCACCCCCCGAACTGGGCCAGCATACCGAGGAAGTGCTGCTCGAGGCCGGCTATGGATGGCAGGAGATAGACCTGCTGCGCGAGGCGGAAGTGATCTGATCCCTGCGATGGCCAAGGTCATATCATTCCCGCCGCGGCGTCCCGGGGCGAAATCAACGTCTCAGCCAACGGGCGACGTATGCTCATGCGGGCACAAGGCCAACGTTCATATACGCCATCCCAATGGCGTCATTAGCTGCGCCGCGCGCGGCTGCCGCTGCGAGACGCGCCCCAGGAGTTAAGCGCTCTTAGCCGGCGGATTCGCGATCTCCATGGCCTTGCGATACGCGGGTCGCAGCCCTATGCGCTCGAGGTAATTCCTGGTGTTGGGATATACCGACATGTCCATTTGCAGAAATCCCGTAACCATTTGGTAAGGGTACACCATCATGATGTCCGCGGCGGTGAACGAATCGCCGGCGAAATAAAGACGGGTGTCCAATTCGTCGTCGATATAGCGCAGCATCGATGCAGTCCGTTCCTTCATCACCGCCACCATCGGCATGGACTGGTCAACGCCGGTTATCAAGCCGCCCAGGAACAGATGAAGGAGCAATTGGGTCATCGCGGAGCCCTCGGCGAAATGCATCCATTGCAGGTAGCGCGGGTAATCGGGCGAGCTGGCTGGCACCGAGAACTTGCCCCGGCCGTGGCGCTGGATGATGTATTCGAGAATCGCGCCGGACTCGACCAGGACCGTGTCGCCGTCGCGGATGATGGGGGATTTGCCCAGAGGATGGATCGCGCGCAGCGAGGCTGGCGCCAACATGTTGGGTTCGCGCGCAAAGCGCTCCAGGTTGTATTGGAGGCCGAGTTCTTCCATCAGCCAGATGACCCGTTCCGAACGCGAGGTGGCCAGATGATAGATCGTAATCATTTCCGAGCCCTCCTCTATTGGGGTTAGACAGACTAACCCCGCCGTTACGCATTTGGTTCCGGCGCGAACGGGCGCCGGCTCTTATCCAGACAACCTTGAGCTAATCGTGCGGCCCGGACTCGGGCCCCGCCATCCCCAGTCCATCACCCAGGAGATAGACGATCATCCGTTCCCGCGCGGCGAGGCTGGCCGGCGAGAGCGGATGCGCGATGCCGATGTACTGGAGAGCGGGCAGCAACAGGAAGTAGCCGAAGGTTTCCACCGTAATACTGACTATGAGCTGGAGCGGGTCGACCCTCCGCATTCGGCCGGCGTCCATGTCGCTCAGCATCAGTTGGCGTCCGCCGTCAACCAGCGGCTTCAGATACTGACTGGCGATTGCGCGCGAGCGGGATTGGTCGTCGATCACTTCGCGCACGATCAAGCGCGCCCAGTTGGGGTTGTCTGCCAGGTAGGCGAAAAGCCTGCTCACGAAGAAGCTGAGACGTTCCCTGGGCGTGGGCGCCACCAGTGCGTCAGCCATGAATTCACCCAGCCGGCCCAAGGCCCGCTTGACAACCTCATCATAAAGCTCGGCCTTGGAGCCGAAGTGATAAAAGGGCAACGCCTTGTTTACCCCGGCGCGCGTGGCGATGCTCTGGGCGCGGGCGCCGCCGAAACCGCGCTCTGCAAACTCCTCTTCAGCCGCCTTGAGGATAGCCTCGCGGGCGGCAGCGGAAACCGGCCGCCGCTTGGTGCGATGACTTCCGTGTTGTGGGGTGGGGGTCCGCATACGCTTCCCTCTCGTCCAGCCTGTACTTGATTGGAAGGGCTCTGCGTTCGAGATACCGCCTCGAACCGCCATGCAATCGAGTGTCGCCCGGAATCAAAAATGAACGACCATCGGCGACGCCATTGGCCCTCCACGCGCGCGGCCGCCCAAATCCCACACGACACGGGTTGCGCGTCTTCAACCCGTGGGCGGCGTCCAAACTTTCCCCCTGTATAAATTCGCATTCAAGCTCATATTTGAGTTTACGATGGACGTTGGTCAAGCAAACCGCGCGGCCTTTATCCAACAGCCGCTTTCAGGCAAGCTGCTAGCCTTGGCCGTGAGCAACCGCATCCACAGGGCAGCTTCGCGCGGGTCGCGCAGTCTTATCCGGGGCAGGTTCAAGGCCCCCCGCCTGGCCGACGTGGAGGCCTTTACCGCTTCTCTGCCGTTTGATCGTCGCCTGTTTCGCCACGACATCCGCGGCTCAGTCGCGCACGCGCGCATGCTGGCCAAGGTGGGTCTGATCAGCAATGCCGAGGCGGATCGGATCGTGAAAGGGCTCAAACAAATCGAACGCGAGATAGAAACCGGCGCATTTCGCTTCGACTTGGCCGATGAGGACATCCACCTGGCGATCGAGCGGCGCCTGACCGAGGTCGCCGGCGCGGCCGGCGCCAAACTCCACACGGCGCGCTCGCGCAATGACCAGGTGGCGCTGGATCTGCGCCTTTACCTGGCCGACGAGATCGTCACTTTACTGGATTTACTCCATGGTCTGAGGCACAGCCTGCTCACGGCGGCGGAAAGCCATGTCGAAACCGTGATGCCAGGTTATACGCATCTGCAGCGCGCGCAACCCGTTTCCCTCGCTCATCATATACTGGCCTACGTCGAGATGTTCGGACGGGACCGCGAGCGCTTCGCGCAGGCCCTGGAGCGGACCCGCGTGATGCCGCTGGGGGCGGGCGCGCTGGCCGGCACCACCCTGCCGATCGATCGGCGGGCGGTGGCGCGCGAGCTGGGCTTCCCCCGCCTGAGCGAAAACAGCATCGACGCGGTCTCCGATCGCGACTTCGCCGCCGATTTCCTGGCTGCCGCGGCGCTTTGCGGCGTCCATTTGTCGCGCATGAGCGAGGACCTCATTTTATGGGCGACGTCGGAGTTCGGCTTTGTCCAACTGCCCGATGAATTCTCCACCGGCAGCTCAATGATGCCGCAAAAAAAGAATCCTGATTTGCTGGAGCTCTTCCGCGGCAAGACCGGCCGGCTGCTGGGAAATCTGACCGCGCTGCTCACCATCCTGAAGGGGCTGCCAATGGCCTACAATTCCGATCTGCAGGAGGACAAGGAACGGGTGTTCGACGCGCTCGATACGCTTGGACCGATGCTCGACCTGATGGCGCGGTTGTGGCCGCGGCTGGTGTTCAACCTCGAACGGATGCGCGCCGCGGCCGGCGACGGTGCTCTGGCCACGGACTTGGCCGAAGATCTTGTGCGAGGCGGCGTGCCGTTTCGCAAGGCTCACGAAATGGTAGGCGCCCTGGTGGGCGCCGCAACCGCTGCGGGTAAGCGCCTGGAGGATCTATCGGAGCAGGAGTTGCGGCGTCATTGCGGACCTCATGGGGGCGGAATGAAGCGCCGGCTATCCGCGGAGTCTTCTCTGCGCCGGCGTTTTGTAATCGGGGGTCCCAGCCCAGCCGCGGTCCGGCGCCGCCTTGCCCAGCTAAAGCGCCAATGAAAACCCGTGTCTCAATAATCGCCGTGCTCCTGATCGGGGCCGGGCTTACGTACGCGGGATGCGGTATCAAGAGCCGGCCCCTGCCGCCCTCCGAAGTGCGTCCTCAACGCACTCTCGACCTGGAAGCCATTTCGGTGAACAACGGAATAAGGATCCGCTGGAGCAGACCGGAACGCTATTCAGGCGGAGCCCGGATGCGAGACTTGGGAAAATTCGAGATTCTGCGCGCCAGCGGCGGCGGCGAACCACAAGTCCTGGCGGATATTCCCGTGACTGACTTGCAGCGCTTCCGCCAGCAGCGCCATTTCTCTTACACTGATACGGATACCGAACTTGGCCGCCGCTATCGCTACCAGATCATCTCGGTCACCACGGACGGTTATGAAAGCCTCCCTTCCAACCAGGCCGAGGTGGTAAGAACAGTGCCCAAGCCGCCGCCCAATCCGGAAACCTACGTCCTCCCCACGCCAGTGCCGCTGCCCAGGTAAAATCGCGAAGCGTCGCCTCTGTTCCCTCTCCCACAATGGTCGCGGGAGAGGGCGAGGGTGGCGATACACTGGGCAAGAAACTGGCCGCCTACTGCATAACTTCCGACATCCCGGCGGGAGTGCCCCAGCGGTAGGAATCCCAGTATTGCCTCGGCACTTCGGAATTGATCTTGCTATTGAGCATTATCGCAAAGGTAATGTGATTGTTCTGGATATCCCACAGTGTCGAACAGATATTTCCCGGACCGCCCAGCGCGGTTACATAGTCACCCGGCGAGCCGGGCAGCGGCGTGGGATAATAGATGTTTAGAATGCCCTTCCAGAATGTGTTGTTGGCGTCGTAAAGGTCGACATCGATTGGCTCGAAGGTTTCTTTATCCAAAAACACGATTCGATGCGAGTAGCAATATCCGCGCGCCAGAGATGGCAGTCTCTGTATATCAACTACATACGCGTCGCGCAGTTCCCATTTGCCCACGGCGGCCTTCGGGAAGGAAACCGGGTTATAGTAGTTGTTGTAGTCGTGGTAGCCGGTCGGATCCGCGTGAGCGATTTGCAGCACTCGCTTCATGCCCAGCAGCTTGCCTTGGAAGATGGGCGGCTGGATGTTCAATCCTTCGCGCGAATCGTCCGCGACATAGTCTCCGCCAAGCAGAGGCGCGCAGCGCGCCGCCGAAGAAAGCCTGAGCGAACGTCGCAGCGCGGGCACGAACACGTACACTTCGGGATCGCGCGCGGGATCGTCATAGAAGATCAGCAGGTCGTTCGTATATTTGCTCTGTTCCGGCTGCCATACCACGTTGTTTTGCGACAGGAAGATGTCTCCCTGTTGGTCGGGCGCGTTTACCCCCATGTCGGGTCGCTGATGTGCTTGAACTTGAAATAAATCTCATAAACATAGCTGTAGGTCTTGTTTGAATAACGATCGACCGAGGTCCACCCGGCGCCGTTCTTCGGCCCCGCCTCGCTGAAGACCCGGTAAGGGATGTAGTTGTAGTAGTTGTTATATATGAGCTTGACTCCGGCCTGGGCATCCTTGGGATCGATATCCGGGAAGGGTAACCCAGCAACGTAGCCGGCGATCGAGTACCCGCCGCTGCCCTGCGGCACCAGCTTGACCTGGTTGTGGTACTTTTCCGTGTCCTCGCGGTACTTTCGCGGCGGGCCGATTTTTACCGTGGGACTGACCTCCAGCACCGCATCGGCCGGGACTTTCCAGAAGTATTTCTGGCTGATGATCGACCGCAACCCAACCGACATGAAGCGCTGGTACTGCTGCCAATTGCCGATCGTTATCTTGGTGCCGGGCGCGATGGATTCGCCGGGATCAGCCATCGAGGTGTAATTGGACGGGTCGTATGACTGTTCAGCGCCGGCCCTGCCGCCAATAGTCAGAAGCATTAATAGCAAGAGCGCACAGATCACTGTCGGAATCTTCATAAGGGCACCTCCCTGAAGGGAACAGACCGTTGAGATCCGATAGTACCGGCGTAGCAGAAAATGACGTTTCCCATCAAGACTGAAAAGGGAAAGATCCCGAAATCCGGTGTACCGAAGCGGGCGGTGCGGAACTATTGTTTAGTATTCGCGTGTGCTGCTGAAATGGCTAATCCTGAGCATCCCGATGTGTAGCGAGGCGAACTTGAAGACACGATTAGTCAATTGCAGAATTCTGAATAAGATTGTAAACCAGGGTCGAGTTTTCAGATGCCAAGTTAAGATTATCCGGAGGCCGTGGACTGCTTTGATTCGCTGCTCTCTCCGGCGCGTCGTTCAGGCGCAAAAGGGACGGGCGGAAATAAATCACCCTGAACCGTTCATCCCACCACTGTCATTCCGAACGAAGAGAGGAATAGCGAGCGGCTGGCGACCGTACCACTGTTGATCTTTCGAAGATCTTCGCTTCGACGGCCTCCGTCTCGGGCATGGTTAAGGCTCAGGCCGGGAGCTGCGTCGTACAGAACGCGCACTTCTTGGCCTGGATTGGGATTTCGCTGATGCATTCCGGACACTTCTTGGTCGTCGGATCGGGTGGAGGTTGTTTGCGCGCGCGCGCAACCAAGGCATTAACCGGCAGCACGACCGCGTAATAGACCGCGGCGGCGATCAATACGAAGGAGATGATCGAGTTGACGAAGTCGCCGATCATGAACTTGCTGCCGTTGATCTGAAAGGCGATACCGGAAAAATCCGGCTTGCGGACAATAGCGGCTATAAAGGGCGTCATAAGATCTTTGACAAATGAAGCCACCACGGTCCCGAAGGCGGCCCCGACCACAATACCTACCGCCATGTCCACCACGTTGCCGCGCAACAAAAATTGCTTGAAACCGTTCATGTATATCCTCCTTCGCGTTTGGTTGTCCTAAAAATCGGCTTAAGAACCATCCTGCAGATGGAGCGCGATCCGAAGCGCGCTCTTGTTAGCGTCAGCCCTGACCGTCTACCACGACCAATCGATAGGAAAAGAGCCAGGCGCCGTCGATCTTAACCAGCTTATCGCGATAGTAGCCGACCACGCCGAGATTCGCCTTCCCGCCCCGGCAATGGTAGGCGGTCAAATAGCAGCCGCCGGTTGCGCTCTCACCTTGGATCTCGATGGACAGATTGGTCAACACATGGCGACGCTGCTCGTCCTTTTTCCATGATGCGTGATAATCCTTAACCCAGGTCGCCAGGGCCGCGTGCCCGGCTCCCAGGATTCCCATGGTCGGAGTTTCCAGCACGCCGTCAGGCGTGAAGCAGCCGACCCATTGTTCGTCGGGGCCATCATCGAGCGCGGCGAAATAGCGCGTATAAAGATCCTGGATCGCAAGCCATTCCTGCCAAGAATCCGGTGCGCCTTGCATGAGATGCTCCTTTATGGGTTTGGACTAGCGGCCTATTTAGCGCAGCTCGGCCGCCGTGCGAAGGGCGGCCTGCAGATTTTCCGAGCTCAAAGGCGGCCTACCCCATAGCGGCAAAAATCGAGTATGATTCCAAGCGGCCAAAAAAGCCCTGATTGACCGGCCACCAATGATAGCGGAGATAATTCATGAGCCGCACCTATGACGTAATCGATGCCGACGGCCACGTGTTGGAGCCTCTGGACCTGTGGGAGAATTACATCGATCCGGCCTTTCGCGACCGCGCGCCCCGATGCCATATCGACGAGCGCGGTAACGAACACATGATCTTCGAAGGGCGAATGTTCCCGGGTGGAGAACGGGGTCTGGGCCTAAGTGGCGGCGTTGGCACCGCTAAAAACCACCAGCGCCCTCCTTACGAGATGAAATACTACGAGGGCCGCAAGGGCGGCTTCGACCCACACGCGCGCATTGCGGACCTCGACCTCGACGGGATCGATGCCGTGTTTCTCTATCCCTCGCTTGGGCTCAACGCGGGCAGTATCCAGGACGCACGGCTGGCCGCCGCGGTCTGCCGCGCTTACAACCGATGGTTGGCGGATTTCTGCAAGCCTTATCCGGATCGCCTTTTTGGAGCGGCGCAACTGCCGATGCAGTCGGTCGAACTGGCGGTCGAAGAGATGCGCCATGCACGCAAGCAATTGGGGATGCGATCGGGATTCGTGCGCCCCAACCGTTACAACGGACGGTCGCTGGATGATCCAGCCTACGATCCGTTGTGGGCCGAGGCGCAGGAGTTGGACTTTGCAATCGGCCTGCACGAGGGTATCGGCGGGATGCCCGCGGTGGGCGCGGATCGCTTTCAGAATGTGGGCGCCAAGCACATCGTTTGCCACACGATGGAGATGATGCTGGCGTCGCTGGCTCTCATCTGGGGTGGGGTCTGCGAGCGCTTCCCCAAAGTGCGCTTTGCCTTTCTGGAATCGGGCGGCGGTTGGATGGCGGCCTGGCTGGACCGCATGGACCGCCATTTCGATGAAAGCAAGGTTTGGGGACCGCCGGTACGCACCAAGCCCAGCGATATTTTCCGCCGCCAGTGCTGGATTTCATTCGAGCCGATCGAAGGCACCATCGCCTCGATGGCGGATTACCTCGGCCCGAGCAAGATTCTTTGGGCCACCGACTATCCGCACCTCGACGGATTTTTCCCCGGAGCTCCGGCGATGATCGCGGAGCGCTTGCCCCAAAGCATCAGGCGGCAGGTCATGGCGCAAGGTGCAATCGATTTCTACAACCTCCACTGACCGCGCGAGCTGCAAACCCAAAGCCCGACTCAAGCACTGAGACGAAAAATACTTTGGGACCGTGTGTGCACTAACACCTTGGCGCAGAAGTTCTTTCTGTACCCTCTCCTTATCACAGGAGAGGATGAGGGAGCGGCTGCACGCGGCGGTTCCCGATACGCGCGCCCTTTTCCTTCGTCGTCTTGCGAACCGTCGGCCAATCAAGGTTTCGCTTCAGGTCTGGCTTGATGAATGCGCCGTGGCAGCGCTTGGGACCCATCGTCCTCTACGGCACCCTGGCATCGTTGATCCTGGGCTCGGGCGGCGTACTGTCCGATCCCGCTCATTACAATGTCGGCGGTGGAACCGATCCTACGGTGATGATGTGGTATCTGACCTGGTGGCCTTATGCCGCGATGCATCGCCTCAATCCGTTCATTTCAAAGCTGGTGTGGGCTCCCACTGGCGTTAACCTTACCTGGAGCACCTCGATCCCCGCGCTGAGCGTTCTCGCCTTTCCGATCACGTCCCGTTTCGGGCCCGTAGTCGCATACAACGTCCTGGCGCTGCTCGCACCCATTCTTTCCGCGCTGAGCGCGTACCGCCTGTGTACCTATCTAACCTCGTCATTCTGGCCCGCCCTGGTGGGCGGGTGGATCTACGGTTTCTCGACCTATCAGACGGCCCACGAGACGGGCGGCCATTTGAGTTTAAGTGTCACATTCGTTCCCCCCTTGTGCGCGCTGCTTTTCATCAAGCGTTTCAAAGGTGAAATTGGTGCGCGGGCTTTCGTCCTGGAGTTGTTCGCCCTGCTGGTGCTTCAGTTTCTGATATCCAACGAGATTCTCGCCACCATGACCGTTTTCGGGGTGGCGGCCATCGCACTGGCCGGGATTTTTGGAGATCGGGCGATTCGGCGGCGGCTTTTGACCTTGACGGCCGAAAGCGGAGTTGCGCTTTGTGCTTCGGCGGCCGCGGTAAGCCCATATCTTTACTATATGCTCGGCTACAATCCTCCGCGCGGGCCGCTCTATCCGCCGGAGTTTTATTCCACTGACCTGCTGAGCTTCGTGCTTCCCAACAACCTTGTTTACTTCCATCGCATTGTCCCCGGCTTACATATTGAGTCCTATCCATTTCTCAACCAGGCCTGGGAAAGAAACGCCTACCTCAGTTGGCCGGTGATCGTGATGGTGGCGTTGTACGCCTGGCAAAACCGCAAAAGCAGACAGGCGGGCCTGATCCTCTCCCTGCTCGCAGTGATCTGTCTGGCTTCGATGGGTCCGCGGCTGCACATCATGGATCACGAGACGATCGTAATGCCGTGGGCCGCCGCCTCGCACCTGCCGCTGCTCGAGCACGCATTGCCCGGGCGATTTATGCTGTTCGCCTTCCTGGTGCTCGCCGTGCTCGTGACCATCTGGCTGGCATCGGAACAAACGCGGACCGCGCTCAAGGTGGCGCTGATTGCAATGGCGATACCTCTGCTGTGGCCTGAGGTCTCAACCTCGCAGGCGATTTCGCCGCCTTTTTTTTCCGACGGACTTTATGCCAGGGATCTGCCGAGGAACGCACTGGTCATGGTGGTGCCTTTTGGTGAATCGGGCCAGAGCATGCTATGGCAAGCCAGCAGCGGGATGTACTTTCGGATGGCGGGCGGATGGACTGGCCCGACTCCATCTGAATTCAGGGACTGGCCCATCGTCCGAGGGCTGCTGACACGTGTTCAGGTTCCACCGCCTAAATATCAGCTCGATGCGTTCGTGGGACGGTATCGGGTGAGCACAGTCCTGGTCGCGGATTCGGACCAGTCCGGATGGCGCCCGGCAATCGCCGGGCTCGACTCCAATCCTGTCCACGCGGGGGGAGTTACTTTGTACAAGGTTCCGCCCCGCCTCTTCGTTCTCTATCGCACGGCCAGCGCGAGGCAGGCCGAACAGGTGGCGCTCGTCGTGATGATACGGGAGACGCTCGCCGCGCTTGATCGTTACTTGGGTGAGAGCGGGGGAGATTTGCACGGCGTCAGTGTCGAGCGGCTGCGCGCTCGGGGATTACTCCCCGACCGGGGCGAAACCGCATCATTGGCGCGGCGGCGCGGCGTGCCGGAATATCTGGAGGTTCAACCTGCCGGCAAGGACACGATCATGCTACAGGTATATGCACTTCATTCTACCATCGAGGAAATCGATCGATTATATGGCGCGTACGACTGCCGGACTCATGCCCCTTCGCCCCAGCATATATTCAAGGTCAACGAGGATTACGGCTCTGAAAGCCTGGTTTTCGACCTGTCGGGAATCAGACGCGCCGTGGCTTCCTTGCCGCCCAGCGCCAATACCGTCGCCTTGCCGCCGCGCGGTTCAAGGCAATAAAGATTCAGCGGTCGCAGAAGGTTCAACCTATGGCGCATCAATCGCCCGATGAGCGGATCTCATCGGTTCGCTGGTATCACCGATTCGAAATATTACCGGGTGTGTTCACTCCCGGGAGCGTGGCCTTCGACGCTGCAATGCTTCTCGATTCAATTGGAATCCCCAAAGATATGTCGGGCAAAAGCGCTATCGATATCGGCGCGTGGGACGGCCCGATGGCTTTTGAGTTGGAGCGCCGCGGCGCCAGAGTGATCGCGCTGGACGTACTTGACCCCAACGAGACCGCCTTCAACGTGGCGAAAGAATTACTGGGCTCGCGCGTGGAACACGTGCGCGGTTCGGTTTACGATTTGGGACACTTGTTCAATGAGCCCTTCGATTTAGTCTGTTTCCTTGGAGTGTATTATCATCTGACGGATCCGTTTCGGGCCTTCGAAGAGGTGTCGCACGTCGTTTCCGCGGACGGCCAGGTGTTTTTCGAGGGCGAGTGTCTGCGCAACTACGCCGAAACCCGGGATGGTGTCCCGGTTCAGAACGACCTGATAAGACAAATCGCCGTCTCCGATCTTCCCCTCGCACTCTTGTGTCCGGGTGTATATAAAAAGAGTCCCAATTGGTGCATTCCCAACTTTGCATGTTTGTCCGGATGGCTGGGAATAGTGGGTTTGGAACTGGTCAGGCACTACTTTGAAGAAGCCGCGGACAGCATTCCGCCCCATCAGCGAATCAAAGGACTGGCTGTAAAGCGGCGCCCGTCGATCGCGATAGAAGAAATCAATCAGATGGGCCGTACTCTGATCGTAACCGGGAGCGATTTCTCAGAGCGGACGGTAATCAACTTCTATTGCAACCTGGATGGACAGCAGGTGAATCTGGGCGGTCTCGCGCACGACGGGGGCGTCAAAATCCCGACCACGGTCGAAGGCACGGGCAAACTCCGCTTTGAACTTCCGGCGTGGGTGAAACCCGGCAGGGTGCTGGTTCAAGCGCTTAATCCACCGTTTAAAATAAACCAGTGCGCCGGCTTCGAATTCGACGTCCAGTGATCACAATATGAAGATACAACCGTAGTTGGAGGGCACCGTTATGCGCTGCACGGCGCCGTCGGAGGCTACCTGAACCGCCCACGGGTTGACACGAACGTCAGCGTCCAGCTCTTCCATCCACGTGCCCCCCTTAGGGAATGGCACCGCAATCGTGTCTGCATTTGACGCGAAATTCAAAATCACCATGGCATACTCCTCGGCGCCGTCGGGGCCCGCGGGTGCGTGCCGATGATAAGCAACCAGTTGACTGCTGCTCTGCAACGACTGCTGCCAATAGTAGAAGGAGTCGCGGCTGCGCAGCGCACGTCTGGAGTGGCGCAATTGCGCGAGGCGGCGATAGAGCCTGATCAAGGGCACTCCATAATCGTCGTAGAAATACTCCCAATGCGTATCGCGCCGCAGGTTGACTCGGGCCGACCCCTGATCAGGCAGATTGTAATCGTCGGCGAACTCCTCGCCCTCCCAAAGCATCGGCACACCCTGGGACGTGTAAAGCGCGATCGCAAGCGGCTGGAGTCGCCAGAAGCGGCTGCGGTCCCCGGCGGGAAAAGGGCCGCTGCCCGTTGTGCCCGCAAAGACGATCAGGTGGCTGTGGTCGTGCGAATTGAGATACTGGAACGGTGCGACCGGGATATCGACAGCCTGGCCGGCCGCGTTCACAACGGACTTGGTTGCCGGATAGCGATTGCTGAAAAAAGGGTCCAGGACGTGTGCGAAATCATCTGTGGGTGCACTTCCGCCGGCGATCGCTTCGGCCCCATCGAGCAAATCATTTTGCCACGCGCAGCTCGTGTACGTGTTGCTTAAGACGTCGGGCGCTCTCCAGAGCGCTTCGGCGCACTGGATGATGCGGCTGTAACCACCGGCTTCGCGCTGGAAGCGCGGGAAGTTCAGTGAATACCTATATGTGTCGTATGCCAGTTTGGCGTATCCGCTGTCCGTGGGACCGACGTAGAGATCGGTTACCTCATCATACCGAAAACCGTCGACATGGTATTGATCCAGCCACTGGCGGTTGGAGGCGGCAAAGTACTGCTGGGTGAAGACCTGTCCAAAATCGCATTGCGGACCGAATGGACCGTTGGCCCCTATCATCGGACTGTTTGCGTTCGGTGGCCCCGGGGTGTTGTTCACATTGTCGTACACCAGCTTGTACGCGAAGGCCGGATCCACATGCTGATAGACGACATCGAGAATAACCGCGATCCCTGAATGGTGGCAGGCATCGACGAGGCGGCGAAGGCCATCCGGACCGCCGAAGTGCGCGCTCGGCGAGAAATAGTGAAGCGGTCCGTAGTCCCAGTCAAAATCGAGCTTGGGGCTGGTGACCGGCATGAGTTCCAGGCAGTTCACTCCCAGGCTCTGAAGATATGTGAGGCGGTCTATGACGCCGTCGAAAGTGTCGTTGAACTGCTCGACATGCAGTTCGTAAACGATCAGATCGTCCAGGTCGGGTGTCTTGTACAACGCGTCGGTCCATCCGAACGGCAACGGATTGCGCGAAAGCGTCACGGCGGACAGGAGACCGACCTCGGTCTGCCGGGCAAACGGGTCCGTGAACCACGGGTGATAAGCTGGCGCGCACCTCCTGGCGGCGTCCACCAGAGTTGGAAACGGTATAGATAGATTCCTTCCGTACCAAAGTTGCTGCCGGCAACCGGCGCCACATTTATGGTGGTGCTCCAGAGGTCGAGCGCATGACCCGCATTCCAGGTAAGCTGTGAGTCCTGCGGCTGGATGGCGGGATCGAAACGGTCTTCTTTTTTGATCAAGCGCACGACGACTTCGAAACCGTCCGCCGCACGAATCCCAGGCAGATAGAGCCCGAAACGAATCTGAAATCCTCCCCCGGCCGTAACCAAGGGAAAGGCACCGACTTCAAGAACATCGATATCCACTTTGATTGCCGAGCGGCCTCCGCATGATCATGCGGTCTTCTTCAGTCCGTTAAATGTGCCACCAGCTTGCAGCCTCATTTAAAGCAAAAGTTCGTCTCGTTGAGACGAGTTCCCCGCCGTTCACCAACTTGTGATGACGAGATCGAAGCGTACCTCGGCGATGAGGCAACGGGCGGCGGCCTAATGAGAATTTCCAGGGCCGGATGATGAGACCGCCATGGTTCAGTTATGAATTGCGCCTGCTACTTCCATTCCTTCGGCACCGCCTGCGCCCGCTGATGCGCGAGCAGCTTGGAGCGCCGCGCCGTCTCCTCGGCGGTGATTGTCGCAGGGTCTTCCCGATACTCAGGGCCCGTGGCCATCGCTTTTTTTACTGCGGGCCGCTCGCCGATCTCATCAAGCCAGCGCTTGACGTTAGGAAATTCGCCAAGGTCTATATTGCGGTCCTGCAAGAGGGTCGCCCAAGGATAGCAAATCATGTCGGCAATCGTGTACTGGCCCGCGGCCAGGTAGCGCTTCTCATGCAGGCCCAGATTCATCACTCCATAGATGCGATGGACTTCGTTATCGAAGCGGAGCAGCGCATAAGCCTGATCACCGTTCTTCGGATCGCGCGAGGCGCGTCGAAAGTGACCCTGTTCGCCCATTTTCGGTCCCTGGTTGGCCATCTGCCAAAAGACCCATTGCATGACGTCCGATTTCTGATGCGGTTCGCGCGGCAAGAACTTCTCAATCTTTTCGGCCAGGTACACCATGATGGCGCCTGACTCGAAGATACTTATGGGCGCACCACCGCCAATCGGCTCATGATCCACGATCGCCGGCATCCGGCCATTGGGTGAGATCCGAAGAAAGTCGGGAGTCAGCTGGTCGCCGCGTCCGATATTGATCGCCTTGATGTCATAGGGGATGCCGGCTTCCTCGAGCAGGATCGTAACTTTTTTTCCGTTTGGAGTTGGCCAGAAATACAGATCAATCATGATGTTCCTCCTTCGTGCTTGGCCTCCCGGATGACCGTACCCGACCCGGTTTCCATTAACCGCGCGCATCCGAGCTTCCCGCGTCGTGCCGAGGCACTTTTGCGGTATCCGCACAGAGCCGTTGCTGGATCAAAGCTTCTCGTTCTTTTTCATTTTCTCTCCTCACAGGTTGGGCTCACCCAATCATAACGGCACCAGCATCGCAGTTAATGGACTGGCCTGTGATGGTGCGGCTCTCATCGCTGGCCAGGAACAGGGCCAGGTTGCCGATATCCTCGGGCTGGGAGATCGTGCGAAGCGCCACGCTTTGCAGGCTTCTAGCCCGCCAAGTCTCGTAATCGATCCCCTGCTCGCCGGCCATCCGCCTGCCATAATTTCGCCAGAGCTCGGTGTCGATCCCGCCCGGCACCAGGCAATTGCAGCGGATTCCCAAGGGCCCGACCTCGAGCGCCACGGTCTTGGTAAACGCCCTCAACGCTGCCTTGGCCGAACAGTAGTGGCTCTTGCGCGGTATTCCGTTCCAGCCTGCCGTAGAGGAGAAGTTCACGATCGAGCCGGTCTTCCGCTCCAGCATCGAGCGCCTCAGTACCTCCCTCGTGCAGAGCATGGCCGCGGTGAGGTCGATCGCGATCGTCGCGTTCCAGTTCTCCAGCGTCTGCTCCCAAATGTGCTTGTCCACTCCGGGCGCGGCCGCGTTGTTCAGCAAAATGTCCACCTGGCCGAACTCTTTTATGGCCCGATCGACCATCGCGCTGACGTCCTCCTCACGAGTGACGTCGGCCCGCATGCCCACGGCGCCTTGGCCCGCGTCGCGGGCTGCTTGCAGGAGCAGCTCCTGGCGGCGCGCGGCGAGGAGCACGCGCGCGCCCTCTTGCACGAAAAGCTTGGCCATGACCGGGCCGGTGCCGGTGCTGGCCCCGGTGATGATCGCCACTTTGCCCGACAGCCTACCAACGGCACTTCCCATCGCGTCCTCCTTTTCATCTTTCTGATTCATGAAAACTGTTGAAGCGCAAAAATCGCATCGTTACCACGTTCGCCGACTGCCTCGCTGCGGTCGGCGTATTGGATGCAAGGTCGTCCCAACCCTAGACCCGGGTTTGTTGCGTGAAATGCGTGGGTCTAGACGGTCTTGATAGGGCCCCTTTAGCTCGACTCAAGCGGCCCGGTTCGGCGTTGGGAGGCCGACTTTATCACCTTCCCAACGGCCGCTCGCCAGTGACGTCATAGACGAAGATCGAAACCGCCTTGGGGGCCACGGCGGTTCCCGACGATGCGGGGCGCGCACGCGACGCGGCCAGGTGAGCGTCGAGGTCTTCGCGACGCGCCCAGCGTTCGAAGAGCATCACCCGCCGAGGATCGGTCGGGTCGGCGCTGAGAGTGTACTCCAGGCACCCGGGCTCGGCTCTGGACGTTCGCATCGCGTCGATCCGGCCCGCCAGAAACGTCTCGCGTTGATCGGGATCCACTTCTAATGTTCCTGCAACAATGACCATGCTCGCCTCCTGACTCTGATCGAATTTGACCGCTCCAATCGATCCTGGCTCGAGCGCGGCTTAATCGCCGCGTGCTAGAGCGCCGTTGCGCCCGTCGGGTTGTCGAGGCTCTGCTGGAACGCTCTCTGCTTCTACAACGGGCGCTGGGGTTTCCGCCATCCTCGAATCCGGCAGTATAGCCACGAACCTGGCCGCCGTCACCTGCTTCACGAGAGCCATTCCATCATTCGGGCAATATTCAGGTCGGTCCGTTCGCATTGGCCATCGTGGGGTTGCCCTCTGCTGAGCGGAGCTTGCCGAAGTCGATCGTGGGGGCTATAGGGGTGGCTGAACCCGAAGGTTCGTGGAGGGTTCGAAGTATCGCGCCGCGATCCGCAGCGGCCACAAAACGCTTCTCGACAATACCGCTAACGTGAATAAACAACGGCAATGGCTGGTGCTCGCAACGCTGTTTACTGTCATGTTCTTCACGCTGGGCGGAACCATCAATCCGCTGCCGGTATTCCTGACGCCGTTGATCAAGCAATACGGATGGAGTCATGCCCGAGTGTCGTGGGTGCCGACCGTCTATCTGCTGATGTTTGGTCTGGGGGCGCCCGTGATTGGATGGCTGATGGACCGGTTCGAGGCGCGCATCGTGATGTCGATCGGAGCGTTGGTCGCGGTCGCTGGAATGGCATGCGCCAGCCTGACCCATTCATTCTTGCCGATGATCGGGGCGTTCGTGCTCATTGGCGGAGGGGCGGCGAGTTCGACTGTTGTTCCGGGCCAGGTGGTTGCGGCGAACTGGTTCTCCGACAATCGCGGATTGGCGATTAGCGTGACCATTGCCGGTGCGGCGATGGGCGGCGTGCTCATGCCGGTTTACGCCGACTACCTGGTCAGACACTTCGGCCTGAGCGCAGCTTTCCTGGCGTTGGCGGCGCCGATTTTGTTGATCGCCGTGCCGCTCATCATACTAATCATCCGTACGAGGCCCGCCGGCGAGATCAAAACCAGCGTCGCCGAAGAGGTCAAGAGTCTGCCCGGGCTTGAGTTGGGACCGGCCTTGCGCACTCTACCATTCTGGCTTCTGGCCTTCATCCTGATGGCGGCCAGCATCGGATTGAATGGCTCATTTGTTCATCTCGTGGCGTTTCTTATTTCGGCAGGCTTCTCACCTCAGCATGCGGCGATGGTCGCCGGCACCGAGGCGGCTGTGGCGGTTCCGGGTTTTCTACTGCTAGGCGTGTTGTGCGATCGATTCACGGGCCGCAGGGTGCTGCCTTGGGTCTTGATCGTGCTGGCAGGTGGCGTGCTCCTGCTGCTCGGCACGCGCAACTCACAGATCTCGAGCATCTACCTGGTGCTATTCCTACTTTGTTACGGGCTGACTGCGGGCGTGACCACCGCTGTGATTCCGGTGGTGCTGGTTGAATCCCTGGGCTTGAGGCGTTTCGGCTCGATTTCGGGTCTTGTCGGCTTGGCGGGAACCATCGGAATCGCCGGTGGGCCGCTACTGATGGGATTGATATTCGATTTTACCGGCAGCTACACACGATCATTCGAATTGGGCGCGGCGTGTCTGATTGCTGCCGCAATCGCCGCTCTGGCAGTATCGCCTGCGGAAGGAGTCGAAGCGATTCCCAGTGGCGCGGCGGAATTTTCGCACTGAGATTAAGATGTGCTGCCCGGACGGTCGCAGCTTATCTTCCTTCAGGATCCGGTCAATCACTCCCACGAACGGATCCAGCTTGAGCCGCACCGGCGGCGGGCCGATACCCAGGAGGCGGGACTGAGAATGTCGGCATTTCGCACTCCGACCGCGTCCGGTTTCGCGCTTAGGAGAGTCCATCGAACCGGGGCAAGCTCGCGCAGGGCGGCTAGAAACAGCGAGGATCGGATGAAGCAGAAAACGCCTCCGCCCCGTGACAAACGGCTGTGCGTATGTGCATATCGATCCTCTGGGGTTGAATAAGTGTCTGCGCAAGCCGAAAGGACAGTGCCGAGAGCGGCTTCCCTGAAAAACCCCGATCTCCTGGCGGGGATTGCGATCGCCGCGGTTGAGATTCCGACCGCGCTCGCCTATGCCGAACTGGCAGGATTTCCTCCGGTAGTCGGGCTCTACTCAAGTATTCTTCCCTTAATCGCATATGCGATGTTCGGCTCGTCACGCCAGCTAATCGTCGGTCCTGATGCGGCGACATGCGCGATAGTTGCCGCGGCACTCATGCCCCTGGCTACGGGAGATCCCAGCCGGCATTTGGAGCTCTCTATTACCTTGTCGCTCGTGGTCGGAATTTTGTGCGTAGTCGGCGGGCTGCTGCGCTTGGGTGCAGTGGCTAATTTTCTGTCGCACCCGGTACTGATTGGCTTTCTGAACGGAATGGGGCTGACCATCGTCAGCGGACAGCTCGGGAAACTGTGTGGACTTTCAGTACGCACCGACACCGGGTTTTTCCTCAGGATCGCTGATTTTGTTTCAAAGATAGGGCAAACGCACTTTCCAACCTTGATCGTTGCAACCCTGACGCTGGTGCTTATCTACCTCGTAGGAAGGCTCGCGCCGCGCATGCCCGGTCCCTTGGTCGGAGTCTGCGGCGGAATCGCGATGATGATGCTGTTGGACGCGGAAAAGTGGCAGGTGGCGAGATTAGGCAGCGTTCCCGCTGGCTTCCTGTGGCCCCACTTAACCACCAATTTTTTTTCCGAGGCCCTCGCTTTGGTTCCGCAAGCCGCAGGTATCGCCTTGATATGCTTCTGCAGCTCGATGATAACGGCAAAGAGCTTTGCGGTACGCAATGGGTATGAGGTGGATGCGAATCGCGAGTTCATCGCCCTGGGCATAGCCAATGTTGCATCGGGCCTCTCCAGTGGTTTCGTAATTGCGGGAGCCGATTCGCGCACCGCGATAAACGATCTTTCCGGCGGCCGTTCTCAATTAAGCGGTGTGTTGGCAGCCATTGTGATAGCGCTGGTCCTCATATTCTTCACCGCGCTCCTCGCCTACATCCCCGACGCATCTCTTGGCGCAGTACTCATCCTGGCCGGCGCGTCGCTGTTCGATTTTCAGGCTCTAAAAAGAATATGGGGCATCAGCCGAGTGGAGTTTGCTATCTCCGTTCTTGCAACCCTGGGGGTCGCGACCATCGGAGTCCTGCCCGGACTCGCGCTGACCGTGGTGCTCAGCCTGATGCTGCTGCTTAGTCGTGCATCCCGCCCGTACGACGCGATACTTGGACAGGTTCCGGGCCAGGATGGCCTTACGGATATGAGTGCGGATCCCCAAGCACAAACCATCTCCGGCCTGGTGGTTTATCGCTTCGACGCGGCCCTGCTGTTCTTCAACTCGGATTATTTCAAGAGCCGGGTTCGCGATGTTACATCCCCGACCAATCAGCCAATCCGCTTCTTTATCTTCGATATGGAATCGGTCAACGGGATGGACATGACAGGGCTGGACGCACTGGAGGATGCGCGGTCGGAGCTCGCGTCGAGAGGAATCGCCTTCGCAGTTGCGCGCGTCAAGGCCGAGGTGCGCGATGCGATGGTCCGGTCGGGTTGCTGGGCACGAATTGGCGCTTCCAACTTTCATCCTTCGGTAAGGAGCGCAGTCCGGGCGGCTGTAAACGAGTTGAATGGGTTAGGAGGCGCGCGAGCACTTTGACGATCGCTCGGCAGTACTCTTCACCCACCCGTGCGGCAACGCGCGACGGCGCTAAGATTCTGGTACGATACCGTTGCGCATGGATCGCTGGCGGTGCTGCGTTGCGCGCATACCGTAATGGGCGCCAGGCGATCGCTGTATGGCATGGCAGCGACTACCAGTATCAAGCTGGTGATGGATACACCCGATCCCTTCAATACATCCGCGATGCCGCCTTTTCGTCCGATCCGCGCTCTTGACCGTAGGAGGTAACAGTGACCGCTCCCATTTTGGTGGTCGGCGCCGGAACCACTGGTCTCACCATGGCTTGTGAATTGGCACGCCACGGGGTGCCGGTGCGCATTGTGGACAAGCTCGCGAGTATCAATCCCCATTGCCGCGCGACCGGCATACACTCGCGGACGCTCGAAGTTTTCTACGATCTTGGCATCGTGGAAGAGATCCTTGCCCGCGGAAACAAGGTGCTCGGCATGAGCCAGTACGCCAACGGCGAACGTTTCATGCACTCCAGCGGCGGCGAACTCGACAGCCCCTACCCGTTCGTAGTGATGTTGGAGCAATGCAAGACGGAGGCGGCGCTTGA
>Ga0126373_10000872_pt1 | contig 20625 bp, 14 predicted proteins | sample PanSoiMetPlot_11_FD_92545 | JGI IMG/M metagenome (GOLD analysis project Ga0126373, IMG submission 92545) | Tropical forest soil microbial communities from Panama - MetaG Plot_11 | ecosystem: Environmental > Terrestrial > Soil > Tropical forest > Bulk soil | place: Panama | collected 2016-02-17 | reverse complement strand
GCTCAGATAGGGTCACAGTTGATCCGCTGAGGAGTCATATGGCTCCCCCGGAACATGCGCCAGTCGTCGCAGCTTAGCCAAACTTCATGGAATTTCAAACAAGGCATCGTTGTCCATCTGGACCGCTTCGGCTAGAGCTGACACAATTTTTCTTTCAACGTCATCATCAAGCCTCAATGACCGGCCATGCTCCTTCATGAGCTTCACTTTCGGAGCACGGCCAATCAGATTGCACTCCTCTGCTTGGTACAGCATTCGTCTCAGAGTTCGCAATGCCCTATTTGTGTTCGCGGACGAGCCATTAAATCTGAGGTTTTCGATGTAGTCGTTCGTGGTTTGGTCCAACTCATTTTCAAGGCAGCCGTGATCTCAGCATGACAGCAATGATCAAGATGATGAATCGTTTAGAAAATTCAGCCAAGGAACTGGGCTTTTTCCCAAGCGGATCCGTCCATTCGATGAGGTGAGCACACCTCAGACCCGCTACCTTCGATGCACTGCAAGGTTTGGTTTCTTGGGTTTGACCCGCGGTCGCACTGGCGCGCACCTAAAGTCATACCAGTAGAACTTCGACTTGGGTCTTGATAGAGCTTCATGAGTTTCCTCCATGCTGCCCGCACCAAGCAACTCGCGTGTTCTCTCAATCGATGAGAACAGCTACATCATAGCCGAACCCTCGACAAAGTTCGTCCGCTACCGTGGGACTCGGTGATGTTTTCCCGGTGCAGATCGGGTTCGGAGTACTGGCCGTCGTTGGGTGTGTCCGCGAGGCTCAGCAGTCATCCCGACGTTCTCGTTGGCTGTCAGTTTTTACAGTCGTTCATCAAACTTTAGCGCTGTGATATTGCAGAGCATCCAACTCCTGCGAAACTGTTATCTTGCCTCAACGAAGTGAGCTTCCCTTGACCAACGTTATAGTCATCGGTGCTGGTCCAGCAGGAGTGATGGCGACGTTACGGGTCGCAGAGTTAGGAGCTTCAAGCGTCCTTGTCACTCGCGATGAGTTTGGAGGTATGGCGGCAAATGAACTCCGTATACTTGGCCTTACTCCGAGCACGCCGGCAACAGGCGGTCCAGGCAGTTGGCCAAGACACATTGCTCTGCATGTCGACTTGCAACGACTGGTTGTTCCGAAGGAGCCGCCTCATTCCTTTTATCAAGCGATAGTCACGGCACTCCTGGTCGGGGCGCTTTCTGGCACGATCACCGCGATCTCGGGAGCAGCGATCTATCGAGCAAAAGCTTTCACGGTTTATCCCGTCATCCGGTTCACGCTTGGCGGGCCGGTCTTGGGCACAGCCGCAGTGATTCTCAGCAAGATCGCAGCTCCGTCGGCTGCGGTCGGTCAGGGCAACGGAGCAATTAGATGGGTAGAGAGCACACCCGCTTCAGTGCTCACCATCTTCACGGTCGATATTCTCCGCGCCGTAGCCACCACGTCTTCCGCCGCGGCAGGAGGATGCGGTGGGCAGTTCGTGCCATTTCTGACCATCGGCAATCTCGCGGGAGGGGTGTTTGCACCGTCGCTCCGACTACCGAGCGATCTTGCCGGTGCGGCCGGCGCCGCGGGCAGGATCAGCGCAGGCTATCATTTGCCTTTCATTGCGCTTGCGATGGTTCTTGGCCAGGGTGGCCATCGCCTCACGATGCTGACCTGCTTCGCGACGGTCGTGGTTGCGGGTTTTACCGGCAAGGTCGTAGCTTGGCTGGTTGGCCATTCCTATATTGAAAAAAGGCCTCACCAACTCGAAACCTGACTCGTATGGTTTCGAATAGTTGCCGCGTAAGGATTTTTGGATGCCGGTTTCCTACAACGACATCGTCGGCCCGCAGACAGGGCGCCTCGCCAATCTGAGCGACTCCATTTTCGGCGTCGCCATGACGTTGCTGATTCTCGAAATCCGCTGGCCGACACACTACATTGAAACGGAGCGGCAGCTCTGGGACGCCCTGGTCGCACTGGGCCCAAGCTTTCTGGTCTTTTTCATGAGTTTTCTTACCCTGGGCATCTTCTGGAATATGCAGCAGGTACAGCTCAGACGCTTTGCGCGAACCGACCGCACACTCACCTGGATTCATATTGCGTTCCTCGCAACCGTGGCGGTCACGCCGTTTTCGACCGCGTTAGAGGAAAACTTTATTCATTTGCGCGTCGCCCTGGCGATTTTCTGGATGAATCTTCTGTTGTTGGGGGTGAGCCTCTACGCAAGTTGGCGGTACGCGTCCGCTAAGGGCCTCCTGCATGAGGACGTGAGCCATGAGGAACGGTACGCTATACAGCGGCGGATCGTATTCTCGGAGGAGCTTTATGCGGCAGCATTCGCCCTTGGCATATTCAGCACGCTGTGGAGCATTAGGGTCATTGTCTTGATCCAACTCGCTTTTGCCCTCGCGCCGACCAGCCGGTGGTTGAGGCGCCGGACGCTGTTCGGAGAACAGGACCATCATCCTCCTAAATGCGGCGCCTAAATTGAGGCCCCGCGTAAAACTAACGTTGGCAAAGGTGGACACTTCTGACTGTTTTCGTCGGACTGCAACGTGCAAGCTGCCGCTTACACCTCGCATTCGGGGGGACGAGGATTCTTGGGATTCGAACCCCGATATGCTGATCCAGAACTAATGGATCACAAGCGTGGGAATAACTGATTTCTTGCTGATGATTCAATCATTTGGCACCAACTCAAACCTGCACGGAAGCACTTTGTCGAGCTGTTGAAAAGGCTCTCTAACTTGCTGCCGCTAAATCTCACTGCAAATCTCGGTGATTTTTTCAACACCCATGTCTGATATCAACACTTAACTTCCGGTTTGCCTGACCACTTCCGGAACGTGAGATGGCAGGCAGATTCATTCAGCGACATCAGCCTTTTCAGACCTATTTCTCTTCTACGAACGCCTTTAGCCGTCCTATGTGGATCGCCTTCACAAAGGATTCAAAGTCACGCTCTGCCTGATCCGCATATGCAATGGAGAAATCAGCAATCGATCTGTCAAAAATGTCGCTTTTGCCAAGGTACCCACTGATGGTTGCCGCTTCGCCGGTACGTGCGTGAGCGCGTGCGAGAGTTGCACCGCAATGCTGAGCGAATTGGATCATGTGAGATGCATCGAAGCGGTCAACTTCGAACTTGATCTTTGCGTTCCGGAGTTGGCGAACATAGTAGTGGCGTCCAGTCCTACCTGATGTCCAGCCCAAGAAAATGTCGCTGGACGATTGCATCAACCGGTGCCCCACAATCACTCGCTGCCCATGGTTGGGGAAGATGCTCGCTCCAGCGTAAGGCTCCAGTACTGACGCGCGCGCTTCCTTAACCTGCAGGAAAAGCGGATCTTTCGGGCCAGCCATCAGAAGAGCGACGAAGCAAGCGGTGCCCACACTACCCACGCCAACCACTTTAATAGCGAAATCCTTTAGCTCAAATCGATTGAGAAGGCCCCGTCTGTAAAGCGGCATCGTATCCTGGTAATTGTGGAATACTTCCGCGCCCAGGTGTTTGGTTTTGTGCCAGTGATAGATCGTCGGAGGGTGCTCCCGGATCTTAGCATTATTTCCACCGCTAGTCAGTTTGGGAAAATCATGCTCGAAGGCGCTACGTTCGCGAACCTTGGTCAGGCGCTTCGCCAGGTGTTTCCGATGGTGCTTGCATCGGAAATTCTTGATAACGGTCTCGGCTTCTAAACTGGCGTACCAGACGTCCAGTGCATTCATGGAGCCGAATTCAGTCATCTGTTCCCGATATGATCGAACACAGTTGAGAACCGCCTCGCGCGCGACCTTTTCACTTAGATTGTTGTTCCGGGATGCGCCGACAAAGCTAGCGGCTAGCCTTTTCACATCCCACTCCCAGGGCGCAGGCAGGGTCTCGTCCAGGTCGTGAATATCGAAAATCACGTGGCGTTCTGGAGTCGCAAACAGCCGGAAGTTTCCGAGGTGGGCATCACCACAAACCTGCACGCGAATACCTGTTGCTGGTGTGGTCGCAAGATCAGTAGCCATATTTAGGGCTGTCCCTCGGTAGAACGTGAAGGGCGACATCATCATGCGACCATGGCGAATCGGTATTAGATCCGGCAATCGTCCTATATTTGCATCCTCGATCAGATCAACGGGATCTCGCCTATGCGGAGGAGCTTTCCAAGTCGCGTGCGAACTGCGCGGACACTTGTCGCGCAGCATCTTTCCTTTTGCCCGTAGTTCAGCTTGCGTTGCAAGTGGGATGACAGACTTACTCGCGTCAACATGAATCGGAGTGCTTCGCATGGTTCTTCCTTCTACTTGTTATTGTGCGCTTCGATACGTGTAACTGAAGACCAAGACCCGAACGATACGAACCTGACGAAGCCGGTCATGGGTTCTCTTCAAAGAATCAAGCCTACAAATATTGTGCAATTCTTTTCGCTTTCGCGAACTGTAACAACTGACAGGCGAATCGGGCGTGACTGACGTTCAATCCTGATTGCACTAACGTACCTGCCTTGCCCACAAACCCTATCCGTCGGTGGCTGAAACACTGGAGTTGGTTTTATAGAAGCACTCAGCGGATTGGCAACCCTCCGGATGAAATCACACTCCAATTCGACACCAACTCTCCATGCGGACACGAATTGGGTGCCCAACAAGCTGAAATTGGGCCTCACCATTGTGATCCCGCCTTGGTGGTCGTTGCAATTTCTGTAGCCGGAGCACTGTTCGATCTGCTTGTGAGATGAAAAGTGGGCCAATCCGATCTCCGCTCCTTTGCGTGGTTCGCCGCGAGGAATTCTCAGGATAGTAGCTAGCTAAACCCCGCAGTCTACATTGGGTAATTTAGCGCATTTGGAAGGGCTTCCATCTATGCTTCCGTACGTTGCGCGCAGGGCCGTTTGGATCACTGTTTACTTACTATTCGTCCTGGCTCCGGTGCTGGCGCTATTGATGGGCGATCTGCCTCCGGCCCGCGACTTCTGGACTGAGTTCTCGTCGGCGATCGCCTATGTGGGCCTAGCCATTATGGGCCTGCAGTTCGGCCTCACGGCGCGCTTCCGCTACGTCACCGAGCCGTGGGGCGAGGACGTTATCTATCACTTCCATCGCCTCCTTTCGCTGGTCGCACTCGGGCTGGTCATCTCCCACCCGATCATCCTTTTCATAGTTGATCCAGCCAGGCTGCGCCTCCTGAATTTCTTCCAGGCTCCAGTTGTAGCCCGATGGGCCGCGTTGTCGACCTATTCATTGATTGCACTTGTTGTGATGTCACTCTGGCGGGTCCAGTTAAGGATCCGATACGAGATATGGCATTCCACCCACATCCTGCTCGCGGTAGTCGCAATCGTCGCTGGGATGATTCATATGATCGGGTGGGGTTATTACCTCGGCGACCCGGAGAAGCGGGCTTTGTGGATAGGGTTATCCATCTTCTGGCTCGGCCTGTTGTTTTACGTGCGCATCGTCAAGCCGCTATTCATACTGCGCCGGCCATACGTTGTTACAGAGGTCCGTAAGGAACGCGGCGACAGTTGGACACTCGCGATGCAGCCGCATCGTCACCCTGGCTTCCGGTTTATACCAGGTCAGTTTGGCTGGCTTACGATTTGGGGAACGCCGTTCAAGATCACTGGCCATCCGTTCTCCTTCTCATCTAGTGCCGAGGTCGGCGACGGGCGTGTCGAGATGACGATCAGAAACTTGGGCGACCTGACGAGCAAAATTCATGAAGTGCCCGCTGGCCGGCGCGTCTACATCGACGGTCCCTACGGCGCGTTCACCATCGGGAATCCCGCCGACATGCATGTGTTGATCGCCGGTGGAGTCGGCATCACGCCCATGATGAGCATGATCCGGACGCTCGCTGACCGGAACGACAAGCGCCCGGTCATCCTGCTCTACGGCAGCGGGGACTGGGAATCGATTACGTTCCGGGAAGAACTCGAAGCGCTCGAGACGGGTCTCGACCTCAAGGTCGTCCATGTGCTGGTGAATCCGCCAGCCGGATGGAAGGGAGAGAAGGGCATCATCAATACTGAGATTATGATGCGCCATTTGCCGCCTCCCTATCGAGACCACGAATACTTCATCTGCGGTCCGAACCCGATGATGGACGCGATTGAAAAGGCACTCGGCGAAATGCACGTACCGTTGGCGAAGTACCATTCCGAGCGTTATAGTTTTGTATAGGGAGGCGGACCGATGCGACGTCTACTTGCCGAACGCCTCGTCTTTGCTACCACTGTGATCGTGATCCTGATTTGTGCCCTGTTCGCATACCTGCGAGTGGCAACATAGCGTCGACGCGTCCGCCATGGGCCGCAACGAAAAATTCAGACCTGGGAGGCTCCTGGTTCCCTTTCCGAAACACAATAGGCAGTACCGGACTCTGCGGGGTGACCGATGGCTTTAGCTCCGCAACACCGGGATACTCCCTTAACCGCTTCAGCAGTTCTTGCAGTTTCGCGGCCATTACCTGTCCCACCGCTTCCCGCCGGAACCCTTTGCAGCAGACCGGCCGCGACCTTTTCCCACTCCTCAACAAAGAGCCGAATCGAACATCAGATGGGGGAGATTGGGCGGCTTTGGTCTTTTCTCCAGATCCACAAATGATCCAAAGAATCGCGGCGCAGCCTCATTGGTCCGAATCACATTCCAATACCGCGCCGGGTGCGGCTCATGATGCTGCAGCATTCGATCGATGGCGCGCATCATGACCACCATCTGCTCGGCATCGATGCTTTGCTCGCTGAACTGAGGAGCGAATCCCGACGCCTGCAACAGAACGTTCCGCTCGCGGAGAGGAATGTTCAGAGCATCGGAAATGGAAAGAAAATCCCGGCTTGGAGCGCTCCGCCCGCTTTCCACAAAACTCAGATGGCGTTGCGAGATGCCAGTATCCATCGAGAGGTCCAGCTGATTCTTGCCGCGCTCCTGTCTCCAGTAGCGCAGCAATTCACCGGGTTGAGGAACCGCTAAATAGTTTGCGTTCCCATCACGATCTCCTCCTTCGGCAACGGGATCGGACGAAGCAGCATGAGCAGCGGACACGTTGGTTTTCGTTCTCCGCGCTTAACTCTGCCAAGCGTACTGCCGAAAGGAGTCTTCCAGCGGCGGATTGGTGATGGTTCCGGTGTAGTTTGTGATCGATGCCGCCACGATAGCGATAACTTCCAGGACCTGCTCCTTCGTGAAGCCGGCAGCGATGAACGAATCAAGTTCCTGCTCGCTCAAGTGCCCGCGTTTTTCAATGAGCCCCTTAGCCAATGCAGAAAGCGCCGCAAATCGTTTGTCCGTGGGTAAGCGCCGCTCACGAATTGCAGTTGTCTCTTCAGAACTGATTCCCTGCTGGAGAGCCAGCGCCGTGTGGAACGCCACCGCATACGTGCCGGAGTTCGTGACTGCGTCTGTCAGCAGAACAATCTGATTTTCCGCCTCGCTGAGGCCCGGGCTATGCACCTGCCCAAACAGGCCAATGAGGGAGTTGATGAGTTTCGGTGAATTTGCAATGACTGCGGGAAGGTTCGGCAAAACACCAAAAGCCTTCTTAAGCTGTTCGAGCGCCGACTTCGAACCCTCAGGCGCCGAGGCGATCGTCTGAACTGGATAGTTCGGCATGTGATTCTCCTTGTGTGATCCGCAGCCTTACAGGACATCCCGTTTCGGCTACTTGCCCTACTATCGAATCGATTGAAAATCGCAGCAATTACTTCGCAGGTAATCGTTTTGCGCGATTGCCCTAGCGAACCGTGCCCGCAGACTGTGCTCTCGCCTCATATAGAACGAAATTGCTCACAACACGCCGATCCTGACCCCGATTGCCAACCTGAATAAACAGAATCAGAAGAAGTTAGACAGCCGAGCAGAATCCGCGAACTAAATATACACAATGAATGACCTAGCGACGTAACGGCCTATCCTACCTCAGGCTGCAGCTTCGGCACTGGGTGGACGGACTAGGCGAAATTGCTCTGGGAAGCGCCCTGGTGTAGTTCCGGTATGCGCGCGGAAAACGCTTGTGAAGTGGCTTTTATCGCTGAATCCGCATTCCAAGGCTACATAGGAAGGAGAGAATGACTTTAGCAGGCGTTTTGCTTGCAGGACACGCTGCTGAACCTGATGGGCGTGTGGCGGCAAGCCGAAGCGACTACGAAAAGCTCTGAGCAGATAGAACTTCGTAAGACCCGTTTCCGTTCGAGGTCATCAAGACTAACTTCCTCAGAAATGCGGTGATGAAGGTACTCGCGTGCACGGTCGAGGGCACTTGGAACCGCAGGTCTATAGATAACGCCGGACCAGGAACTAAAACGGTGAATCATCGCCGCCGTGATGTTGAGCAGCATTCCCTGCTTTGCAAGTAGGCTGGCGTTTGAATGCAGAGTATGAAGTGCGCCTTCGACAAACCGCTGGACAACGATGAATCGCTCAACACTGTTTGAGAGAAGTAGAGGCTGCCGGGCGGTGGATCATCGGCGAGCATCGAACACTAGTCGTTTCAGAGCGAGCGAATCGCGCCAAACGATTACCTGGCACGTAATTGCTGCGCCTCACGATCTATCCGATACTAAGCCAGTTGCCTTACGGGCGCATCACCGTTACGCAAGATCGGAAGCGCCACGCGAAGGAGTTCTCAGTGTGTGAGTGGTTATCCGACGGCTCGGGGAATCAAATCCTCTCATGCCTACATCTCCAGTCGGGCAATCCCGATAAGGATCTCACTTTTTTAGGACTAATCAGACGGCAGGTCGTTGCTGACTATCGATCGCCGTCTTGCGTCACACAAGCGTCGTTTCAGACCCCGCAACTTTTGCGACGCGCCTCAGCCGGTCCACATCTTCTCTTCGGCAGGAGGCGCTTTCACTATGCCGAAAGCCATCCGCTTCAACCAGCTTGGTGGTCCCGAAGTCCTACAGATCGAAGATCTGCCCGAGCGCCAACCCGGTCCTGGGGAAATTCTGTTCAAGGTGGAAGCAGTGGGCCTTAACCGGGCCGAAAGCATGTACTACCACGGCACCTACATGCAAAGGCCGAATCTGCCCTCCGGCCTCGGATACGAGGCGATCGGAAAGGTTATCGCCGTTGGCACAAAGGTCGATCCCACTCTCATCGGCAAGCGCTTCGGCACAATTCCAGGTTATTCGATGAACGAGTACCCGGTGCTTGCGGAGGAGGCCGTCGTTCCCGTTGGCGTTCTCGCAGCCGTTCCAGAGTCCTTCTCTGCGGTAGATGGTGCCGCAGTCTGGATGCAGTACTGCACCGCCTATGGCGCGCTCGTGGCATTCGGCAAAGTGGCTGCCGGCGACTTTGTCATTATCACCGCTGCCAGTTCATCCGTTGGACTCGCGGCCATCCAGATCGTCAAGGCACAGGGAGGTATCTCCATCGCGACCACCCGTACGTCCGCCAAGAAGGACAATCTGCTGGCCCTCGGCGCCGACCACGTCATCGTCACGCAAGAGGAAGACCTGGTGGCCCGGGTTCAGTCAATCACCGATGGCAAAGGTGCGCGCGTCGTCTTCGATCCGGTGGGCGGCGATTACATCAATACGCTCGCGCCGGCCACAGCCAACGGTGGCACCATCTTCCTGTACGGCATGCTCTCTGGGAAGTCAACGCCCTTCCCCCTGGCCATCTTTGGCAGAACCATCGGCATGTTCTTCTACACCTTCCTCGAGCTGCAAGGCACACCGGAGTGGGAAACTATGAAGAAGTACATTTACGATCGCTTGGCGGATGGATCATTCAAGCCGGAGATCGCCCGGACATTCCCCTTCGATCAAACCGTTGAAGCCTATAGATACCTCGAAAGCAACGAGCAGATTGGCAAGATCGTCATCACTCTATAGACCTTGGCTGAGCTTCTTCCACCAGCTGATGCGAAGAAGCTTTCTCGACGAACAAACCCGAGCTGTGTACTTGCCGTGAATTGTCAGGAGTGATTCGTTCCTGACCAGTTCGGCGTTCACGGCACTAATCCACTTACATCAGTTCCGGACCTTGGACGTGCGGAGGCACGACGTCGCATTCGTGTGCTCATCCAGCGTTAGCCACCCCTCTCCCGATCTTGCGTCGACACTCTTGCAGCTCTTTGCAGTGCACAGGCTGCCAACCCGGTCCCCATTGATGGTGCAGGTTACGGATTCTTGGGAGGAACTTGCTTATACGACTTGATTGCGAGCTCGATGGTTGTGTCTCCAGAGCGACAACTTTCCTCGAGTGTTGATCGTCTTATTGCACCTGCAGCGTTGCTTTATTCGTGATTTCGGCCGATGACTTCCCGATCATGATGTCAAACGTCCCCGGCACAACAACCCAATGCAGGTCGCGATCAAGCAATTGCAGATCTTCAGGACCCAAGGTCGAGCTAACTGTCTTCTTTTCTCCAGGTGCGAGTGCAATCCTCTGAAACCCGCGAAGCTGCTTTACCGGAGTAGCCACTGGAGTAAAACGTTCACGAATGTAGAGTTGAACAGTTTCAACCCCGGCCCGTTCTCCGGCATTTTGAACGTCTACACTTACGCGCACCTTACCATCCTTTTGGATCACTGGTGGATCCACGCGAAGGTTGCTGTATTGAAATCTCGTGTAGCTCAGCCCGTATCCGAACGGATACAACGGTGTGCCAGGCATATCCACATACCCTTGCGTCTTTGTCCAGCCGCCATCAATCCAATAGGATTTCGAGAGCTTGTAGTTGTAGTAAGCAGGCAGTTGGCCCGCACTGCGAGGAACCGTAATGGCCAAACGGCCGCTGGGGTTGTAGTCCCCAAAAAGCACATCGGCGAGAGCGTCGCCGCCACGCTCGCCCGGCACCCAAGCTTCAATCATCGCGGGCAGATGCTCTGCTTCCCAAGTGACAGAGAGTGGTCTCCCGTTCACCAAAACCAGAATGGTAGGTGTCCCGGTGGCGTGAATGATACGGACCAGTTCTTCCTGCACTCCCGTTAAATCCAGACTGGCCACGTCGTATCCTTCCCCGTCAGTTGGAGGTGGGGCGTCGTGAGTACCCTCTCGTCTTGCCTGTTCGCCAAGGACGACGATGGCGACATCGGCATTCTTTGCTGCCTGGACGGCTTCAGCAAAACCACTTTTGTTCTGATCATTGATACCGCAACCTTTCGCATAAATGACGCGTGTCGTGGGTGACGCTTTTCGTTTGATACTTTCGAGAATTGTCCCGACTGGCTGGAGCACAACCTGAGAGAAATAATCACCAAATAAATTAATGGCGTTATCTGCGTTAGGACCGATGACCGCGACAGACTTGACTTCTTTCTTCAGCGGCAGCAGGTTCCCTTCATTTCTTAGCAGGACGATGCCCTCGCGAGCGGCATCCAGGGCTAGCTGTTGATGCTCCTGCGAATGCACCACTTGCTGGGCATGAGTTAGGTCAACATAGGGGTGTTCAAATAAGCCCAGGCGAAACTTCTGTTCGAGAACCCTGCGCACGGCACGGTCAACGAGCGCCATTGGAACCGAACCATCCTGAACGCTCTCGATGAGTGGTCCCATGTATGCGGGCTCATACGTGATATTCATATCTACGCCGGCCCGCAAGGCCATCGCCCCGGCTTCTTTTTGCGTCGGAACAATGCCCTCGTATATCAGCGTCCCGAAGCCCTCACCTTCGCTGACTACGATTCCCTCGAATCCCAGCTCCTGGCGAAGTACTCCATTCATCCACTTCTCGGAACCGTGTGCCGGAATGTCTTCGATTTCAGGGTACCCAGCCATTACTCCCAAGGCACCATTCTTAGTAATGGCTGACCTCCATGGGGGTAACACTGCTTCCCGCAAGGCACGGTCTGACAATTCGATCGCCCCGCGCTCGAGCCCACTGACCGGTTCGCTTTGAGTCGGAAAATCAGTCATCAAGGCGATGACTTTATCGTTCGCAGCGATATTCATCCCCTGCGCCCCCGCGACGATCGCTTCGGCGATGCGCGAGGCAAGGTAAGGATCCTCCGTATAGGCCTCCTCATTCCGACCCATTCTTGGATCGCGGTCGAGTTCGAGCACCAAGGTTGAGAGCACGTGGATTCCTACTGCCCTAGATTCCTGCGCAGCGGCGGAATAGACGGACTCGACCAAAGGCATATCAAAACTGCTGCCAAGTGCAAGTCCTTCGGGAAATATTGTGGCCCCCGAGAACATCCCTCCGTGAGTACCTTCTTCATCCTCAAGCAACGGGATCTTGAGTCGTGTTTGGGTCAGCGCAATTTTCTGCAGCTCGTTGAAGTACTCGACCTGTTCGCGTGTTCCTTCGTGCAGGATCGTATCGGCAAGAGTAAAGAAACCGGCGCCGGGCCCAATCTCGTCTGTGTACGTGCCCGCGGCAAACCTTCTGCAGGCCGCCTTCTTTTCAGCCATGCTCTTGCCGAGGTGATCCACGTAAACGCAAGGCAAGTTCAGTTGGCCAACTTTCTCTTTCAGAGTCATTCGACTCATCAGATCGTTCACACGCGCGTCGATCGGTTGCGTGGCGTCAAGATATAGTGGCGCCGCAGCGGGAGAGTCGGGCTGCCCCGGTGTAGTGCGGGGCAGAGCTAACAAAGCCGAAACACCTAGGATGACCAGTAATTGCTTAGTATGCGTCGCTGACATGCGGGCCTCCGTTGGGACGCGTTATTTGCGACATCAAAGCGGCTACGGTGCCCTTTTCGTTTGCATAGCTGACCGTGACACTGATCGGTTCGACGTTGGTTGCTCTCACGATTAATTTCCCCGAGATGTGGCTCGGATTGGTTGAAGCGAACAGAAGCTTGGCATGTACGGTGCGTGTCTCGTTTGGCATCAAATCAAAGTAGTTATCGTCGAAGAGAATCAGGTATGGAATGTCTTGAGGTGCACCGTCCCACTCCGCGCGTACATGCACCAAGCGCGCGAATCGGTTGCCATTGTTTAGCCGAACAGAAAACTCAGCTTCGCCACCGGACACGGCGACTTGACCAGCGGCCAATTCCAATGGTGCTGTTGGCGAATCTTTGAGTGTTTCGAACAGCGGCGTTTCTCTCCGTGACAGAAGTGTTTCGTATGCGATCTGGGGGCTCTCACCGGTTGCCGCGGCCAGGAGTTCCATAAAAACGTAGAAATAGGAGCGAATGATAGGATCGCGGTAAAGTTCCTGGTCTAATAAATATGGATAGATCACTTTCGCATCCCAATCAGCACGTTGCTCAGTGTACGCGGGTGTGAAGCCCGTGAATACCGCGGTGCGGCCTCGACCATAGGAACCCAGGACTAATAATGGATGACCTTGGATGCTCAACACTTCACTGGTCCCCGGCTTCGGGCGAGTGTTGTTGAAACCTGTAAGACCGAAGGCTTTCAAACCTCCGTCGCTCCAGTCTGCATTAACCGTGCGGATATTCTTAAGAGGTGAAAATGCAGAAAACATGGTTGTACGCTCGTCGGCTTCACCCAGGACCAGGTCATAGCGGTTCTGCACTTCGACCGGGAGCATATCGGTCAATGAGGTGAAATCGAGGCAGGCTCCTTCGCCGAAGCCGCCGTGAAAGCTGCCGCGGCCCCCAGTATGAATAAAGCCAACGCCCTCATGAACCGCTCTCTTTAACCCTTCTACTTCGTCATCGTTCAGTAGTTTCCATAATGAGTCAAAGGCCGCCAGCCAAATAACGTCGTATTTTTTTCGCAGTTGTTCCGAATCGTTTAGCCGGCCGAAGTCCACGAGCGAAGTTTCATCGATAACATCAACGCTAATTCCGGATCCTTTCGCTATTTCCGCGATGGGCACAGCGTATTTTCTTTGGCCAATCAAGAGCATGTTCAGCAGTCGCGAGAATAAGCGTGGTGTGACTTTTATGAATGTGGACGTCGATGCTTGGGGGTCGTTGTTGTCGGGGACGGTCGCATGTCCGCGTAGAACGTAAACACCGGGAGTGTCCGGAGCCACCCACTCAATAATTCCCACCTTTTTCTTGCTGTCAGCTGGTATTGTCGCATCGAAAGCGGCGTTCCACACGACGTGACCTGACAAATCCTGAATCTGGCACTCAACTTTGACAGGAAACAATCGATCATGGTCGTTAATTATCCAGACCGGAATCTGCAGTCGCTTTCCTGAAACCTGCGACTCTAACGCTTCTTCGTATGCGAAGTTTAATGCGAATCGGGCCTGTGCTTGCTTTACGTAGTAGTAGCTCATCTTGGGGACGCGAAAATAATCGACGATGCCCCACCGGATTCCAGGCCAGACTTCTCCATAATCCCAAAAACGTGTGCCGTTGACGGGGTCATATTTTTTTCTGCGGTATGCCTCCGTGGCGTATTTCATGAGAAAAGCCTGATAGAGCTGTGAATCATCCACCAACTCCTGCACTGAGCGAATGTGTCGGTCAGCGTATTGATTCACCCGATCTAAAAGGCTGGCGAAGCCGTCGTAATCGAAGCTGCTGAGGTACGAGTAAGCCGAAACATTGACTGGCAGGTCGTGCCAGCGAGGCGGTTCGTTATTTTTGTCCGACCACATGTCGTCCGGCGAGAGTTCCTTCTTCAAACTCTCAAGCGTGGGAAGGGAAAGGGATCCGTACTCTGAGACGAAACCTGTTTGTGCCCGAAAATGCTGGCTATAGCTGTCAGTGTTACCCATGCCTGCATTGCCCATCCAGAAATGTTGTTCTCCCATGTCGCAAAGGCTGGGGTGATAGACAGTTCCTGGGGCAAAATCGGCAACGAGTTTGCCGATCGCGTGAGAGTAGGTCCCATACCCGTACTGGTCGAAATCCCAATTTCCGATGCCCCAACCTCCACCTTTGGCGTGGGCTTCAGCGAAAGCGGCCCATTCGATAATCGAAGGATGATTGCGAAGAGCGATGATGATCTGCCGCACCTGGCTGAGCGATTCGCGAACGAACGTTTCACGGCGAGAGTTGGAATACGAAAGCACATCGACAGGGCCATCTTGGTTAAATGGAAATTCCACGATCTCCAAAATGCCAAGCCGGTCGCACAGTTCATAGAAATCAGGTTTTTCAACGACTGTGAAGGCGACCAGATGATTGAGATTGGCCGCTCGAAGGAGTTGTAAGTCCTTTAGGAATGTTTCGCGAGTCGGCTTGCTGCCATAGTAGTCCGACATGGGATACCAGGCGCCCTTCAGAAAAAGGCGCTTTCCATTTAGCCAGTAGCTCATGTCCTTGTTAATGGCCACAGTTCGGATTCCGAAGACCACTTCGCGGCTATCCAGATCACCATTCTTCTCCTGAGAAATGGAGGCCAGAATCTTGTACAAATTCACTTCACCCATATCCCAGGTCCACCACAGTCGTGCCTTTGGGACAACTGTCTTAATGCTGATGGAATTCTCTCCGGGAGGAAGACTCAAGATTTGCTCAGGAATAAGCAGCGGTTCACCAGCGAAGTTCTCCGGTGCGATCTTCAATTTCAGTCGCCCGTCAACCTGGTGATCGGAATAATTGCGGATCGTGCAAGAAACTTTGAGCGCGGCGCTGCCATCCGTGTTGATGGACTCCGTGTGCACAAAAAGATCCTCAATTACGGAAAACCCTGAAATTACCAACCTCACGTCCCTCCACAGTCCCATCGGGAAAGCAGCGTTGCCGTCGGCGGGAATTGCATCCCAGTAAGGCCCTAGAAAGAATGGAGGGCGATCAATGTGTACCTGATTTTGGGGATCGATCGTTGTCCAATCGCCCTTCATGTACTCGAGGAAGCCGCGTTCCTTGGGAATCCAAGGACAGGTGACCTTGACCGCCAACACATTTTCCCGTCCGAAACGAAGCTTGCCGGTAACGTCATAGGAAAAAGGAACGTAGCTTCCTTCGTGCTCGCCCAGCTTCTCACCGTTCAGCCAGACAGCAGCGAAATAATCAACCCCATCGAACATCAAGCGGAAGAGCTTTGCTGACTGACGCTTCCCCAACGTAAATCGCTTGCGGTACCACCACTCTTTCTGATTCACTAGCGTAAGCTGTTTGCTTTGGTGGTAGAGATCCATATCATGAAGGCCAATCTGCCGCTGGACCTCGCCCGGGACTTCCACTACAGAAAAGTTCCGATCATCAAACTCGGGTTGATAGGCTCCTCGTTTCTCGCCACCGTCCATCTCGAATGAAGCCAGCTTCCAGCCTTTTCCGCTGAGGACGACCTCGGAGGTTTTCCCGGGAGACAGAGACTGGGAGCTGGCTTGAGCACATGCGAAAGAAATGAATACAAAGATGAAGACGACGGCGATTGCCCCAGGCCAACGCGGCTTTGCCATAAACATCTCCAAGCCCGAGAGTGGGCGCCTATCTAGCACGAACTCACGAATCAGGAATTTCCGTTACACCGTTGGAACCTTGCGCTTACTGGCATCTCACTGGCGCGGTGGCGAATCGTTTTCCGAGTCAGGCACAGGCCTAAGTTGACCGAGCATCTCATAAATTCGTATCAGTGCGTGATCCAGAATGTGTTCGCCCGCGCCGATTGAGACATATGTGTTCGAATCGCCCGCGCCATATCCTCCTTGCGACGCTGCGAATATCGTCGGGAAATAGTCGTAATATCCATTCGTGTAGCCCAACAAAAGGCAAGCCTGAACCGGACATCGGTCGCGCAAGTTGATTTGGAAATCGACAAACGGTTCACCTGGCATCCCCACCAAAGCGATCTGTTTGTTGATCAGCAGGGTGGTCACGTGCAGCGCGGTTTTGAAAGGTAGAGGATTGGCGGCGAGTTGCCCGGCATGATCTTCGAAGACAAGCGGACCATCAACACGAAGCAGATCGTCATGCAACTTCTGTGGATCCCATCGATAGGAAGTAAGCAGCACATCGTCGGCAAAATCGAGCTTGCCTTGCGCCGTCCGCGTCTGAATTGCTTTAGCAACGCGAACAACTTCCGTTCCTAGCTCGCGCCCTGTCCAATCCCGCTTTTCAATCGCGCCTTGATTCAAGGCCGTTGTGGCAAAGTAAGGATTTATGTCTCCATCCGCGCCCTGTAGGAACAAGCACATTGGTTTATGTGGCAATGCCGCAGTGACGGTGTCAACCATTGCGCCGACGTAATCAGCGGAGTAACGCAGATTGTCGGACCCCAACACGACTGGATGGCATGCATAGTTCACCAGAATCGCAAGTGGACTTCCATCCATGCGATCGATCCGGATTACCATTACGGTTGGGTCCACCGGGGTTGTCGGAAGTTTCTCCGGATTGGACCACAGCATTGTGACGCTGTTATCCGCGCGCACTTGACGGCGGTTGTAGCCGATGCGGGCTTCTCCATATCCGGTGCCCAATCGCACCGGTTGCAGGTCGTTCACAGCCCGCTGGATCGCGTCGGCAATCTTGTCCAGCGCTACACTTTGCCAAGCTGGAGCATGTCCGTCAGGATAAACATCGAGAATATTGGGACCGGAGTGCGTATGGGAGGCGGTTACGATTAGCTGGTCAATGTGGCTGGCTTTACTTGCCTTGTGCCGAAGTCGATCGAGCCACGAATCATCAAAGGTGCGGCCCAGATCAAGGGTGAGCAGGGCTGCGCGTTTGTCTTCCGCTTGCAGCACCAACACACGCGCATAAAGTGGATCGAGCGTGCCCGATGCAACCTGATGTTTTGTGATTCGGTCAAAGTAGCCATACATCGGTTGGCCAGAAGGCGGCGTGATATCGACCTGTGTGCTACCCGCCTCCAGGTCAGCGGCGGACGCAACCGGTGTCATACTGGCGACGACCAACAGTACGACACCGCAGCACGCGATAGATGCAAGCCTGTGTCGCCGTCGCGGATGCTTGTGCGGCACTTTCATCTGAGATCCTCCGGGACGGGCTTGAGTTTCCCGAGCATCTCGTACACACGGATGACAGCATGGCTGAGCATCTGTTCGCCTGCACCGACTTCTATCCACGTCGAGGGGTGTGCGGCGCCGTAGCCTCCCAGCGTAGCCGCTTCAATCGTTGGGAAATATCCGTAATATCCGTTCGCATAACCGAGAAAGAAGCAATCACGCACGGGACAGCGCTCCCGCCATTGCCTCTGAAAATCGACAAACGGCTCGCCCGGCATAGTGACGATAGCGATCCGCTTATTGATTAGAACGGTCGTTAGCGGTAACTGGTATTCAGGCTTGGCCTTCGCTTCGATAGTCTCGACTGCGTGTGGATCTGCGGCGAGCCACTTCCGTGCGTCCCACCGAGTAGTAAAGGGAAGACTATCTTCGGCAACCTGCAAACTGGCGGCGGGCTCTGTACTGGTGTGCACTTGCTGTGCGACGGCAGCTGCAACTGTACCAAGTTCGGCTCCGGCCTTCTCAGATAGTTCGACGGCACCCTCGGTAAGGGGAGTCACCGCATAAAGAGGATTGATATCGCCGTCCCCGCCCTGCAGAAAAAAGCACAACAGTTTCCCGCCCAGCTCGTGCTCCACCACTCGGGTCATTACTCCCGGGAAATCGGCGGAATACAGTAGGCTGTCAGGCCCATAGATAACAGGATGGCACGCGTAATTAACCAGGATGGCGATGGGGTTACCGCTCATGTCGTCCAGGCGGAGAACGACGACAGTCGGGTCCATAGGCGAAGTAGAGGCGCCAGTCCAGTTCTTCTCGAACCACGTCACGCCACCTTCGCGGTTGCGGCGCAGGCGGTTGTGACCGATGTAAGCTACTCCATAGCCCACTCCGATTCGTGCGGGAACTGTTTGACTCGCAGCTTGATGAATCGCTTGCGCAATTTTCGGGACGGTGCTGGATTCCCACTCGTGCGGCGGTGGCGACAAGGCAGGAATTAGAGGCGGTCCGGAATGCGTATGTGTCGCCGCCAGGAGGAGGCGCGAAGCATCGTGTCCGGAACGCTCACGCAGCTGCCTGAAGTATTCCTCTTCTAGAGGAGCGATCAAATCGAGACCAACAAGAGCCATGCTTTGCGATCCCACTCTCAGCACTAACACACTCGCGTAGAGTGGGTCGCGTACTCCAGTAGCCACGCGTCCCGAATCTGGATACCCTTGCAGAACGATTCCCAGCGGCGGTGTAATATCCACGCGCGCAACTCCCGCTTCGAGAGTCTGCGAATGCATCCACTTAGTAGTCAGCAAGACACCCAAAATGACAAGGACGGTAATTGCGCTCGATTTGGTCAATTGGAACTAACCTCCGGCGACCTATTACAGGAATGAATAATCACTAAAATTAAGCGTTGTGCGAATAGGTACGCGTACGGCCTTAACTTGTCAAGGTTTTGTTGCGAATAGGCGTCGTTCCTCAAAACCTCGAGGAATCCTGGAGCATTGTCCCGGACTCTGGTAGCTGACGCACTTGGACTAGTGACTTCTCTCCAATCCCTTCAATTGCCATTGGTATTCCTGAGATGTGCGTCCTTCGCATTCTTGTTATTGAGCAACCAACGCACGCGATCCAGGGCGAACGTTTGGCCTCGCATGGGCGAGATTTGTGGGCTGTGGGTGGAGGGCGACGAAGGCCGCCTCCTCAACATCCGGCGCTGGTATGGAGGACGATCGTGAAAAACACCAAGACTAGGAAAGATGAAGGTGATCCCTGCACGATTAAGTAGCCGCGGCGTAAGATCTATCGAGTATCAATTCGGGTGAACTTGGATTTCCCACAACGGATCGCACTATGAATACCGGACAGCTACGGCTTCTTAGAAGCATTACAACTTCGGTCGCCTTATTTCTTCTGGCGACCTTAGCGATGGGAGCGGACTTTAAAGATGTAATCTACCGGGACATTGACGGCGTACGCCTCAGGCTCGATGGACACGTCCCTGAAGGGAAGGGACCGTTCCCAGCAACCATTCTCGTGCATGGCGGTGGCTGGGTGGCCGGGGACAAACAGCAGTACATCACCTACATTTTTCGGCCGCTGTCCGACGCAGGATTTACCTGGTTCAGCATCAATTACCGGCTCGCTCCTCAGTTCAAATTTCCCGCCGACGTCGAGGATGTGGAAGCGGCTGTCGGCTGGATTAAGGCCAACGCGGCGAAGTACAAGGTCGACGCCAAACGCATCGTCCTGATCGGCGAATCCTCCGGTGGACATCTGGTTTCTTTGGTGGGCGCACGGAATCAGCCGGGCGCGCGAGTGGCTGCCGTCGTGTCGATGTACGGGATTCACGATTTCATTTCGGCATCGATTGCGTGGAAACCCATCCCTGTGGAGATCCTGCAGTTGTTCGGAATTCCAGCAGTTAACGCGAAATCCGCTCCAATCCTCATTAAGGCGTCGCCAGTCGTGTATGTCTCGAAAGACATGCCTCCCTTTCTTCTGATTCATGGCTCCAACGACGAAGATGTGCCCTACGAACAGTCGGTCGAGATGTGCAATGCGATGAAGAAAGCTGGAGCGCAATGCGATCTCATCACGATTCAGGGCGCGCCCCACGGTATGGACCACTGGGAGGGCCATCCTAAGTTTCTCTGGTACAAGAAAGCGCTCGTGGACTGGCTACGAAAAACGCTTTCGCGGTAGTTGCTTTCATTCACCTGCGATCGCTTGTAAGCTACTGCGGCAAACCGTTGCTTTCAAGATCAACACGCAATGTCACTCTTCCGATGGAGCCGTCCTCGCTTTCCGCGGACCAAGAAAGAGTCTGCCACGTGCCTTTCGGCAGCACCGCCGGAGTAAGTGTCAACTGGATTGGATAGGAGCCACGCGGCCCGATCGAAAAAAGAGCGGCCTC
>Ga0126373_10000871_pt1 | contig 20626 bp, 15 predicted proteins | sample PanSoiMetPlot_11_FD_92545 | JGI IMG/M metagenome (GOLD analysis project Ga0126373, IMG submission 92545) | Tropical forest soil microbial communities from Panama - MetaG Plot_11 | ecosystem: Environmental > Terrestrial > Soil > Tropical forest > Bulk soil | place: Panama | collected 2016-02-17 | reverse complement strand
GCAGGCGACCACGTTCCGGATTCGAGTTTCCGGCGGTGCGCAAAATCGTACCCGGACGTGATCCGTTCTCGCGATTCGGATCGAGAAAGGGTTTGGAGAGGAACAGTGCAAACACGTTGGTTTCATTCGAATACAAGCATTGGATTCGTGCATGCGTTTAGGGACAAGCTTTAGATTCTAATCCCGCCTTTACCACAGACGCTGCATATTCACCGCGTTGGGACTCGACTGACTTATTCGGTTTCTCTTGCCTTTCTCAAACGCCAAGCTTGTGGTATAGGCGGTAAGGCTCGTCTGCGATAGTGCAAAAAGGACGAAACGTCTTCTTTCCGGCGTCTGTCACGACGACAAAATCGTCGGAACCCGCCGTTGAAGGACTTGCCGCGAGGAGCTGCGCCCGCGTGAAACGTGGGGGTAAGTCGCCTGTTGCGAACAAAGCGAGCGGTCCGCGCATCAGAGCTACGAGGTCCGAATTCTGCGCGTCTACAGCTTCGAGGCGCAGCGGCATTCCAATCTCGAATTCCACGCGGTCGCCGTCCTTCCAGGTTCGCGTCACGGCGAAGAATCTTCCGGGCGTTGGTTCGCCTTCCACGCGCTTGCCGTTGATGGAAACTCGTGTTTTCGCATCGGCCCAGCCCGGAATCCGAAGATGAACGGTGAAACTTTCAGGACGAGCAAGCTGAAAACGCAGCTCCATGGTGTTCGACTTCGGATATTGAGTGGTTTGCGTCAGACTGCAATGGCTGCCGGTTTGCGTCCATGTTAGTTTCGAAGGCAGAAACAGGTTGATGTAGATTGCGTTTTTGCCTTGATAGTAGGAGCTGATTCCGTAATCGGCTGTCAGCTGAGGGAACGTGCCCGAGCAGCAAGGCCATTTGTCCTTGTAGTAGACCTTTTTGGCGTCGTGTTCGTTGTAGTCGGAGTAGTAGAAACTCGTTCCGTCACGGAGAATTGGCTTTGCGCCTGCGATGGTGTTGTAGAGCACGCGTTCCATGCTGTCGCCGTAGCGAGAATCTTCCGTTACTCGCAACAAGTATCGTGCGATCTTGAACTGACCGTAAGCTCCGCAAGGAGTTTCAAAACTGGCGTGCGTCGTGCCCAAGCTCGCGGCCAGCAATCCCTTGCCCGGCTCCACAAACGCTTCGTTCGGCCCCCATCCTCCGGTCGCGTAGCTCTGTTCTTGAACCATGCGGAGGCCATTAGCCGCGGCGCGCAGATATTTTTCGTCGCCCAGCATGAAGTAGGTCTGCATCGCTGAACTCAGCGTATTGACGTGGCTATAAGCATGTTTACCCGGAAGAGCATTTTCGTCTTTTGCCAGCGCGTCGTAATACTCGTGATAGATGAAACGCTTTCCGAGATCAAAATAGCGCTTATCTCCGCTGCGTTGATAGGCCAGGAAGAAGTTTTCGGGAAGCGTATAGGTTTCGTCCCACGTATAGGCAATGTCCTTTTTTGGCCACCGCGCCTCCTGCTCGACGCGGCTTAAAGCCTTTTCAGGCAGGTGTGGTAGCACTGCGTCCGTCGCTCGCTTGAGCACTTGCATAGCGATTGGATCCGCCGCGAATTCGTGCGCATCGATCAAGCCGCAGCAGGTCTTGTCAAACGTATAGCCGGGTAGGCGGTAGTCCACGTAAAACTTTCCAGCCGGTTCGACGGTTTCGGCAAAGGCTTTCACCAACCGTTGAACTTTGGCTTGCGTTGGCTTCGAGCCTGTAACGGCGTAAGCGCGCGCCAATCCCGACACATATTGGCCAAAAGTATGGCCCGCAATGAACCCGTGGAAATTGTTTTCGTGGTTGAAGTCGTCCGCATTGTCGTACCAACCGCCAAGGTCCGGCCCAGGCGCGGGCATCCCTTCACGCTGGCGAAAGGGTTTCAGGAGGCCATCTTCGTCGAGGTGGAGGAACACTTCATGGTTTTGGTCAAATTGTGTCCGGAATGGGCCGTCGAGAAGCTGCACACTCGAATACGGAAAAACGGAAAGCCGCGGCGAAATCGACGGAGCTGGCGTTTCCGCCCACGTGGGTACCGAACGGGCGACGCACACAGCGCTAGCCGAAATTATTGCGGTCTTTGCGAACCCACGTCTCGTCGTACGTTTCATATACACGCTCCGTCGTTTCTTGAAAGCGCTTGCATGATAACCTATAACTCTAAAAATGTTGCGGGACAAGCTGCAATCCTCTTCCCCAGTGCAGTATGCTCTCGAGATCGGGCTTATGCGTGCTCTTACATTCATCGCGGTCCTCCTCTCTTTTGTTTGGAGCGCATTTGGACAGGTACAGCCCGAGAGCCCGGCCGCGGCCATTCGAACGGCCCTCGGCAATCGAGACTTTGAGAAGGTCATTGAGCTGACTCGAACGGCATTGCGGGAGTCGCCGAACAACGCACAACTTTGGACTTTTCAGGGGATCGCTTTCGCGGGGAAGGGCGACAACCGGAGCGCGTTCGTTTCCTTCCAGCATGCGCTAAAAGTTGACCCCAACAATCTGGGAGCGCTGGCCGGGGCGGCCCAAAGCGCCTATGCAACAAACAATAGCGGCGAGGCCGTGCCTCTTTTGAAGCGCTTGCTGCGGTTGCGCCCGGACGAACCTACCGCCCACGCCATGCTAGCCGTCCTGCAATATCGCGAAGGCAACTGCGCCGGCGCGGCCGCCCATTTCGAAAGAGCTGGAGAGGTGATTCGTTCACAATTCGATGGCCTCAATGCCTTCGGAATGTGCCTGGTCAGGTTGAAGAAGCTGGATCAAGCGGAGGTAGTGTTCAGTCAAGCGCTTGCGCTTCGCCCCGAAAACCGCCGCGAACGGCATCTCTTGGCTTCGTTACAAATCATGACGCGAAAGCCCCAAGGTGCCTTAGCCACACTGAAGCCGATACTTGACGATCCCGAACCTTCCGCAGATACGCTGCAACTTGTCTCTGCCGCATATGAAGATGCCGGGGAGACTCCAAAAGCGGTTGAGGCCCTGCGAGAAGCAATTTTGCGGGATCCTCGCAATGTGAGCCTGTATCTCGATTTTGCAAATATCTCGTTTTCGCATGAATCCTTCCAAGTTGGGATTGACGTAATCACAGAAGGAATGAAGCTGCAGCCGCAAGCCGCGCCGCTTTACGTTGCCCGTGGCGTCCTCTACGTCCAGCTGTCGAAATACGAAGAAGCAGAAAGCGATTTTGAGAAAGCCCAGGAGCTTGACCCTAAGGAATCTCTGGGATCTGCGGCCGAGGGGCTGGCCGCGGTCCAAGCGAACGACCCGGACAAGGCGCTCTCCACCATAAACCAAAAGCTCTCTGGCAATCCCAACGATCCGGTCTTGCTTTATCTGCGAGCAGATGCGCTCTCGCAAAAAGGGGTAGCCCCCGGATCTCCTGAATTCGATTTAGCGATGCAATCCGCTAAGAGGTCGGTCGCGCTGCGGCCATCGTTTGCTTCGGCGCGAGTGACTCTTGCGAAGCTCTACATGCAGAAGGAGCAGTACGCAGACGCGGCCGAACAGTGCCGCAAGGCGCTCGCGAGTGATCCCAAGGACCAGACCGCTTTATACCGGCTGATTCAGGCTCAGCGAAAGCTAGGACAGAAGAAAGAAATTCCGGATATGCTTAAGCGGCTGGCCGCTCTCAGAGAGCAAGCTACCAAGGAAGAGCGCGAACGGTATCGCTACAAACTGATTGAAGAAAGCGACGCGGGTGCTCATCCGCAATGAGACTCACGCGGCGGGATTTTGTACGACTTGGAATTATTCCGGCGCTTGCTAGCTCGGCCGAACGGCTTTTTGGCCAGGGAGTATCTACGCACACGGTCAAGCCGTTGCCGCGAAGTGCGCCCTCAGGACGTCCGTTTCACGCTCATTTTGTCGATGTGGCCGCACAGGCAGGGTTACGCGAGCCGGTGATCTACGGCGGCGTGGACTCCAAGAAATACATTCTGGAATCCACCGGCTGCGGATGCGCCTTCATTGACTACGACAATGACGGATGGATGGATCTGTTTGTCCTTTGCGGCACGCGGATTGAAGGCGCTCCGGATGGCGCGACGAATCGGTTGTACAAGAATAATCGCGACGGAACGTTCACCGACGTTACGGAGAAGGCGGGGCTTCACCGCATGGGTTGGGCTTGCGGCGTCTGCATCGGGGATTACAACAACGACGGATTCGAAGATATTTTCTGCACATATTTCAGCCAAAACATTCTTTATCGTAACAACGGAGACGGAACTTTCACCGATGTAACGCGAAGCGCGGGACTGTGGAGCGAGCAGCAACGGTGGGGCGCGGGGTGCACGTTTGTTGACTTCAACCGCGACGGCCACCTCGACCTGTTTGTTTCTAACTATGTCCGGTTCTCCTTCGAACATGCTCCAGTTCCCGGAGAAAACACCAACTGCAACTGGAAGGGCATCCCTGTGGAATGCGGGCCGCGCGGTTTACCGACGGGGCGTCATCTGCTTTATCGCAACAACGGCGACGGAACGTTTAAAGATGTCAGCCAGGAATCCGGCATTGCGCGTGCCACGCAATGCTATGGCATGACCGCGGTGGCCGCTGACTTTGACGAAGATGGCTGGCCGGACATCTACATTGCATGCGACTCAACGCCCAGCCTGCTGTTTATGAATAATCGCGACGGGACATTCCGCGAAGAGGGCGTCGTGCGGGGAGTGGCTTTGAGCGACGACGGCATGGAACAGGCGGGGGTGGGTGTCGGCGTGGGCGACTACAATCTCGACGGCCAGCTGGACATTTTCAAAACGCACTTTGCGGATGACGCCAACGTTCTGTACAAGAACGATGGCAAAGGAAGCTTTGACGACGTAACGAGCCGGTCTCGAATCGGCGTGGAGACTCGCTACATCTGTTGGGGCGCGGGCATCACCGATCTAGACAACGATGGGTATCCCGATCTGTTCATGGTGACCGGAAACGTTTATCCGGAAGTCGAACGGAAACTCCCGCAGTACGCCAACAAAACGCCTCGCGCGGTCTTCCGCAACCTCGGCAACAGCGCATTCGAGGAATTAGTTGAACAAGCCGGCCCAGGAGTAGCGGCAGCGCATTGCAGTCGTGGCTGCGCGTTTGGTGATTTCGACAACGACGGTGATGTAGACATCCTCATTGTCAATCTCAACGAGCCTCCTTCGCTGTTGCGCAACGACATGAGCGGCACCGCGAACTGGCTCAAGGTGAAACTCGAAGGCGTTAAATCCAATCGCAGCGCCATTGGCGCGCGTGTCCTGGTTCACTATGGCGGCAAAGTCCAAGCGCAGGCGGTCCTCAGCCAGTCCAGTTTTTACTCCTGCAGCGATCCCCGGTTGCACTTCGGGCTAGGCCGCGCGACCTTCGCGGATATAGACGTGTACTGGCCAAGCGGCTTGCGCGAAGTCTTCAAATGGATCTCTGCAAATCAACTGATCACCCTCAAAGAAGGAGTGGGCCAGGTGCCGAACCGGGGTTGGTCCAGGGCGTAGCACCGGAGGTACAACTTTCCCTTCCCTCTTAGGCTTGCGAGCATAGTAAGCCTCAAGCTAGGCCCATCCTCCATCTATCATCAAGTTTTCGCTTGACACTGTGAAACCTTCGATGTTAAACCGAGCGACAATGCAAGCGCTTGCATAATCTGACACGCTCCTTTCATCCCAGGTGGGCCTCGTGCCGGAATGCCTGCAAGCGATTGCATCACAGTTTGGGAAGATGCTTTCTGGTTCAGCAACGGGGTGACTCTACTTTCTGGAGGTGAGGGATGAGGTGGATACGCTCGAGTGCTTGCAGACACAAGCAATCAGAGCCGTTATTGCTTCTGCGTTGGGCCTTTGTACTCTCCGTCGTCGCGATGTTTTTTGCGACTTCGTTGCAAGCCCAATTTACAGCCAGCATCCAAGGCACCGTGCAAGATCCCAGCGGCGCGGCAGTGGCGCAGGCCAAGGTGGATCTCGTAAACACCGTTACGCAGGTCTCGGCCACGACCACTACCGACGCTACCGGAAGTTACCGTTTCCTGAGCCTCGCGCCAGGCTCCTACAAGATCAGCGTTGAGGCCAAAGGCTTTTCCAAGTCCGAGACGAGTTTCACGCTCGAGACCAACGAAAACCTGAACCTCCCTATTTCTCTCAAGGTTGGCGCGGCGACTGAATCCATCGTTGTAACCACGGAACCGCCCCTTCTGAACACTGCCGAAACGCGTAATCAGCAGACGCTGGAAGCTCAGGAGTTAGCGGCTTTGCCTCTGCCAGGACGGAATATGCTGGCCCTAATAAGCGTGGCTCCTGGCGTTTCAGGGCTGGGGCTCGCCGGTGGACCAGGCGTTGCTTCAGGCACGCCTGGATCAGGCGTGGACATCTTCTCCACGGAGACAGCCGCTGACATTAGCGCCAACGGGCAAGGCACAGTAGCGAACATGTGGATTGTCGATTCGCTGGACGTGACCAGCAACATTCGCCAGGGTGTTTTGAATCTTGTACCCAACCCGGACGTGCTTCAGGAAACTAACATTCAGGTCAATACCTTCTCCTCCGAATATGGGCGTGGAAGCGGCCTGCAAACGACGCTAACCACGAAGTCTGGCACGGACACTTTCCATGGTCTAGCCAGCGACTACTTCAATTACCAGAAAATGTTTGCAGGCACGGAGTTCACCGGCGGCAAATCCTATCCGGGTTTCCATAGCAATAACATTTCGGCAGCCGTTGGCGGACCAATCATTCCCCACCATCAGTTTTTCTTCTTCTTCGGCGTGGAGCCTCTGCGTTCTTCCGCATCAACAGGCGGGGTGTCACAAACATTCGCGGATCCCGCATTTGCGTCATGGGCCAACACCAATTATCCGGGCACCTTCGGTACCAAGATTCTGACGACCTACTTGCCCACCCATCTCGTAGGCACAGCCATCCTGAAAAGAGCGAGCGATATCTTCCCTGGCACCTGCGGGACGGCTGCGACTAACAATTTGCCGTGTTCCACTCCGATGATGGATTCTGGGAGTTTCAACGCCACCAATTTCCGCGATGGAACCCAATATTTCGTCCGTGTGGACAAGTACCTCAAGAACGACCGCATCTACGGCAGTTTTTTCCGTACCTTACTCAGCAACGGTGGGCCCGCGGCGATTCCGCAGTTCACTACTACAAACAACACCTGGGAACGCGCTTTTCAGGTCAACTGGACGCACAGCTTCAGCCCCACGCTGCTGAATGAAGTCGTCTTTGCCCAGAATCGCATCGAGGGCAAGCTTGATGAGACCGGGGACTTCAGCATTCCAGGTATTTCCGTCAGCGGCGGCATTGGCTACGGTCTTGGCTTTTCGCAAGGTGATTTTATCCAGCACAACTATCATTGGCGCGATGTTCTTACCAAGATCCGAGGCACCCACGTCTTGAAAGTTGGTTACGATGGTTGGTTTGGAGATGACGTCGAGCCCTTCCAGGGACCGTGGTCTCACCCCGCTTTTAGCTTCGACAACTTATTACAGCTGGCCCAAGATGCTCCGACTTCGGAAGGGGGTGTCATGTATAACCCCATAACCGGTCAGCAGCAGCTTTGGGATTGGAATGCCGCTTCCAAGACTTGGGGACTTTTCGCCGAGGACACTTGGAAAGCGCGCCGCAATCTCACCCTTACACTTGGATTCCGCTTCGACGACCAGGGGAATCCGTATTCCCGCTCTGCATCGACGGTCTTTGGCAATTTTTACTTGGGCACCGGCTCGACTTTCGATCAGAGAGTCGCCAGTGGCTTTGCAAAACCGACGCATAATGCTGTCAGCGGATCCCCCAAGGCCTTTACTCCCCGCATCGGTGCGGCATGGGACATCGCTGGGAAGGGGAATTGGGTCCTACGAGGCGGGTTTGGCATGTATTCCAACTGGCTCACACCTGCAAACATCCAGGAAGAATTCCGCGGCAACCCACCGGGGCTAATCCTTCCTGGGTTCGTTTCAACGAACGCACCCGGGAATAGGCCTGTTTTTGTGCAAGGTACGAGCAATACGCCACCATGGGGATTTACCTTTCCAGCCTTGGCGGGTACGCAGTTGTGTCCCACCGCTCCGTGTCTGGATGCCGCAGGCGGCATAGTAGGAGGGAACTTGTCGATTGGGGGAATCGACCCGAACATCGTGTCGCCAACGGCGTATATTTTCGCTGCGACACTTGAACATAAGCTGACGAGTCACCTTGTTGCGAGTGTCCTTTACAGCGGATCACACACTGCGAATCTGGTGGGGAATGGCAACCTTGGAGGTGTGGTTTCCTACGGTGTGGACATTAACGCCCATGCAGGGGATTTAATAGGAACGCCGCCAAATACGGCTCCTAAGCGGTTGAACCCTAGCTTTGGTTCTATCGCTTATACTCAGAATGATCGAGTGGCCAACTACAACGGCGTGACATTGGACCTGCGATCGAGAGTGGGTCGCGGCTTCTTCGATGCCTCGTACACGCGCTCTTCGTCCAAAGATGACGCAAGCAGGTTCCCGACGGCCGCGAATCCTCACCTGTACTACGGTCCTTCGCCTTGGGATGTCCCGAACCGCTTCTCTCTCAGCTTCAACTACGAGCTGCCAGGTCTAAACGGAGGTCAGGGGTTTGTGGGGCGTGCAAGCGGAGGCTGGGGACTGAGCGGCACTAGCATCTATCAGACAGGTTATCCTTTCACAGTATTTACCTCTGCGTCTTTTTGGAACGGGGGCGATTACAACGCTGATGGTGACCGATTTGACTTTCCGACCGCTACAAGCTATCAGCAGGGCACCTCGCGGAGTGCTTACCTAACCGGAGTGTTTGGCTCCGGGCAGTTTACTGCGCCCGCCCAAGGCACCGAGGGGAACGAAAGATTCAATCAATTCCGCAACCCGGCGTTCATCCAGACTGACTCCACAATTTTCAAGAACACGCACATCACCGAGAGGCTCAATTTCCAGCTTCGCTTTGAGTTCTTCAACCTGTTCAACCATGCGAACCTTCAGAACATTCAAGGCGATCTGAGCGCCGGAAACTTTGGCAAAGTGACGGGCCAGACGCTTCCCCGCTGGTGGCAGATCGGCGGCAAACTCACGTTCTAGTTTCTTCATGGACCGGAGGGCGGCCTCGTCGAGGTGGTCGCCCTCAAGAAGCTCAACGGTCTAGTGTCGAACGTGGGAGCGTTTGCCTAACAATCACCGGTAAGTGCCGGTTGCGGCAGCGGCCGCTTAGCAATCAACAGAGTGTTTTTCGCAGTTTTCCGCCCCTTCGTTCTAATCAGGCAGGCTCAGCGATGATTAGTCTCCAAACTCTGGAGCTGTGGTTCGTACCTGGTAGCCAGCACCTCTACGGACCGGAGGTCCTGACGAAAGTCCAGGAACATGCAAAACAAAATCGCGGCCGCCCTCGCGGAGTCTTCTTCAATTCCTGTTCGCGTTCCCAAGCCTGTAATGACCAGCTCCGAATCGGTTCAGCAGCTTTGCCGTGATGCAAATGGCGCCGCCAATTGCATCGGAGTCATCGCATAGATGCACACCTTTTCTCCCGCTCGCATGTGGATTGCGGGCCTTCACTCCCTGGAAAAGCCCCTCCTGCATTTACACACACAGTTCAATCAAGACCTGCTCGCCAGCGCCGAACGCCGGAGGAACTCGCGCCTGCTAAAGGCTCCTGACTTCACCAAGTCCATGCCCGTCGTTCGGTGCCGCTATTCATTGTCCGCACTCAGGGCTAGATCGATGACCGAGCGTCTTGCACGTCCGCAACCCACCGCTCAGGCGGAATCGCGAGTGAATTGCCCGTCAATCATTCGCCAGATCTTTCGCGAATTCTGACGCTGAAGTTCTAACGGCAAGGCTTCATCTGGGAAATCCTGATAGCAGATGGGGCGGAGAAATCTTTGGATCGCTGCCGTACCCACGGACGTGAATTTTGGATCTGCCGTCGCAGGATAAGGTCCTCCATGATGCATCGCGTGACTCACTTCCACTCCGGTTGGATATCCGTTGCAGATCAGCCGTCCGCTCTTGGTTTCAAGCACGGCAATCAGCTTCCTGTGTTTGCTTAAGTCCTCACGAGTGCCATGTACCGTTGCGGTAAGCGAGGCCGGCAAGGACTCCGCAATTCGCAGCAGTTCTTCCTCCGATTCGCCACGAACCAGGATCGTACTGGGGCCAAACACTTCATGAGCTAGGGCGTCGTTCGCAAACCATGTCGCCGAATCCGCCTCAAACAGAACAGGGGAAGCTTCCGTTTTTTGAGGGTCAGCACTGCGCCGAGCTCGGTTCTCGCCAACTCCATTAACTTGGCCTACGCGTGAAGTCGCTTCTTCATAGCCTTTGAGAACACGCGGATGAGCCATGGTAGCGGGAGAGGACTGCCGAAAAGCCTCGGCCAGCTTCTCTCGGAATCGCACAAACGCTTTGTCCTCAACTGCAAAAATCAGCCCTGGGCAAGTACAAAACTGGCCGGCCCCTAAATTCACGGAAGCAGTGAGTCCTTTGACTAGCGCATCGGTGCGATCTTCAATGGCACCCGGGAGGAGAAACACAGGATTCGTACTGCCCATCTCGACATATGCCGGAATGGGATCAGGGCGCTGAGTTGCTGCATCAAAGACAGCCTTGCCGGCGCGCAACGAACCGGTAAAAGCAACCGCTTTCGCAAGGGGATGGCGCACCAGAGCGAGACTCATGGCGGGATCGACAGCATGCACCAGAGAAAAAGTCCCTTCCGGCAACCCGAGGGCCTGCGCCGCACGCACCACAGCACCGGCCACCAGTTCGGAAGTTCCCGGATGTGCCGGATGGCCCTTCACCACTACCGGATTTTTTGCAGCGAAAGCCGACGCCGTATCGCCGCCCGCCACCGAAAACGCAAGTGGAAAGTTGCTTGCGCCGAAGACGATCACCGGTCCGACCGGAATCGACATCCGGCGCAGATCGGGACGAGGCACGGGCTTCCGGTCGGGCAGAGCCGTGTCAATACGCGCATCGACAAAGGAGCCGTCTTGAACGAGTTTGGCAAACAATCGCAACTGATTGACTGTGCGGCCGCGCTCGCCTGCGAGTCGCTCCCTGCCAAGACCGGACTCGCTTACTGCTTGATCGATCAACAGATCGCCGAGTTGTTCGATCTCGCTGGCGATTCGCTCCAGAAACTCCCCAATGACCTGTGACGCGCTTCCGCGAAGAACTGGGAAGGCCTGCGCAGCTAGTTCCAGAGACCGGTTGATCTCTTCTTCGGTGGCCTCGTGAAAAGCGGTGTCGAGTGGTTTGCCTTTGTGCGGGTCGAAGCCAAAAAATGTCTTTGAACCAGCGGAAGACAGCTGCGTTCCAATGAAATTCCTTCCGTGAAGAACCATAAGCCTCTCGCAGAATCAGCCGACAAAATTGATAAGCGTTCCGATGCCGTCAATCGAGATTCTTATTTCATCGCAATGATTCAGTGTGAACGAATCAGGCGGCACAATCCCGGTTCCAGTCAAAAGAAAACATCCAGTCGGAAACGGATTGTCGCGGTAAAGATACTGGACCAGCAGGGAAGGTTCGCGCTTCAGATTGCTCAGGTTTGTGGAACCGGCAAAGGCCGTCTGCCCCGCGCGTAGGATCTCCAAACGAATCTCCGTCGACGGTGGCAACCATTCAGGCGAAATCAGGATACCCGGACCAAGCGCGCAACTGCGTCCGTAAACCTTCGCTTGCGGCAAATACGAAGGATTTTCGCCTTCGATATCCCTTGAACTCATATCATTCCCGATGGTGTAGCCAAGAATCTTTCCACTCGGGCTAACCAGCAGAGCGAGTTCAGGCTCGGGAACCGACCATGATGCATCCTTGCGAATCGCAACCTTTCCATAATGACCGACCACGCGATTGTGGGTGGCCTTAAAGAACAGTTCGGGCCGCTCGGCGCTGTAAACGCGGTCGTAGAAATTCCCTCCACCCGCTGATTTTGATTCCTCCATACGGGCATCCCGACTGCGAAAGTAGGTCACGCCCGCCGCCCACACTTCCTGACTGCCAATGGGGGCGCGAAGATTAGACGGATTCGCCAGTAGGTTCTGCGAGAGCGCAGGCGACCGGTTGATCAATTTCCTCAGGTGAGCCTGGAGATCGTCGCGAGTAACCAGCTCATCCCAGGAGCTGCCCTCAATGGAATAAAATGCGTCGCGTTGCTCGACAAAACAACCGTCATTTGTGCGGTAGAGTTTCATTTGTTTTCAGGAGTTTTGCAGGAACTCAATTACTGCAGCGAAATCCTGATCGCCGTAACCCTTGGCTATAGCTTGTCTGAAAATCTCCTCTGCTGTGGCAGCGGTGCGCAGCTCGGCTCCGCATCGTTGTCCTTCGGCTGCCGCGTAACTCAGGTCTTTAGCCATCAGGCGCAACAAGAAGTTTGGCGTGAAATCTCTGGCCGTTGCGCGAGCAGCGATGGCTTTCAGAAGAGGACTGCCCGGCGCACCATTTGTCAGGATGGAAAGAGCTGTGTCGCGATCCAAACTGCTTTTGCCAATAAGGGAAACGGCCTCCGCTAAAGATGCAGCCTGTGCCCCGCACAGAAAATTATTGATGAGTTTTAGAAATGCGCCGCTTCCGGTCGGGCCAAGATGAACGATTTCCCGGCTCATTGCAGCGAGCGCAGGTCTGACTCTGTTAAGCGCTTTGACCGAGCCTCCCACTAAAAAAAACAATTCACCGGCTGCGGCATGGGATTTTGTGCCAGTCACAGGAGCGTCCAATAATTCACAGCCACGTTGCGTCGCGGCCGCCGCTAATTCGGAAATCCAGCTGACGCTGAGGGTGCTAGCTTCTATGAGAATGGCCCCTCGCATGACACCTGCGAGCGCGCCGTTTTCATCGAGCCAAATGGCGCGGGAGGCATTGTCATCCGCAACCATGCCGATGACGATTTCGGCTGCAGATGCCGCTTCTCGAGGAGAGTTGGCCGCAGTGGCCCCGGCACTGATGAAGGGTTTCGTTTTTTCAGCGTTGCGGTTGTAAACGGTCAGGGGAAAATTGGCAAAAAGCAGGCGGCCCGCCATCCCCGATCCCATAATTCCCAATCCAAGGAGTGCTACGCGGGGCTTGACCGTTGATTCGCTCACTTTGTTTCCTTTTAACCGGCGCCCAGGGATGCAGGCCAGTCTAAACACCGGCCGGCAACGGTGCAAATTGCTAAATCCAAGAATGCTCCAGCTCTAACGTCTTGCCAGCGGAGTGGCCATGATCAAGGCCGGCGACGCTGTCTGTTTTTCTATTCTATTGCGGAGTGCACGACCGAAGTTCTGGAATTGAATTTGCACCATATCGCCGTGAATCAAACGGACGCCGTCGCCGAAGCTCAGACAATCGGCACCCAAAAAGTGGACATGAATGTCTCCGGGGCGGCGATGAGCCTCGTACTTGAAATGGTGGTGCTCAATATTTTGAAGACTATGGCACATTTCTGCTTCGCCTGTGCGGATTCCTTTCGACCAAAGGATGCTGCCTGCGCGTTCAATCCTCACTTCTCCGGAAATCGCGTCGAACGCAGGATCGATTATCAGTTCCGGGCCGAGGGCGCATGTACGTAGTTTGGATCCTGCAAGATTTAGGTAATTCTTTTTCTCGAATAGGTGGTCGGAGAATTCGTTTCCCGCGGACATCCCCAGGCGTCGAGGCTGACCACTTGCATCAATGAGATAGACGCCTGCAATCTCAGCTTCTTCACCTCCGTCTTCCGCATGGGCTGGCACTTCAAGCGGTTGATGGTGCGCGCGCAGGATGGTTCCTGTGCCTTTGTAGAACCATTCGGGAGGAGTGCCGATTTTTCCTTTTGCTGGGCGACCTCCCTCCACCCCCCACCGAAACATTTTCATACTGTCAGTAAGTTCCAGTTCTGGATTGGCGTGCATCTCTTGGCGGTCTCGAGCACTACCCAGATGTGTGAGTCCAGTGCCGGAAACCAGGCAGCGAGAAGGCTCCTCCGGGTGGTCCATTGCAGGGAGAATTCGCCAATCGGAGCGGTCCGCGTAAATGGGATCGTACTCGACAAGCTCTTTCGTGGCTATCTTGTTTATTGCATCAGCCAGGCTAGTCCCTGTACTGAGAGCGTCTTGAGCAAGATGATAGATGGAACCGCAATCTCGCAGTAAACGCAGGTGTGGCTCTTCCACGATCGCAACTCTGCGGGTGCTGGCCTGTTGGATTTGGATTAACCGGGTCATGACTTCATGTCGGTGGCAACGTCATTCGATAACTTCGCATTTCTCCAGCGCTTGTTCATTGACCGTCAGACCCAAGCCAGGAAGACTCTCGTCCAGGTCGACGAAGCCATCTTTGGCTCGTGGTTCGCCATTGAAGATATACCAGAACAATTCGTTTCCCACCTCGACGTCCACGATCGGGAAGTATTCAGCCATCGGTGAATTCAGGCTAGCCATTACGACGTGATAGTTGTGCAGTTGTCCTGCGTGAGGAATGACCGGAACAGAAAAACATTCCGCCAGCGCCGCGATTTTGCGGGCCTGCGTGATGCCACCAACACGATTGGTATCAAACTGAATATAGTCTACAGCACGCGCTTCGAGCAGCTCCCGGAACCCGTACTGCGTGAATTCGTGCTCGCCCCCCGCGATGGGGACTCGTCCGTACGATTTCAGTTCCGCATACCCGCGGGTGTCATCGGGGATCACCGGTTCTTCCAGCCATCTCAGGTGAAACGATTCCAGAAGCGGCAGCATTCGCTTGGCATAGTCAAGAGTCCAGCCCATGTACGCATCCGCCATTACGTCGATACTGTCGCCTACGGTTTCGCGCACCGTACGAACCAAATCTACATTGCGCTGCATTCCTGCTGCGCCATCAGTTGGTCCCCAACCGAAGCGCAGCTTCATTGCTTTGTAGCCTTCGTCTTTGTAGCGCTTGGCTTCCGCGGCCAATTCATTCAGCGCAACGCTATAGAGACGGCTGGCGTAGACGGGTATGCGCGGTTTCGTTCGGCCTCCAAGCAGCCGATAGACTGGTTCCTTCGTGCATTTCCCAAGGAGATCCCAAAGCGCGATGTCCACGGCGCTGATTGCTGTCATGCCGATCCCTTTGCGACCGAACGCCATCGTCTTTCGGTACATTTTTTGCCAAAGTAATTCGATGTCCCATGGCTCCGCGCCAATAAGCAGCGATTTCAGATAAAGATCGATCGTTTGCTTGGTAACTTGCGGCGCCAAGGCCGCATTCCCAATGCCGACGTGACCGCTATCAGTAAAAATTTCGACGATCAGCCAGCCGTGAAACGTGAATGTCTGCATGGAAGCTTCAGGAAGCGCGAGCAGGTCCATCGGATTCGTGCAGAAGTGCGGCGGCAATGGAACGGTCTTGCCGTGCCAGCGAACCACCCGCGTGCGAATTTCCTTGATTTTCATGGAGTTCCTTCAAAGCCCAATTTTTGCCCTGGATTTATTGACCTCACCACCGGAATCGCAGCGAGAATCACCAAAAGCGCAATAACATGGAACGTGCCCGCCAACGTAAAAACAACGCCATAACCAAATCCATGATCGAGTAAATATCCGACGAGTTGGCCAAAGGCAATTCCACCCATCGCGCCGCCAAAACCAACCAGACCCGCAACCGAACCGACAACCCGATTCGGGAAAAGGTCTGTAGGCAGGACCATCACCAACGTAGACCAAGATTGTTGTCCAAAATACGCCAGACTGAAAATCACGATCGCCCATGATACAGGAACATGCGGGACAAGAAGCACGGATGGCATCACTGCGGCACTTAGGGCGAGCGCAAGTTTTCTTGCCATACTTAGCGAAAATCGCCGCCGTACCAGATAACTAGAGAATCCGCCTCCTAAAAGGCAGCCCAAGCCTGCTGCAGCGTAAGGAATCCATGCGAGAGTTCCGACCGCTTTTATGTCGAAACCCCGCATGTCGTATAGATATTTTGGAAGCCAGAAAAGATAGAAATACCACGCAGCGTCGCTTAGAAACTTGGCGATGATCAGACCCCAGGTTTCACGAATGCGAAACAGAGCAAACCAACTGGGTGTCTGCTTACCATTGATCTCTTGCGCGTGACTGCAATACTTTGTGGATTGTTTTTCTACAGAATCATCGTTCGGACGTTGTGTCGAAAGCTGTTCTGGCGCGAAATACGATTGCGTCCACCAGAAAGTCCACAGGAGTCCGATTGTGCCAGTGCAGAGAAAAATCCATCGCCAATTCATGTAAGCTAGAATCACCGCGATCATCGGTGGAGCGATCACTGCCCCCACCGCAGTGCCACCATTGATGACACCCATGGCCGTCGCCCGCTCATCGACTGGGAACCATTCCGCCACCGCTCGAGTGGCCGCCGGGAATCCTCCCCCCTCTCCCATACCAAGGAGGAATCGGCTTGCTGCAAGCATTATGAAACTTGTTGCAATCGCGTGACTAGCACAGGCAAGCGACCAGAAAATCATGATGACCGTAAAGCCTCGGCGAGTGCCTAAGCGATCGGCCAGTTTTCCTCCCCCTGCATACATAAACGCATAGGAAAACAAAAAGAGAGACTGCAGCAGGGCGAATCGCTCATTAGAAAGCGGAATGTCCTGCGCAATGGCTTTTACTGCTACTGCGAGAGTCTGCCGGTCGAGATAGCTGATCGCTATAGCTGCGCTGACCAAGATTGCGATTCGCCAACGCAACATGGGAAATTCGCTAAAGCCCTCATTTAAGATCGCCGCGTATTGCCATACGAGCTTACTCTAAAGTGAGAATTACTCGCATTCGCAATTTCCCAACAGCCAAAAAGAAGTCATTGAATTGAAGTGAGTTAACAGTGCGGAGTAGGTGATTGTGGAGAAAACTGGAAGGACCTCGTGCATCGTTTTCTCCCGCTGCCCGTGCTGCAGCGAGGTAAGCCAATCCGCAAAGCAAGTCGGGGGCTTGTGAGTATAGACATCCAAATTGTCGCCCTCTGCCGCTTCGATCGCCCCACCGCCAAGCTCAAGAAGGAAACGGGAGCGGGATGCCTTGAAGCTGAAACGATTTCAGACGTAATGTCACTACCACGCAAGGACGCGGTGCAAGAGCCTTCCAGCCAGCGGATCGAATTCCCGCGTGCGTCGCGATAAGATCGAAGATGCGCCCTCTAGCCTCCAAGCAGTCCCACTTGGATTCCAGCAAGCTCATGTGGGTTGATTTAAGGATCGGCCCTTATCCCTCCGATTTGCTGAGACAAGTTCCTGCCTTCTATCGAGTCAATTACGTCCGGGGCCCGAGTGAAGTCCCGGCGACCCTGGCAACTTATTGTGCCCCGACTACCATTATTCCGTGAGAAAGCTATAGCAGTTGTAAGTCTGCAGCCTCACTCGAAGTGCAGGATTACGATTTCTGGATTCGACCCTAGGCGCAGCGGCGGTCCCCAGGTCCCCGCACCGCTGGATGTGAATACCTGCATCTTGCCAACCCTGCTCCACCCGTACACAAACTGGCGATAGATTCGCCGCGCCATCCAGCTCCACGGGATAAACTGTCCCACATGCGTGTGCCCGGAAAGCTGCAACGATACTCCCGCTTGTTCGGCAACTTGCGGGTGATCCGGCGCGTGCGTCAGCAGAATGCTCGCCCGCTCGCGGTCCAATCCAATACCATGGAGCACGGATGCAAAATGTGCCGTATGCGTGGCATGGCGATAAGGCACGCCAACGATTTGCAGTCCATCCGCTTCTACTTTTTCGTTCCTCAGCACGCGCACCCCAGCGGACTCGACCGCGTGCAGATACTTGCTATCGTCACCGAATTGTTCGTGATTGCCCGCCACGAAATAGACCCCGTGTGGTGGGGTCAGTTGACTAAGCGGAGCTGCCGCGCGGCGCGCGTCAATCGCCGTGCCGTCGTACAAATCGCCTGCTATAAAAACGGCATCGGGCTTTTCGCGCCGAACTTCGGTCACGATCCGCCGGAGAAAGCTGCCGTCCCGCACGTGCCCCAAGTGCAGATCGCTGATTAAGGCTGCTTTTCGTCCCCGCCACGCATCTGGCAGGTTCGTAAGCCGGACAGTTGTTCGCGTGATGCGCGTCCAGCCTGCATTAAACACGCCATAGACGCCTGCTGCCACGGAAATGGAAAACAGCACTTCCACGATGAAATGAAAGTTCGCGTGCAGTCCGGCCGCCCGGGTAACCCCAAGCACAAACCATGAGCTAACCGCCGCGGCCACCAGAAAACTGAGAAGGCCAAGCCAGACCGCCGCAACCTTGTACATCGCTCGCACAGCCGGTCCCGTGTATCGCCACGCCAGTAGCGATGCAGCCAGAAAGCTCACGGACAAGATCCCAAGAACGATTTTCAGCCACAGCCCACCTGTGATGTCGCCAGCCGAAGTTGAAAACGTCCAAGTCTCATACAAGAACAAGTGCGTCAGAAATAGAATTGCTTGCACAGCAGAGATGAACACAACCAAGCCAGTTCGTATCTTCATAGTTCATTAGATTCACGAGCCCATCCTTTGTATGCATTTGTCGCCTCAGCTTCGCTTGTCCCTACGGTGCCGGTGTCCGGGGCGAGGGGAGTGACCCACCAGTCAAAGACAGAACATCAGACTGACACATCAAGCACGCCGTTTTGGGCTGGTTCGCGGTCCTCACGTTATACTGGAGTAGGATGAATCGAGAGGAATTTGAACCACAAAAGCAGGCTTCGCACGCGGAGCCGCGTACCAAAGGCTCGATCCTTTCCATCGATTATGGGCGAGAGAGGATGGGGCTGGCGATTGCTGACGCAAACGTGAGGATGGCTCAGCCGCTCAGCACCTTGGAACGAATCAACCGGAATGAGGACATGCGGCGGCTCCGCGAGCTTGTTCGCGAGCACGCTGTAAAGCAGATTGTGGTCGGATTGCCGCTCAAGCTGGACGGTACGCGCGGGGAAATGGCGGAAGATGTGGAGCGCTTTGCGCGCCGCGTTCAGAAGCAACTTGGCGTTCCGGTGGAACTCAGGGACGAGCGCCTGACCAGTTGGGAAGCGGAGCGCCTGCTTGAAGAAACGCAGGGAAGGTTTCTTCACGCTGACAAATCGCACGCTAGAGGGAAGCCGAGAAAGACGCAGCAAAGAGCCACGGTAGATGCAGTGGCAGCCGCCGTTATCTTGAGAGAGTACCTTGAGGACCAGGACAGCCGGCGGAAAAGCGTTGAGATTTAAACAATAGGGTTGCGCGAGGCGGGATTGAAATACTTCCTGACCCTGATTCTTGTTGTCGTGCTGGCTGCGGGGGGTTACGCGGCGTGGATGTGGTATAGCATCACACAGCCCTACCAAGACTTCCCTCAGGAAGGCGTGTTTGTCGAACTTCCTCACGGCGCTTCGCCTCGGTATGCGGCCTATTTGCTGAAGCGCAGCGGCGTGGTGCGCAGCAAGCTGGCTTTCGAAATTTACGCGCGGCGTCACCCAAAGCGGACTTTGCAGGCCGGGGAATATTTTTTCGATCACCCCATGACCGGGCGTGACGTCTTTTGGAAAATCGCGGCCGGCCAGATTTATGAGCAGCCCTTCACGGTGCGTGAGGGCCAGACCATGTTTGACATCGCGCGAAACCTCGAAGCGGGGAAGTTCATGCCGGCGGGCGACTTCCTCTATGCCGCGAGCGATCCCTCATTAGTTCGCGACTTCGCTCCCGAAGCCCGGACGCTCGAAGGTTTTCTCTTCCCCGCGACTTATGAACTCCCCCGGCATCCTGTCGCAACGGAATTGACGGCGGAAATGGTGCATAAGTTCAAGGACGAGTGGAAGCGTATCGAGGCGTCCGGCACGAACAGCCAGAAGGCTTCGAATGGACAAGATGGCGCGAAAGCCTCAAACAACTCGAAGGAAGAAACGCCCGTGAATATCGAAAGCCCCGCGGCTCGATTGCACGCGGTGACGCTGGCTTCGCTGGTTGAGCGCGAAACACCCAAACGGGAAGAACGGCCCATGGTGGCTAGCGTTTTCGATAACCGCATCCGCAAAGGGATGCGGCTCCAATGCGATCCCACGGTGATTTACGGGTTGGAGCGGATGGGTCAATACAAAGGCTCGCTCAGCGGAAAGGACTTAACTTTCGATTCGCCGTACAATACTTACGAGCATTACGGTCTGCCGCCAGGCCCCATTGGAAACCCCGGAGAAGCATCGTTGCGCGCGGCCCTGCATCCGGCAGAAACGAGTTTCTTATACTTTGTGGCGAATACCGAGGGCGGTCATTTTTTCAGCTCCACGTTGGAGGAGCACAACAGAAATGTGCTGAAGTATCACAGGCTGTTGCAGGGGCTGCCTGCGGACCCGCCGCCACCCCCGCCGAAGCCGCAAACCGCGAAAAAGAAAGCAACGAAACCCGGGGCAACCAAGGGTAAACAGCAAAAAGGCAAAGCTCGATGAATCAGGCTCTCAAGAACAAGAAAGCGCTTATTCTGGAAACCGCCCGTGAGATCAACGCGCAAAAATGGACGCCTGCGGAGATCGAGCAATTGCGGCTTAGGCTGATCGCGGAACATGGCGAGGCGGGTAAGACCGGCCCCGAGTACATTGCCGATGTCTTGAAGGATGCCGGCCATAAAGTTCTCCTGTCGATGCAGGAAGAAGCCGAAGAGCAATATGAAGAGGAATTTGAAGATTTACTGCACTTCAAGACGTTGGGGGACGCGGAAGTCAGCATCATGCGGTTG
>Ga0126373_10000869_pt1 | contig 20640 bp, 15 predicted proteins | sample PanSoiMetPlot_11_FD_92545 | JGI IMG/M metagenome (GOLD analysis project Ga0126373, IMG submission 92545) | Tropical forest soil microbial communities from Panama - MetaG Plot_11 | ecosystem: Environmental > Terrestrial > Soil > Tropical forest > Bulk soil | place: Panama | collected 2016-02-17 | reverse complement strand
TGAAGAGTAAGTCGGGCATTCTTATGGATGTCCATTCGGCCCCTCGGAAAGATGAGATTGCTCAGCACAATCAGCATCTCCCGTCCGGCCCGTATGGACAACGTGTTGAAAGATCACAACTAGACTGTGGTGGTTAGGAGTTCTTAGGAAACACGAACGCGACTGGGTGCGGACAGAGACGCGACGACTTCGGCCAGAACTTTTTCGAAGAGTGGAGCCACACATGACCAGTCATGTTTGCTTGCCGTTGCGGCAGCGGCCTTTCCGATCCGGTCTCGCAACGTTCTATCGCGCAACATATCCACCACGCGACTTGCAAATTCCTTTGGTGAATCAACCAGGAAAATATCCTTACCGTCCTGGACCTCCAGACCTTCAGCGCCGATCGTTGTTGATACCACCGCTTTTCCTGTAGCCATCGCTTCGAAAATCTTTAGCCGCGTTCCTCCGCCGATCCGCAGAGGTATGACGACCACCGACGCCGCTTGCAAGTACTCCGTCACAGAGGGCACCGTGCCCGTGACCTCAATCGATTGCGAGGCGAGCCTCTTGACGCTCGGACTCGGATTGCGTCCTACAATGCGAAACTTCGCGTCAGGAACCTCGGATAACACGAGAGGCCAGATTTCGTCGCAAAAGTAGATCACCGCATCGATGTTTGCCTCCCAGTCCATCGACCCAAGGAAGATAACCTGATGACCTGCAGGCTCAGCGTCTTTGGCTGCTTTGAACTGCGTTAAATCCACTCCGGTCGGAACAACTGTGATCTGGCTATGCGCCACTTCTCTGCTCATGAGATTGCGGTCCGATTCGGAGACAGCTATAACGTGGTGAAATCGTCTGAGGGCGTTGGCTTCGTATCGATTCATTTTCGCGGCTTCCATTTTGAATGCGACTCTCTTTAACGTGTTTTTCTCCCACCGGGCTTGTCGCTGCCAAATCATGCTCTCGACGTTATGTTGGAAGAGCACCGTCGGTGTTTTCAAAACCGTCGGAAAGTTGTGGGACACGGCCAAGAAATCACATACGGCAACATCGAACTGACGCCCGTCGAGTTTTTCTGTCACCAGTTTTCGGACAGCACCCGATGTAAACTTCTCGACCGCATAGGGCGCTCGGGAAAAACTCCTGGCCGCGTAGTGACTCCACTGGGTGAGGGCGCTGTCTGAATCTTCAGGCGCATTCGTGGAGATTGCTATTGAACCAGGGAAAAGCCCTGCTAACTCTCTCTCGTAGGCAAAATCCTGCTGTCCACTATAAGGAGCAAGTAACTCAACCTGATGACGCGAAGCGAGGTATCGGAGGATGTTGTAAGTCCGAATCTTCCCTCCTGCATCGACAGGCAGAAGCTTGCCGTGTTTTACCCAGAGGATTTTCATGCGGATCCGCTGTGTTACCAGCAGATTCCTTCGTAGGATTTATGGCCGCTGATCCGCTGTTTGCTTTCGAGGTTAATCAGGTCAATGACCTGCTGTTCAGGCTTCAGCTGGGACACGAGTGCGTTTTTGTCAAAGGCGCGCGACGCGACAACGATCGTCTCTGCCCATCGAATTACATCTGCAATTTCCGGCGCCAGAAGCTTGCCGATGTGAGGAATGACTTGTTCTATGAACTGGCGATTCGAACCGATCAGCCGTCCAAGGGACACATCGCGATCCCAAACCTTTACCTCACAACCCTCGCCCAGCAGCCGCTTGATAAGCTGCACGATCGGACTTTCTCGCAAATCGTCAGTCCCGCTTTTGAAACTAAGTCCCAGCACACCAATCTTCTTCTTTCCGGATCGCAAGATTCCTTCCACCGCACGTTCGATGTGATCGTTGTTGCTCGCCATTACAGATTCCACCACGGGTAGGCGGAGGTCCAGTTGGCGCGCGCGTTGCGTCATGGCCCGGAGATCCTTCGGCAGGCACGATCCTCCGAAGGCAAAGCCGGGAGTCAAGTAAGCAGCCGAAGCGTTGAGGCGTGTATCAGCCTTAAAGATATCGAAAACAGCCTCGGTGTCGATTCCCATACTTTTGCAAAGAGTGCCGACTTCGTTTGCAAATACGACTTTCAGAGCGTGGAACACATTGCAGATCGACTTGACGGCCTCTGCGGTCGACAGACTTGTCTCGAAAACTCTGCCGGGCACCCACGAGTAGAGTGCGCGTACGGCTTTCAGCTGCCCCGGATCCGCACCGCCCAAGACCGTTATCGTCGGTTCCAGGAAATCAGCTACGGCCGAACCCTCGCGTAGGAATTCCGGGTTGTAGCAAACGCCGAAGTCAACGCCAGCGCGTTTGCCGCTTTTTTCTTCAAGTTTCGGGATTACGAAGGACTCCGTTGTCCCCGGCATTACTGTGCTGCGAAAAACGATGGTGTGAAATTTGTTCTTGGTCCGCAGCGCGCCGCCGATCTCGCTGATCACGTGTTCCACTTGCCTGAGGTCATGTTCGCCATTTGATAGGCTTGGTGTGCCGACGCATATGAAAGAAAAATCTGTATCGCGAACCGCTGCGTGTGGATCAACGGTTGCGTGGAGCCGGCACTCCTTATTGGCTTCGGCCGCCATGGATTCAATGCCAGCTTCCATTACCGGAGCTCGTCCCGCATTCAGGCTGGCTACTTTGTCGGGATTTACATCCACGCCGATTACGTGATTGCCCACAGAGGCGAGACATGCGGCCGTTACAGAACCTACGTAGCCGAGACCGAAAACTCCAATTGATTGCGGCATTAAGCTCCTATTCAATTACCGACAAAGGGTATGAATCTCGTTTTGCACAAGAATCCAGAGGCGGTCACGCAATTCGATTGCCGAATTCTTTCCCATACGCGGAAGCCGTCTGCGCATGACCAGCAGAATGTTGACTTTAGCACGTTGCGGTGACGCGCCATGCTCGCGAACCAGCAAAGATGATAGCATAGTGGTAGATGTTTTCCGTTTTGCGGTACTAGGATTCCGCACGCGAGTTGCCGAAAACCGGGGTGCACCGGAATCCGAGTCTCTTGCTATGCGTAACGCATTGAAAAAAAGCACCTTACTCTCCGTGGAATCATTTCAGTGTGCTTTCAGGAAGACTAAGTGCTAGGACATTGAGTCCGGCACATTTTTATTGAGAGGAGCGGTTCGCTATGCGTTTTCGTCCGGTCACCTGGGACGAACTTACAACTCGAGGCAGTCAGGAGCTTGGCAAGCGGCTGGATTTGGCGCGCCGCAAGCTTGGCTTTCGATTTGTTCCCAGCAGCATTCCTGCACCAGATCCCCACATGGGGCGCTTCTTCTTCTCATCGTTAGAAACTCCCACCCTTGTTTCGACAATGCGCCAGCGCTTTCCGGAAGAGATCGCTCAAACGGTTCAACGAGCTGAACAGATTTGCAAACATGAATTCGACTTGCTCGGTTACAAAAAAATTCGCTTCGGCCCACAAATCGACTGGCATTCTGATTTGGTGCACGCAAAACGCGCCCCGCAACAGCCGTGGTTCCGAATTCGCTACTTGGATTTTGCTCAGGTCGGTGATTCGAAGATTATTTGGGAGCTGAACCGCCATCAGCATCTCGTGACTTTGGCCAAGGCCTACCGCTTCACCAATGACCCTCGCTTTGCTCATGAGCTCTTCGATCAATGGTCCGATTGGCAGAATCGAAACCCATACCCCTTCGGGATCAACTGGGCGAGCAATCTTGAAGTCGCATTTCGAAGTCTTTCTTGGTTTTGGGTGCGTTACTTGATGGCAGACACGTCTGCGGCTCCGCAAACTTTCGCCTCCCAGTGGTCGGAAGCTCTGGCGCTCTCCGGCCGGCATCTCGAAAAATATCTTTCCACGTACTTCTCACCGAACACGCACTTACTCGGAGAGGGCATTGCGCTTTTTTTTATTGGTGTTCTGTGCGCGCATTTGCCTCATGCGTCACTGTGGAAGGAGAAGGGCTGGAACATTGTTACACGCGAAGCCGCTCGGCAAGTGCGGCCCGATGGAATGTACTTTGAGCAATCATTGTATTACCACGTTTACGCACTCGATTTTTTTCTGCATTCTCGAATTCTGGCTTCAAAAAACAACATTCCCGTCCCAGCGGAACTTGACGATACGCTCGTAAAAATGCTCGAATTTCTTGCCAGCGTGAGTCAGGCTGGCCCAGCAGCACGCCTCGGAGACGATGACGGCGGCCGGCTGTTTGATCCGCAAAGAAACAGCGCAGCGAGTTTGCTGGATCCTTTGTCGACGGGCGCCGCATTGTACAAAAGGCCCGACTTCAAAGCTGCAGCTGGCGGCTTTCGCGAGGAAAGCCTTTGGCTCTTGGGAACGCAAGGCTTAACCGACTTTGATTCTCTTCCTTCCTTAAATCCGCCGGTGCGTTCAGCAGCATTTCGAGAGAGCGGCATCTACGTGCTGGCCGACGCCGAATCGAAAGCGCAGATGATCATCGACGCGGGCCCCCAGGGTTCTCTGAGCGCGGGTCATGGACACGCTGACGCGCTCAATATTTGTTTCGCCGCCGAGGGTCGTGAGTTACTCATCGATCCGGGAACGTATTGCTACGTCTCCGCCGATAATTCGCGGAACGAATTCCGCGGCACAGCGGCCCACAATACCTTACGAGTGGACCGCGTCGATCAATCGCCTCCCGCCGGGCCTTTCTCGTGGAAAGGGTTAGTCGAGACGAAAACGGATCTTTGGGTTGCAAGCGAAGGATTCGAGCTTTTTCGTGGCTTTCACACCGGCTATAGCTCTCGCGAAAATCCCGTGATTCACCGCCGAGATGTTTTTCATTTGAAGTCGAACTTCTGGTTCGTGCGCGATGTTGCGACGGGCGGCGGCGAACATGCGCTCGACCTCTTTTGGCATCTCGCTCCCGATATTACACTTGAGAAGATCGGATCCAGTGTTTTCCTGCTGGAGGGTCGTGACGGAATGCGATTTGCTCTGCTCTCGAATGAGGACTCGGGCTGGACGGCCAGCTTGGAGAAAGGCTGGTCGTCGCCCGTGTATGGTAAAAAGGAGCTGGCGCCTCTGCTCGGTTTTCACCGGAAGTCTTGCCTGCCCGCTGAATTGTGCTCGTTGTTTCTGCCTGCGCGCCAATCTGTCCGAGACCTCGGCAGGTTGCAGACAGGAAGAGCCAACTCGTCCGTTCGCGCATTCACGTTTGTCCAGCCGTCCAAGAGCCACTCTATCGTTTTCAGCGACGCGCCAGGGCCGTGGCATTTTGCAGGCATCGAGAGCGATGCCAAATTTGCCTGCTGCACGTTCGACGCGGCAGAAGGCAAACGGCTGCGAGCGTTTTGCCTCGCGGAAGGCAGCTTCCTAAAGTGGAATGGCGCCTCCATTTTCGCTGCCGAAGGTCCGGTCTTGAGTCATGAATGGACGGACGCAACCAGCCCCACTAATGGACCAGCTAAGGATCGGATAGAAGATTTTTCTCTTTCGGGCGCGGCTCGTCAAAACCCTTTGCGCAAGGGGGGCAATTAGCCGTGTGCGGCATTTGCGGCGTCTTCAATTTCGACCGTGAACGCGCTGTCCCTCACTCCGTGCTCGAGGACATGAATCGCCAGATTGTCCACCGCGGCCCCGACGAAGACGGGTTCTACACTTCGGGGAACATCGGCATGGCCATGCGCCGCCTCAGCATCATCGATGTTGCAGGAGGCCAGCAACCCGTCACGAATGAAGACCGCTCCATTTGGCTTGTTTTCAACGGAGAGATTTACAACCATGCGGAGGTTCGCGTCGCCCTGGAGCGGCTCGGCCATCGGTACCACTGCCGCTGCGACACCGAAACGATTGTTCACGCCTACGAAGAATATGGCCCGGATTGCGTAAAGCACTTGCGTGGCATGTTTGCTTTTGCCGTTTGGCACTCGCGGCGCCGCACTTTGTTCATCGCACGCGACCGCCTCGGAATTAAGCCGCTCTATTTTCTGCGCCGCGATGACCAGTTTCTATTTGCATCAGAAATCAAATCACTTCTTGCCGCTCCCGGTGTGAGCGCGGAATTCAATCGCAGCGCTCTTCCTGAGTACTTGGCGTTCGGTTATTTGTCTGGTGCACGCACAATGTTTTCCGGCATCCAAAAGCTGCTGCCGGGCGAAACGGCCGAAATTGACGAAATGGGCCAGCTGAAAATTCGCCAGTATTGGGAGCTGTCGGCGACGACCACTGGCGAAGTTCGCCCTCGCGAGTTTTACGTCCACACCTATCGCGAAATGCTCGAAGGAGCTGTATCCAGCCATCTGATGAGTGACGTCCCACTAGGCGTGTTTCTCAGCGGGGGGCTCGATTCCAGCACTATCGCCGCGTTGATGTCGAAGCTTTGCAAAGATCCGATTGAGACTTTCGCCGTCGGCTACGATGAAGAAGCTTACAGTGAGCTCCGTTATGCGCGCGTGGTTGCTGACCACATCCAGTCGCGCCACCATGAAATTCGAGTCAGTCGCGACGACTTCTTTGCGGCGCTTCCAAAACTCACTTGGCAGGAAGATGAGCCGATTGTCTGGCCGTCGAGCGTTTCTCTTTACTTCGTCGCGAAACTCGCCGGTGAACACGTCAAAGTTGTCCTTACCGGTGAGGGCAGCGATGAAACTCTCGCGGGCTACGGCCGATACAGTTGGACCTTGCTGAATTCCCGTTTCGACCGCATCTATCGAGCTCTCACGCCTTCCGCGTTGCGGAAAGCGATTCGAAAGCAAATCAACACTTCAGGATGGTTCGCCGCGAACACTCGGCGGCGCCTGCAGCATACTTTTCTTGGTCGCGACGGAGCTTCATGGGTTTCTCTTTACTTCGATAATTTCTATTCGGCGTTCTCAGAGGCGGATCAGAGGCGCGCGCTGTCCAAGCAGTCGCAAATCGATCCGACCACTGCCTATGATGACGTACTTTCCTACTGGGAAAAATCTCAGGGCGATCTTCTTCACCGTCTCCTCTACACCGACATCAAGACCTACCTCGTTGAGCTCTGCATGAAGCAGGATCAAATGAGCATGGCCGCGTCCATCGAGAGCCGTGTTCCCTTTCTGGATCATGTGCTCGTGGAGTTTGCCGCTTCGATACCCGTTCAATACGAGATAAAAGGCGGAGAAGGGAAGCTCATCTTAAAAGACGCCATACAGGATTTGCTGCCCGCTTCCATTATTCACCGCAAGAAAATGGGTTTCCCAACGCCCTTGTCTTCCTGGCTCCTAGGCCCGCAGCTCGAGACCATCGAGGAAATGCTTCTCTCTCCGCGCAGTCTCGACCGCGGATTCTTCGAGCCGCAAAGCTTACGGGAGATTTTCGCCGAACAACGCGCGAATCGTCGCGATCACGCCGATCGTATCTGGAGACTGCTCTGCTTCGAGATTTGGCAGCGCGTTTTCATCGATCGCGATCTCGATCCGATGAAAGCGGCCCTGCATTCTGCGTCTGAACAGATGATTCGTTAAAAACATTTCGAATCTCCGGCGCTAGCTCTCTCGCTGAATTCAATCGCTCTGTAGGTATCTGTGGTAAATCTCCGCTAATCTTTCGACGTTTTTTCTTAGATCATAGTTTTCTTGCACGCGCAGACGTGCTGATGTCCCCAGCCGCTGTCTGAGATCGCCGTCGTCCATCAGACGGGCAATCGCTTCGGCCATCTCCGCTTCATCGCCCGGCGGGACCAGCCATCCATCGACGGCGTGGCGAATCAGCTCGGGTATCCCGGTAATCCATGTGGAGACGCACGGAATTTCCATTGCCATTGCTTCCATTAAGACTACGGGAATTCCTTCAGCGAAACTTGCCAGTGCAAACAAATCGGTCTCGGCGTAGATCTCTCTCACGCGTTCGTTACCGCAAGCTCCTTCAAACGACACATGATTTCCAAGTCCTCGCGCCGCTACATCTCGTTCCAGTCTCGGCCTTTCGCTTCCGTCTCCCACCAAACGTAATCGCAGACGGCGGCCCGAGCGTACAAGACGGTCGATCGCGGCAATCAGAATCGGCAGCCCCTTGGCCACCTCAAGGCTGCCGACGCATAGAATTTCGAAAATCTCCGGCGTCGCTCTGTGCGCATGCGGAGAAAATAAATTGGAATCCACTCCCAGCGGCGCCCACTCAATCTTGTCCCAGTACTGAGGGTCGGAAGCCCTCATGACTTGGCTGCGGCCGTAAGAGCTGATCACACACAAAAACCGCGCAGCCTCCACCTTTTCAGTCATATGAAACCCGGCCACGTCATTAAACTCCCCCGAACCGTGAATCGTGGCCGAGAACGTGATAGGGAAGGTGCGGGCGGCAAGCATCGCGAGCGTGGATGCGTAATGCGTGTGCACGTGGTCAAGGTTGCGTTTCATCATGTAGTGTCCCGCGACGACTGCTTCACCAAAATAGATCACATTCGAGAGCAGTTTTCGCAGATCGGTTCCCGATAATTGGATGGCCTTCGCAAATCCCGCGAAGTAGCCACGCGGCCGCCGTAGAATAGTTGCACCGTGTGCCGTGAGAATCCTCCCAATTCCTGATCCGAGCACTGTGAAGGTTTGGCGCCATTCCGCCAGTTCTTCGGTGTTAAGCTGTTCAGGTTTCCGATCTGCTTTCCGCACAGAGATAACCTGAATCTCGAAGCCTAGTTCACGGAGAGCGCGGATTTCCCGCAAGAGATAGGTGTGAGTTACAGTTGGATACTGGCTAAGAAGGTATGCTAGGCGCATTCATTCTCAAGCGACTGAATCGGATTTTGCCTACTTCGATTTTTGCTGGACTCGCCCACGTGAGTTTAGCTGTGTCGCGACCTCCCCCGTTAGCAACGCCTTGTTCTTCAGGTCGAAATATACAACAACATTGCCCTGCGAACGTGCTTTCCGAAGGCAAGGTCCGAACTTGCTCCAATTGTGCAACTTATTGCATATCTTCGCTTGCTTTTGGCCGTGTATCTTATGATTTCCCAAATGTACACACAAAGGCAGTAATTTCAGTTCGTTACAATATCAGACACCCCGCATCTTGCCGTCGAGGTAGGCAACTGGCTTGCACACATCAATCCCGCGAGATGAAGTTTCGCGGTTTGTCTAGGACTTCGAGCTGTTGAGATGGACTTGTTTTAGTTGGAGACGGCGCAGTCAATGCACCACATTCTGCTCATTGCTCTGATTGGACTTGGGGTCGGTCTCCTGGTCGGACTGACCGGACTCGGCGGTGGTGCTTTGCTCGTTCCAATCCTAGTGACGGCCCTGCAGATACCCGCAATTATCGCTGTCGGTACAGCGACGCTTTTTGTGCCTACAACCAAAATAGGTGCCGCATGGCAGTACCACCGTCGTGGACTGATCGAGATGCGGTTGGTTTTCCGACTGGCACTCGGCAGCATACCCGGGGCATTACTGGGCGTCGGCTGCCTGGCTGTTCTGCGCCATCACATGGGCGATAGCGTCAACGGGCTGCTGAAGATCATGATTGGTGTTCTGCTCATCACTACTCCTTCCATAGCGCTTCTGAAAAGCTATTTGGAGCGGAAAGGTAAGAAGTCATTCCGAGATCGGCTTCCAGCTTTCATTACCGCTACGAACGGCGCAATGATCGTCGGTTTCATAGGCGGATTTCTCGTCGGTATGACGTCGATGGGTTCAGGCAGCATCATCATGACCCTCCTTCTCTTGTTCTACTCTCGCTCGGCTATCCAACTCGTCGGTACAGACATAGCTCACGCTGTGATCCTCGGGCTGGTTGCAGGTGCGGGGCACCTCGCCTTGGGCACGGTCAATTTCCCATTGCTGGCGGCCCTGCTACTTGGTTCCATTCCGGGGGCATGGATTGCTGCCAAACTGGCCCCCTCCATAGGAACAATGTGGCTGCGCCGCCTGGTGTTTTGCGCCTTGGTGGTTGCCGGCGCGCTGATGTTCTAGCTCACTCCTAGACGCTGGCCTTCAACGAACAAAATGTCCCGTATGTATGCAAACTGTTGCACATTCTGATCCCTTTCTTGCGTATCCGCAGACACACTTGGTCTGTTAATATAAGCCTTTGTGAATCAGTCGGATGAATGCCGAGCTTCTCCGCCGAGACGCCCACTTAGGCAATCGGCTTGCACATAGAGTTGTTGTGATTTATCTGGGTGAGCAGTAGATAGTCCGTCCGAACGAAAGGCGGTATGGTTTGTCCATAGACGGTTCTGCCACGGCGAGCGTCGCAACGCCGCGAGCTGTCGAAAAGCGCGTCCCGCCGAGCGTCTGGATCGGCGTTCCCGCGGCTTTGACTCTTGTTCTGTACGGCCCCATTCTGTGGCGTCTGATCGAAAGCTGGTGGCAGGATCCGAACTACGGACACGGATTCCTGGTGCCCGTTTTCTCGGGTTATGTTCTTTGGACGCAGCGGGATACTCTATCTAAGATCCTGCCAAAGCCCTCGAACTTTGGACTTCTGGTCATGTTGTCGGCCATCGGCTTGTTGCTGTTGGGCTCGCTGGGAGCGGAGCTCTTTACCAGCCGAGTTTCTCTGTTGATTCTCATCGCAGGGATCGTCCTTTTTCTCTCGGGTTGGCAGATGTTAAGGGCGATCTCATTCGCACTGAGCTTCTTGATTTTAATGATTCCAATCCCCGTGATTATTTACAACCAGATCACGTTCCCCTTGCAACTGCTCGCGTCTCGATTCGCAACGTTTTGGTTGCAGCTTCTTAACGTTCCTGTCTTGCGCGAAGGAAATCAGATCATTCTGCCGAACTACACGTTGGAAGTCGTCGAGGCCTGCAGCGGCATCCGGTCCCTGATGACTTTGATTACGCTGGCGATCGCTTACGGTTACCTGGTTGAGAAGAAGCGCTGGGTGCGGTGGTTCTTGGTCCTTCTGATGTTTCCCATCGCGATTGTCAGTAATTCGATCCGCATTTTGGGTGCTGGTTTCTTGACGTATCACTTCGGTCCAGAGATGGCCGAGGGTTTTTTCCACGAGTTCTCAGGCTGGGTGATTTTCGTCGCCGCGCTTTTGCTCATGTTTGTTTGCCACTGGGTGCTGCGCAAGATTGCAAACATACGAAAGGGAACCGCCAATGCGTAGTCGCGAGCTGACGGTACGACTGGTTGTTGTTGCGCTTGTGTTGTTGGGCGGGACGGCGCTTCTCCATGCAATGAGCCACGGCGAGCCTGTCGTAGCCCGTGAATCACTCAGTGACCTCTCCTATCGAATTGGTGATCGGAACGGCGTCGAAACCCCCATGGAGCCAAGCATTGTCCAGGCCGTCGGTGTTACCGACTACACAAGCCGTAATTATTTCAACTCGAGTGCGCCCTATATCGAACTCTACATCGGATATTATGCAAGCCAGAGAACCGGTGACACGATTCACTCCCCCAAAAACTGTCTGCCTGGATCCGGATGGGATCCCCTGCACACCGGGTACACAAGTATCCCCATCGCTGATGGGGAAGTCATCAAAGTGAACGAAGTTACTATCGCACAAGAATCAAGAAAGCAGCTGGTTTTCTACTGGTACCAGGGCCGCGGTCGAGTCATAGCCAATGAATACTGGGGAAAATTCTACATGATTGACGATGCCATCACACGTAATCGCACCGACGGCGCCCTCGTACGACTTATCACGCCGATCGGAGACGACGGCGAGGCCGCGGCCCACGCGCGTTTAGAAAAGTTCGCTCAGGCCATGTACCCGTCGCTGAGCAAGTTTATTCCGAATTGATGTTGTCGTGACGGAGGATTTTTGATGAAACGCAGATGGATTCAACTGATTGCCGCAGCGGCTACCACGGCCGCGCTCTCATTGCCCTTGGTTTCGTGCGGGGGTAATCCCGAAAAAACCAAGCTGGAATATCTCCAAAAGGGCGATGCTTATATGAAGCAGCAACAGTTCTCGAGCGCCGCGATTGAATATCGCAACGCCCTCAAGGTCGATCCCCGCTACTCCGACGCGCACTACCACTTGGGCAAGGCCGACATGGCTATGTTCCAGCAGGATAGTCAGCACAACAAGCTCGATCAAGCGCAGTTGGACATACAGGCGGCGTACAAAGCCTTCTCCGCGGCCGTTTCGAACGATGCAAATCAGTTGGACGCCCGGGTGGCGCTCGCCGAGCTGATACTGTCAGCGCATGCTGAGAAGGAATACTACGCCGCAACGGACGACTTGAACTACGTTCTGAAACAAGATCCGAAAAATGCGGAAGCCCATCGCGCGCTCGGTGCACTTCTCCTTGCCCAGAAGCAATATGACCCGGCGATTCAGGAGTTCTCCAAGGCGGCCGTCCTCGCCCCGAGTAACGCCGATGCGTACGTTGGTATCGCTGTCACAAACATGGCCATGCATCGTCAGGACAGCCCTGACGATCATCACTTGGACGATGCGCAGTCGAATCTGAAGAAGGCCATCGAGGTTGATCCACACGCAGTTCAAGCCTACCTAAAGCTGGCCGACTTGTACGTCCTCGAGAAGAAGCCCGATCAAGCCGAAGGCGCTGTTCAGGATGGCATCAACGCTAACCCGTCCCTTGTTCTTCTGTATGATGAACTGTCCCGGTTCTATCTTGGGCAGAACAGCCCGAGTAAAGCTGTTGAGGTTCTTCAATCCGGCATCAAGGCAAACCCCTCAGCGACGCAACTGTATGAGGACCTTGCCCAGCTCTATTTCAGGCAGAAAAATATAGGCCAGTCTGAGCAAGTCCTGCAAACCGGCATCAAAGCCAATCCTTCCGCTGTCCCGCTTTATATCGGTTTAGCGCAATTGTACGAATCCGACCGGAAGCAGTCCGACGCCGATAACGTGCTGACAAGCCTGTCAAGCCAGATGCCTAACTCAACAGATGCCGCCATCGCCATTGGCAATTTCTATCGAGACTTAAAAAAGGATGATCGCGCACTTTCGGAATATCAGCGAGGGTTGTCGGCCAATCCAAAGAACACGGATCTTCAAGAAAGCATGGTAGATCTCTATCTCACCCAAGGGCAGACAGATTCCGCGGCGAAGCTCGACGATGAGTTGTTGAGGCATTTTCCGAACAATGTCATGGGCCTCGTCGATCATGGCCGTGTTCTGCTGGCGCAGGGCAAACAGACAGACGCGATCAATGCGCTGCAGAAGGTTGCGACCGAGGCGCCGGATTCTCCAGCGCCGCACTTCTACCTTGCAAGCGCCTACTTGCAAAATCACGATGCTGCACAGGCAAACAACGAGCTGCAGCAAACGCTTGCCCAGGCGAACAACGAACGGCAACGGACCGGCCGTCCCTCACCTTATCTGGCGAGGGCTCTCACTGCGTTGGTCAGCCTGAATTCCGGTCAACGGAAGTTCTCCGTCGCGCAACTCTATGCGCAGGAATTCATAAAAGACAATCCCACTAATCCGGGCGGGCACCTTATGCTTGGGGAAGCCCTGCTAAATTTGAAGCAATTCAAACAGGCTGCGGATGAATTTGCCGCGGCTCAAAAGTTGGCGCCCGACAACCCAGCAGTGAATCTCGATCTTGCGCTCCTTTACAATGCTCAGGGGAATTCCGGCGATGCTGAGAAGCAGTTACAAACCGCGATGCACGAAGCTCCAGCGAATTCTGCCATTGTGGCTGCATATGCTCGCCTGTTGATATCTGAGAAGCAATTGCCAAAAGCAAGCGCGCTTGTCGCGCAGTTTGTTGCCCAGAATCCCAATCAGGCCGCTGCGCACTACCTCAGGGGTGAAGTGGATCTACTCCAAAAGAACGACTCTGCGGCTCTGGCTGAAACCCAAAAGTCTGTGCAACTCGACCGCAACAACGAACAGGCTTATATTCAGTTGGGTATTATTTACCACGATCAGGGCAACAGAGACGCGGCGATTCAGGCCTATCAGCAGGGAATGGCGCTTGGATCTCCTTCCGCTGCAATCGACACTTCCATTGGAAGTATCTATATGGAAGAGGGCAACTTATCAAAGGCAAGCACTGAATTTCAACAAGCTCTAACCATCGATCCGAATTTCATCGTTGCGGCCAACAACCTAGCTTGGATCTACGCAGAGCAGGACCAGAATCTTGACGTTGCTCTGGGCCTGGCTCAAAGGGCAAAGGCTCAGAGCCCCGATATTCCTAGTTTTGCAGACACCCTCGCCTGGGTGATGTTTCGAAAAGGAAACTATGCCGGCGCCCTCCCGCTTCTAAGGGATTGCGTGGAAAAAGATCCGAGCTCAGCTCAATTCCTCTATCACCTCGGAATGGTGCTTGTTGCCGACGGGCAGAAAACCGAGGGCAAAGCAAAGCTCCAAGCGGCCCTTGAGAAAAACCTGGACAGCCAGGATGCCGAGGAAGCCAGGAAAACTCTGTCACAGTAATCCCTCGGGGTTCTGTCTTCCTACCATAGCAGAGCCCCTATCCTCATGCTATTCCCTCCTTGCAAGGGATCTGTACGGAGGAGAGCGTGTCCTGTAGGGTATGCAATTGATTGCAGCTTAAGTCCAAGGGAAATGCAGTGCGCCTGCGACCCGTGCCACATGCTTTTTTAGCCGATCTACAGCGACATATGTAACTTAATCATTGTAAATGCTTTACCTCATATCCGGATGTCCCCTTGAATACAGAAGATTTGGCAGATTGCGTGCTGTAGGGTATCTGGGATTTCTGGGGGCTAGGTATTTCAAGGAGGAAGCTAATGGTTAGAATGATTTCAAAGGTCGCGCTGGTCGCCCTTTGCGTGCTGGGTCTTAGCGTGTTTACCCAGCGGGCGAGTGCATCCGGCACGGACTTCAGTTGCGGTTCGGGCACCTGCACGGGATCGGTTTTCGCCAACAGCGGCGGGAACTACTCCGGCAGCGGCATTAACCTTCTCGCCGGACCGTTTACTCTGCCTGTAGGAGACGGCGAAGAAGGCGGCGAGATTTTCACGTTGGCATTCGACACGTCGACCGGGCAAATCAGTCTCACAGACACCGATGGTGATGCAACCCTGAGCGGGAACATCACCTCGTTTTCGGCAAGCGGCACCAGCCTCTTGATGAGCGTAACTTGGACCGTACCTCCGGGCTTTGTTACTCCGTCGGGATTCATCGTTATTGACGGGACCAGCTCGATTTCGAAGTGCACCGGAGATCGAGGGTGCGGCGTCGTGAGTGCGGACATCAACGTAACACCGACCCCTGAGCCAGCCAGCCTGCTGCTTCTCGGCACTGGTCTTCTCGGTATGGGCGCAGCTGTTCGCCGTCGCTTGATCGGATAACGCTTTCGGGAGTTGACGATTACGTTTGCCGGGTAGAAGAACTAACGGCCCCCCAAACGGATTGCTTCCTCCGAGGCTTCAATCACCCCGCCGTGCTTCTAAGTAAGCTCGGCGGGGTTTCCGTCTTCGCACAAACCCGTTTTGCGCCGACGAAATGCGGACGGCCATAACCTCAGGGCAAGTCTCCTTGAGAACGCGCGTGACCAAGAACCCTGCAATGCATCTCTCTTTATTCAGTCCTGCAGTGCGAAAGATTCGTTTTCCAGATTTCGTTTCTGTATCATAGAACCCTTATTTATCTGATCATGGAGAGCCATATTAGATGACCCGTAGAGCGCCTGACCATTTTCTCAGACCCGATTTGAAGGTTGGAATCATTGGATGCGGTTACGTTGGACTGCCTCTGGCTCTGAACTTCGCCGCCAAAGGCCACTCCGTAATGGGTTTCGACACGGATCCTGCCAAGGTGGAGAAACTCAACCGCGGCGAATCTTACATCAAACACATCCCGGCAGCCGAAATCGCCAAGCATGTTCACTCCAACCATTTTTCTGCTACCACGGACTTCGCGAAATTGCGCGAAATGGACTCTGTTCTGATTTGCGTTCCTACGCCTTTGGACGAGCGTCGCGATCCTGATCTTTCCTACGTGGAAGACACCGCGAAGGCTATTGCACCGCACTTGCAGCGCGAGCAATTGATTGTTTTGGAGAGCACAACCTATCCGGGAACAACTGAAGAACTTGTCTTGCCGGTTCTCGAGCAAGGCGGCCTGCGTTGCCCGATCCAAAAGCAAGCCGACGCGAACGCTGCTCCTCCTGATTTCTACTTGGCGTTTTCTCCGGAGCGAGAGGATCCCGGCAATAAGCACTTCGGCCTCGCGCAGATTCCCAAGGTCGTTGGCGGAATCAATCCGCCAAGCGGCCAGGCGGCCGCAAACCTCTACGCTCAAATCGTCGGCCGTGTCGTCCCGGTAAGTTCTACGCGCGAGGCCGAGATGACCAAGCTTCTCGAAAACATTTTTCGCTGCGTCAACATCGCGCTCGTCAACGAATTGAAGCTTCTCTGCCAGCGAATGGGCATGGACATTTGGGAAGTCATTGACAGCGCCGCAACAAAGCCCTTCGGCTTCATGCCTTTCTACCCTGGGCCCGGCCTCGGCGGGCACTGCATTCCGGTGGACCCGTATTACCTTTCCTGGAAGGCCCGCGAATACGACTTCGCTACGCGATTCATCGAACTGGCCGGCGAAATCAATACCTCCATGCCTTACCACGTCGTAAACGCGGTCGCCGACGCGCTGAACGAACGGCAGAAAAGCTTGAAGGGCGCTCGCGTTCTATTGCTTGGCGTGGCATACAAAAAGGACATCGACGATTTGCGCGAATCTCCCTCGTTGAAGCTGATGCAGCTGCTGATGGAGCGCGGCGCGAAACTCGATTACAACGATCCTTATTTTCCGGCCCTGCACAAGATGAGGCATTACGATTATTCCCAGATGCGCTCCGTTGACCTCAATCCGCAGTCGCTTGGTTCGTACGACTGCGTGCTCATCTCTACAGATCATTCCTCGTATGACTATGAGCAGATCGCGGAAGCGGCGAAGCTCGTCGTCGATTCTCGCAACGCAACGCGCCACATAAAAAAGAATCGCGCGAAGGTCGTCCAGTGCTGAAGCTTTCCGCAAACAACTCGCTCTTTCCTAAGGAGAATTAAAAGATGCGCTACCTGGTGACGGGTGGTGCCGGCTTCATCGGCTCGAATATCGTTGATGAATTGCTGCGGCGCGGCCATGACGTTACGGTGCTCGACGATTTCTCTTCCGGGAAAGAGGAAAATCTCGAACATGTCATCAAGAAGATTCGTTTGATCCGCGGTGATATTTGTGATCTCGAAGCCGCGCGCGAGGCATGCGACAGCGCGGACTACGTCATTCATCTGGCAGCGCGCACCTCAGTCCCGCGCTCCGTCAAAGATCCCATCGAAAGCAATCGCGTCAATATCGACGGGACTCTGAACGTCTTGGTCGCCGCGCGCGATGCCAAAGTCCGCAGGCTCGTTTATTCCGCTTCCTCGGCCGCCTATGGCGAAACGCCCACATTACCCAAGGTCGAGACTATGCCCACCGCGCCCATTTCTCCTTATGGCGTGACGAAGCTCGTAGGCGAGATGTACGCGCAAGTATTTGGGCGCGCCTACGGTTTGGAGAACGTCTCCATCCGTTACTTCAATGTTTTTGGTCCGCGCCAGGATCCAACATCGCAATATTCCGGCGTGCTCTCCCGTTTCATGCTCGCTGTTATAGACGGCGCTGCGCCGGTTGTTTACGGTGACGGTGAGCAGTCCCGCGATTTCACCTACGTCGATAATGTCGTGGACGTTACTCTGCGCGCTTGCGAGGCCCCGGGAGTTTCCGGCAAGGTTTTCAATGGCGGGACCGGCAGCAGGATCTCGCTCAATGAAGTCCTCAAGCTTCTCGGAACAATCACGGGAGAGTCCATTCGCGCCAAGTACGACCAGCCCCGCAACGGCGATATCCTCCATTCACAGGCCGATATTCGTCTTGCGACGCAATTGCTCGGTTATCGCCCTCACGTCGATTTCGAAGAAGGTCTTGGCCGCACGTGGAAATGGTACTCCAAAGCTTTCGTGAAAAAATGATTCCTTCGCTCGCGCATTTCAATTCACAGAATCGTCCAGCCCGATCCGGCAGCTGGCACGGCAGATGAAAATTCTGGTCACTGGGGCCGCTGGCTACATCGGAAGCGTTTGCACCGAAATGCTGATCGCACGCGGCCACAGCGTCATTGCTCTCGACGATCTTTCCGAAGGCCACCAGGAAGCCGTCGATAGTCGCGCGACACTCTGCCGCGTCAATCTTCACGACTCCGAAGCCCTGAACACCGTGTTCGGGCAGCACAAACCGGACGCAGTGATGCACTTCGCCGCCCTGTGTCTTGTCGAAGAATCCGTGCGCGAACCCGGAAAATACTATCGCGCCAACGTCGCCGCCGGGATCAATCTGCTCGAAGCGATGCTCCGCCACGGCGTGAAAAAACTGATCTTCTCCTCTACTGCTGCGACCTACGGTGAGCCCGAAAAGACGCCTATTCTGGAAGAGCACTCCACAGTGCCAGTAAATCCCTATGGCGCTTCAAAGCTCCTTTTTGAGCGCGTGCTTTCTGAATTCCGCGCGAACTCCGGCCTCGAGTACATCACCATGCGCTACTTCAACGCTGCGGGTGCCTCCGAGGAACGCGGCGAAGACCACGATCCAGAGACCCATGTCATACCCATTCTTCTCGAAGTCGCCGCAGGTGAGCGCGAAGCTTTCCAGGTCTACGGCACCGATTATCCAACTTCCGACGGCACCTGCGTCCGCGATTATGTGCACGTGCTGGACATTGCCCAAGCCCATGCTCTCGCCGTCGAACGGATCTCCGAATTCGCCGGCCGGATTTACAACATCGGAAATGGCGAGGGGTTTTCCGTTCAAGAAGTCCTCCAAACGGCTTCCCATATCACCGGCCGAAAAATCAATCATCGTACCGCGCCTCGCCGCCCGGGCGATCCGGCCATCCTTGTCGCCAGCTCTCAGCGAATCCGTAAGGAACTCGGATGGGCTCCTGCCTTTTCAAGCCTGGAGGCGATCATTCGGAGTGCCTGGGATTGGAAGCAGCGCTTCCCGCGAGGATATGCCTCAGCTTAATGTTGAATTGTTAAACGGGGAGTTGACCTTTCCCAAACACGTCTCTCAGCTATTTATTGCCCATCGAACTCAGATTCGTTAGCCTCGCTTATGATGTCTAGCAATTCCCGTCCGCATCGCCTGAAGGTGTGTCTCCTGTCGCCGCACCCGCTCGTCCGTTCGGAGTTCGAGCGTGTCCTGCCAGAGAACGCCTTTCAGATATCTTTTCGGCAATTAGCGTCTTCCTCGCCCTCGGAAATCAAGCAAATGGCCATCCCGAAGTCCCCCGTGTACGTAATTGACGGCCAAGCATCCACGCAGGTGGTTCATGCACTCATTGAAGGCATATTGGAGCGCCATCCAAAAGCCCGCGTCCTAATCTTGGCCTCGAAGCATAGCGATTCAGGAACCTTTGAACTCCTCCGCCTAGGCGTCAAGGGTCTGCTGGCCTACGGCCAGGCCACAAAACAGTGGCAGGATGCTCTCCCGCTCGTAGCCGCCGGAGGCTATTGGGTTCCCCGCGCCGTGCTCTCCCGCTTTGTCGAGTCAATTATTGGCAGTCGCAAACCGGCGGCCTCCCGAAATCAGACCCCGGGCACTTTGAGCCGCCGCGAACGCGAAGTTCTGGAGTCCCTTTTGCGGAATCTTTCCAATAAAGAGATTGCCAGCCAACTCAACATCTCAGAACGGACTGTAAAATTCCACGTCTCAAACCTCTTGGCCAAGCATGGCGTGCGGCGTCGCGCTGACCTCATTGTCATGCGCTTCCAGGAAGCACAGCTTCCGAACTGACTTTTCCTTGCTGTTACCCCCTCTTTTTGTTTAGAATCTGCGCTCCTCTCCCCAGCACGTTCAGCACATGTAGGCTACAGGTGGTTCCGGGAAGTGGAAGGCAAACACTGAAAACGGCGTTTTGTGCCTGTTGCCGGTTCCTTTCGACAAAAGGAACCCAGCATGCACTAGGTCGGCAGGAGGCATGGTTTTATCAGTACCAGTACTTTTGGGGGATCGAGACCTCACCTTTATGTACATTGTCGCAGACCAGAAATTATTGCTACAAAACCGCGTGGCATCTTTTGATTCGAACCGATGAGTTTAGTCGCTCAAGCTCCATCGCCCGCCCAGCCCGCGCCTAAGCGAGCTTTGAAGCCGGGGGCTCGTCTGTGGGCCATTCGCATTCTGATCATCGTCACGGTCGTATTTACGATCCGCTACTTCTACTGGCGCGCGACTTCGACGATGAATCCTGCCGCAGTCTGGTTTTTTTATCTCTTCCTCGTTGCTGAAATCCTGAATTTTTGCGAGGCGGTGCTGTTTTATATCACCACGTGGAAACCGACGAACCGTTCTCCGCGCCCCATCATTCTGGATCGCTCAGTCGATGTTTTCATCACCACCTACAACGAGCCGGTCAACCTGCTTCGTGAAACCGTCCTGTGTGCCGTGAGCATTGAATATCCCCACAAAACATATCTCCTCGACGACGGAGATCGTGCCGAAGTTGCCGAGCTCGCGCGCGAGCTGCGTTGTGAATATATCTCGCGCAAAGATCGCACCGGCGCCAAGGCCGGCAATCTAAACAACGCCTTAAAGCAAACTCAGGGTGAATTCATCGTCACTCTCGACGCCGACCATGTTCCCATGCCCGGCCTGATCGGCGAACTCATCGGATTTTTCGACGATCCAAAAGTCGGCGTTATACAGACCACTCAGGACTTCTACAATCTCGATTCCTTCCAGCATCGCACCCAGGTCGAGAAGGAAAAGGGCTGGCAGCAGCAGGAGCTTTTCTTCAGCGTCATTCAGCCCGGCAAAGA
>Ga0126373_10000868_pt1 | contig 20642 bp, 31 predicted proteins | sample PanSoiMetPlot_11_FD_92545 | JGI IMG/M metagenome (GOLD analysis project Ga0126373, IMG submission 92545) | Tropical forest soil microbial communities from Panama - MetaG Plot_11 | ecosystem: Environmental > Terrestrial > Soil > Tropical forest > Bulk soil | place: Panama | collected 2016-02-17 | reverse complement strand
TTTGGGATCCATTCTTCTCCGTGTTCTGTTTGAACAAGAATGGCGGCATCAGTTTCGGCGATTGCTTCGGCCTGGACTTCATATATGACTGCGAATTCCATTATCCCCTCAACAGTTTCTCTGCTTCATAGAATCGAATTGCTGCCGCCAGCAGTTCTGTCTCTCGTCGTTGCTTGTCTCGAGTTCCCGTAATCGCCGCCTCTGCAGCGAACCGAGCTCTTCGTTTCAGCTCTTCGACCGCTGGCCGTACTTCGAGCTCTTCGATGTGTTCAGCGCTGGCGTGCTTATTCAGCCTTTCACTCAAGGCTTCCGTTGTTCGCATCAATCCGCTTGTACGTTCTTCTTTGAACCCCATGACGATTTCCCCTCTTTTACTGAGCGGCTCAATAGTTCTGCGAGATCGATTGGTTTTACTGCTTGTATCGCTTTCTCTTTTTCCACTGACGTATCGCTTGCATTGACCTTGTCTTCGATTGCAGCCAGGAGCAATGCTCCGTGCTCGTCGGTAAACGTTTCGAGCTTGAATTCTTTGTACATGCCCGTCATCAATTGCTTGGCGAGCTCCCGTTCCTTGTCAGACATCTCCAATGCAGGCAGTTCCAGCTCCTGTGCATCGATGAGCTCTGCATGGTACCGAAGCGTCGAAAGGCTCAGGAGCCTGTCGTGCGGGCGAAGGACGCAGAGCCGCGGTCGCGAGCGCAAGCGCACTCTTGCGAGGGCTAGCAGGCCCGTCTCGTCGAGCGTTTGACGGAGTAGCTCGTAACCCCGCGCTCGCTTGGCACCTGGACCGATCCAGTACGACTTGTCGACCAGGGCTAGGTCGACTTCGGCCGGTTCAATCGTTTGGATGATGTCGATCACACCCTTGTCGTTTGCATCTTCGTCGAGGGCTTTGAGTTCTTCTGGTGTAAACAACGCGTATTGATCCTTGGCGACTTCGTAACCTTTGCCGATGTCTTCCCAAGGAGTGTCAATGTTGCAGTGCTCGCAGCGTCGGATGTTGGATATTCTAGTTTTGCACACTCGGTGGATGAGATGAAAGTGGGGGGTGATGTCTTTACTCGATGAGTAAAGCTTGACTGGAATGTTGATTAGGGCGAATTGGATTTCGCCGGACCAGAAGGCTCGCATAACTTTTTCCTCGTGTTTTTGGGTAGTAGTCGGTGCTTTGCATGGCGCGCAAACTCACCCATCGGCCGTATCTTCAGATATGCCCGCCAATGCTGCTCACCGCTCTGCCCACTCAGTTCCAAAGCGTTGGCGAGATTGAAGTGCGCATCGGCGAAAGCAGGATCGAACAGGATCGCCTTTTTGAAGCACTCAATAGCCTTTTTGATTCGCCCCGTTTCCAAGTAAACATAGCCGCTATTGTATTGCGCTTCCGGTTGCTTCGGGGCGATGGCCAGGGCACGCTCGTACCAGTGCAGTGCGCCTTCTGCGTCATTGACTCGCCACCGAAGGTTGCCGAGGTTGGTGTACGCAAGATGAAGTAGCGGATCCAAGCGGACGGCTTGCAGGTAAAGCCGTTCAGCTGCGTTATAGGTCGCGGGGTCTTCGTCGAGCTTGTCAGCTTCTAGATACAATGCATGGGCCCGTTTGGCATTGGCCCAGCTTGGACGCGGGTGAAGGACGTGGACCGTCGCAGGGGGTTCGTCGTAGGGGACGGGGGTTTTGGGACTGTCGGGGTGGCGGTTCGGGAATGGGATGACTTTGCGGCGACGGCGGCGGCCATGCTGCACTTTGACAGCTCGTTTGTTCACGACGTCTCCTCGACTTGTTGAACACTGGGAAGCAATTCAACAGTGCAAGGGCCATTGATTGTCTGATCTGCCTTCTTTGACTTCGGTCCAGGTTTTGAGAGAGCTCCTGCCAACTCGGCTCGCAATGCTTCCTCAGCTTCTTTGACCAGCTTGGCGTGCTCTTTCTCGGCTGCTGCCAGCGCTTTGCGCATGGCAAGAATCTCTGCAGCCTTTTCACTCGCTTGTTTGCGAATCTCTTCTAGTGTTTTCATGTTTTCCCCAATCCACGGAGCGTTTTCTCCGCTGCATGCATGACAGCCTCTCCATCGTCGTCGTTTTTGAGGTGCTTCTGAGGGCCAATGAGCTCCACAAGCGCGCGTTGCGTTCGTCGGGCGAGCTCCGTCGCACCGTCGTGCTCGCATCGGCGATATAAAGCGACAAGAGCTCGGATCGTGTCGCCGAAGCTGACAGGCGGTGGGGCGAGATCTTGTGGAGGCTTGCCGGATTGCAGGTAGGACGCTTTGGATGCCTTTTGATCGGCAGCAGTGATGGTGAATAGGCGCAAGGTGCTCATTTATGCTGCTACTTCCGACTTGCAAACGTTGTGGGCAAGCTCGATGATCTCAGGAGGCAGATCCCTTTTCAGCCATTCCGTGCCGTACTCGTAGCCACACGTTGGGCATGGGGCACCGATTGAATCGGGGTAGGTCTTTGCGTCAAATGGCTCGGGAGTGATCTGCTTTTCGATCTGCTCGTTCAGCTTAGCCTGAAACTTTTTTAGAACCGGGCGATTATACCCCTTGTCCCAAGCCATGACGATCCTTAGATCATCTTCTGTACATCGCTCGTCGTCAGTGACACTTTTGATCCAACGAATCGCATAGTTCCGATTCGTTGTAAGGAGTGTCTTGTATTCATTGAAAAGCTTTTCGCGCGCCTTCTTGCAAATCGCTTCGGCTTTGGCTGTCAGCGTCGCCCGTTGTGCTTCGGTACAGTCGTGCCAGGCAAGCGCGATCGTCCGGCCCTTTCCCCATCCAAGTGCCTCTTGATGCTCGCACCCGGCATGCATATCGTTGAGATGCCAGGGCAAGAGCGGCGCCACTTCGGGGAAGTACTCCAGCAATGTTTCTTGCTGCCCGAACGACTCACCGATCCTGACGTGCGTTCCGTTCTGTTCTACGCTTGAATCTTCGGACATGATGTCCAAGCCGTGGTAGTCACCATCGGTTTGCGTGACGAACCGGGCCGCACCTGTTGCGGACGTCAAGCGTTTTCCGAAACGAGTGTTCATTGATTGAATCTCGCCCGGATTCTCTTCGAAGAACCCTTTCCAGTATTCGATTGCCTCTTTCTTGGCGTTTGCCTTGCTGACAATCCGCCCTTCGACACTGCGAATACTGAGCCGCTCGTTCTCGAGCTCAATCTCTAGAGTGCAAAAGCGGTCGCCCTTTACTCGCGTAATGCTGCGTTTCATATTATCCACCCTTTCCGTTGATTCACTTTCTACTGCCTCCACCTATATAGACGGAGGCAGTCGAAAAAGATTCAACCGATCTTCTCCACCTCTCGCTTTTTCTCCCCTCGAAAGTAATACCCTTCTCCCTTGCCCTTTTTCGCGACCGTCAACTGACGGCCTTTCCAGTTGAACGGCCCGGACCCGATTCCGTTGAAGATTGCTTCCACGGCCTTGTCCTTCATGATGTTTGCGTCTTCCAGTTGCTTTTCGAGTGCCTCGACGGCCTTGTGTGCTGAGTCATAGAGCTCGAAGAGAGCGATCTTTTCGGCCTTGGAGAGAACCTTTTTCGGTGCTTCGTCTTCCAAAGCTTCGGTTACACCGCTCGTCGGTTCAGGGTCGGCTCGTCGTACTGCTGTCGTCGTCATGTAGGATTCCTTTCTGTTCAGAGACGGTTTGCATTATGCGCGTTATGCAGGTTTAGTTCAATAGAATTGTTAGTCCGTTCCTCTTTGCCCACCTTGCGATACGTTCCGCAGTGCGAGCAATCTTTAGCCGTGTCTCTCGGCTTATGTTCAGAGGACGAGGACGACGCTGCACGGATGGCCGAGACGATGCTCCGTGACCTTGGCTTGCACTCTACTGCGAAGTATGCGGCGAAAAGATCAAGGAAGAACTAGACGCAGCAAGCGAGATACATGTAAACGTTCATGACTCACACTCCCTTCAAGCGTATGCACTCTGATCAAGTTGACGCGGAATAATCGGGTTACGGCTGAAAACCGTTACCCATGTCTCTTGCAGCCCCGGAGCGCTGTCCGCCGTCTTTTTACGAAAGACCCACCCAACGGGACGCGGGTTACCGGTCGGGCCGTCGACGTACACGCGAGACACGCAACGGCCAAAGTCGCGACGGCAAGCGCGGTACAGCTCTCCACGATGCTCGAAACGCGTCTCGTAGGGCTCGCCTTTGCCGAGGCTAGTTGCTTTTTCGCCTTCTACGTGGACATAGTCCTCTTGTACCCATAGGTTCATGGCCTAACCCCTCTGTAGTAGTCATGGCACCCTTTTAGCTATTAGACGGTGTATTCCCTCGTTTTATTCAATCATATTCCTCTTGTTGACGGGCAATATCCTCGAAAAGCGTATCGGGCTTTTCGTCTTCTGGCGTTTCGCGCGTCTCGCATGCGAACGCGTCTCCGTTCTCCCAACTAAGGAACACCCCCTCAATCGAGCCGATCGCTTCTTCCGCTGCCTCATTCCACAATTCATCTAGATAGGCTTCGCGCGAGCCCATGCCATTGCATGCCGTACAGCTGCTGCTACCTTGTGCCAAGTAACGGAGCCTGTACCGCTTTGGCTGGCGATCGATAAAGGCATACGCTGCATGCTCGCGTTGTGGGCGGTCACGCCCTTGTCGTTTGCGGTACTTGATGCCAAGCGACGGGATACCGTCCAAGGCACCATAGAGGCAGTCGAAACGGCGCATGACGTACGCGTGGCGCGATGCGTGCTTTTTCTGCGTACGCCGCTTCAATCGTCGCAGCACCGTTCGGCCCGAGCCCTTACAAGTCGCGCACGGAGTAAGGTTGCTGCACGCAAAAGGCATGTACATCTTGCCGCTAGGAGTAAGGCTAAAGACGTCTCCCAAGTACAGCCGGCGAATCTCCTGGCCAGGATTGTCTATGTCCTCTTGCCAGTCTTCTTTGCTGAGCTCGAAGCGTATCGCCTTCAAGTTGAATCCGTGCTCTACCGTTGTCATGGTGTCGCCCTTTCAACCTATTGGACGGTGTATCCCCTCGTTTTATTCAAACGCCTTCAATCTTCAATTGCGTTCCAGGCTGACACTCGTCGTAATGCTTCGAGTAGCTCTCCCAGTCTCCCGACTGTTGGCACTCGTGGCATTCCCCCAAGTGATTGGCAATAGCGATATCCCGCTCGTCAGGCTCCGAATAATTCGAAAAGTCTAGGTCGTACCCTTCTTTTTCCAATTCTTCAAAAAGCCTAGGATGCCAGTAAGTAATATCGTAAACGAATTCCGGACCGTCGACACACTCCCACGTTCCGCCGGCAAGGCTTCCGTGCGCATCCGCCCATGCGTCGGCAATCTCATCTTGGATGATGAATTCCACGATCGTGGGATCGTCGTCACTGTTCTCCACACGGATGGTGACCCCTGCCACGTCGTGGATGCGCCGCCACTTGTCGGCAAGGTCGGCGCCTTCCTCCGCTCCGAGGCGTTTGGAGATGAGCGAAAAGTACGCGTCGCGCGAGTCTTCCTCTAGCCCGCCGAGGTAGTCCCATTCGGAGCCATAGACGCGGTGATTCGCCTCGGTACGGTCCCACGCTTGACCCTTTCGGAGTCGCGCGGTTAGTTCTGCGTCCTTTTGGAGCACTGCAAACGCCACGTAGGCGTCAATCACTGCAAGCAATCGAGTCATCCTTTTTGCCTCGTAACACTTGGACGGTTGATACTTCGTTTTTATTCAACTATGCAGTAGCCATTCCCCGTCAGAATGACGAATCATGGCTACGAATAGCCCACCCTTACAATCGGCGTACCACGCGCACGGATCGACTGCTCTTTCATAATTACCGTTTGCAGTCCGATAAAGCATGTAATCCGGCCGCATGTTGCGAGCGCCAAGATTGACGAGATATGCGAATATACGCCTAGCGCCAGGTTCGGCGCGAAGCACGCACGCCAATAGCGAGCGATGCTCGGGCTTACAACGGTTTTCGACAATCATTGAAAGTCACCCTTTCGTTGACAGCGTACGCGGGCCCGTTACTTCGGGTGTGTCGAGCGTACGCGGCGCTTCCACTTTTCAGCCTGCATAAGCGCATCTTGACGAGTAGGCCATACGTGAGCTTGGTCGCGATTCTCAGCAAACGGATTGCCATCTATGTCAAGGTAGTACCAACCGAACCCATTATCTGATACAGCAACAATCCAACCTTTCATTGGAATTCCCTTTCGTTTGACAGCGTACGCGGGCCCGCCTCCCATCGGGCCCGCGTCCGCTACCCTCGAAAGGCTACTTTCTGCCCTCGCCTACTTCGCAGGCAATGCGCCCTTGCTTGACAAGCCAGCTAGCGATTGCTGTCTCACCGCTACGCCGGACGTCCGAAGCTTGCCCTTGGATATAGCGTGTCCAGCCTTGCGCAAAGTCGGCACGTACCAACCGTGACTTGTCTCGCCTTTCGTCGTGAAAGGCTTGCGTCAAGCCGTCGACATGCGCCGAGGCTCGCCCCGGAAGCACACCATGCAATTCCCCTCGAGTGTCTTTCAGCAGGTACCGCCAAAAACCGGGAATCGCATCGTTGATAGTGATCTTGCGCTCGCCTTCCTTTGCAACTGGCAAGGCTACCTCAGTCTCGCGATTAGCGCCCCACGCCTTGCAAAGCACGTGCATTGCCTCGGACGCGTGCCGCAAGTTTTTGGCGACGTCGCGCAAGACCTTACCCCGATGAATGCGTGAGCCCTTCCGACCGTCTACAACGTATGTGCCAGCGTTCAGGCACGCGAGCAGAGTGATTCCCCCTCCCGTGTCTACACTAGAGGTGCCGTTGTCTTTCGACATTGCCGACGCATGAGCCTCGAAAGGCTCGCCAACGGCTTGCATATCAACGGGGGTAGGGGTCCAAAGATAGAAGCGCAATTCCCACCCCGTGGATACCGGGTCGTAAGCCCACGTTGCGCGCGTGCCGTCCGGAATGCACCGACTACGGATGATCTCCTGGACCGTTTCGGGTGCGTCGGCAATACCGTACGTGGGTGAGACGCACGCGAAGCAATCGCCAAGTGCTTCGCGCAGGCGAAGCTTGAGCATGATGCTAGGGTCGCGCGTGAGCTCATACCCGAGCACTTGTACAATCTCTGCATTGTCATCATGAATCGCGCTCGTAATGCGAGCGATGGCAGCGGTAACGCCTTCCGCGGTTAGCCCTTCCGGAAGCTTCGTCCCTTTTTGGGCATTGGCGAGCGCGTGACGCAATGTCGATCGCTCTGCTGCACGTTCGACCATCCGATCGCGCATGCCGCGCAAGTAGCTCATTGAAGGCGATTCGATGCGAGTGCAGATCCCTTGAATGGCTTGACCTGTCAGTTTGAAGCCTTCCAATACCGTGATCTTGCCGTTGCTTTTCAAACTTTTGGCAAGGTCGCCAGCCGAGATTACATATTCCCGTCGTTTTTCGGAGATAACCCGATCGGACAGTGCCGACATAGCAAGCATGTGGTGCTCTTTTTGCTCGTGCTCCACATGGCGCGCGTTTTGATTCGCATAGCCAATGTCTGCCATGCGCGTTGCGGTTTTATAAAGCTGCTTGGACGTGTCAACCGCGTAACCGGCTTGGCGCAATGCTTCGTGTTGCCCTTCAATGCGTACGCGTGCCGTCTCGTCGGTCACGAGGTTACCGGAAAAGTCGCTGTTAGCCTGGACAGCGACCGCAGGCACGGGAATCGTTGCAGGCGCTTGTGGAGGGGGCACCGTGTCCGTGTGGACGCTTGCGGACGGGCCAGCCGCTTCGCCTTCCGGCGCGACGAGCCAACGCGTCGAGCCGTCCGCAAAGCGTTCTTGGATGGTCACGCGCATCGCGCGATCGGTTTGCAGTGTGTTCGCCGCTTCGAGCATCGCGGCTGAGTCTTCCACTTCGACCGTTACAATGCCATTGGACAGGATATACATATGCTTTTCACCCTTTCAAGACCTTGGACGGACGATACACCGTTTTATTCAATCGGTTTACTTTCTTTTTTAGACAGTGGCACTGTACGCGCTAACGCTTTTTGCTAACAGCGCACACGCTTTGCTTGTCGCTTCGCCGGCACTCTACTTGCCGTTTTTCGCGCGCGTAGCTGGAATCATGCCAATTGAGCTCAAAACGTAAGTAAACGTGTACCACTAGTGGGACAGTCTAAGGCTCCGCTTGACTTTTGGCAAGCTTTCAGCGGGCCCGTATTCGACCGCATGGATCGGTGTTTTCGCGACTCCTAGGCCAGAAACACGGCCGAATGAATCCGTAAACGCCCATACGGCCCCCCGAAAGTAGGGCTCGGGACCCATGCCGACCCCTATCCGTCAACGTTTGCAACTGTTGCGGGCAGACGGCAGGCGTACCCCCGCTGATCGCCCACGCATGACACGCGTGAACGACACATCTCACACGATAGGGTGGGCTTGCCGATTGCCGGGCCGGCAAGGGCTCTAGGCCGCGTTTGCGGGCTCTGACTGGCCGGCTGGCCGCGGCCCCGCCACGGCGCCGTTACAGGGGCTTGCTAGGCTCGCCTGCCGTGGCAAGCGAATGGCGGATTGTGGCCGACAAGGTCTGGGATATGGCCAGGGGCGTGCGGGACCGCGAATTGGCGGACCGGCTCAGGCAGTTTGCGACGTCGCTGCATACCGTGGCCGGCAGCCTCGAGACGGGCGAGCACCCTGCGTTCGACCCGGAGAGCGGGACGGGCAAGATCGAGCCGCCGCCGCATACCGACTAGAAATTGCTGCTTTTTAGCTTCCAACACCAACGTCCCGTGACGAACAACGCGAGCATCGCTTGTCCCACGGCCGTGTGCACAGGTCTTACGTAGGTCCGGAGATCAATCGCTTCGCTCGTCGAGCACTCGAAGCAAGCGGGGAGATGCATCCGCCAAGATCGAAGCACGAGCAGCGGTGAGGCCAGTGTGTATTGACTGCAGACGCTGCAGCGCCAAAGTCCATCCTTCATCGACGACCGGCGAGCTGCGCGAGGGTCGTTCTCAGAGCTTCAGTTAGACGCTCTACGAGACCACCGGCATCGCCAAAATCGCCGATGTAATGCCGGCCGCTAGGGCTCAGTGGATGGGGGCTTCGCTCTTCTTCGCGAGCAGGGTCCAGCTGCCACTCTGCCTCTGCCAGCACTTGCTCGGGTGTCATGGTCATCTCTTGGGCTGCTGCTTTGAGCACAGGGCAGTGCGGCGGGCATCCCCAACCGTGGATCGGGCAGCCCGGATCCATGAGCGGGCCGGGCGGATCCATCGTCGTCGCGACGGTTTCTACGCCTTTGGGGCGGCTGCCTTCGCTGAAAAGATCGATTGCACTGCCGAAAACGTGTTCGATCCCCTTGTTTTCGCTCACCCTCGCCTCCGATCCGCCACCAATCGGGCCACCTTGCCGCCCAAATTCTGCCGAGCATCGTCGTAGATATGTAGGACGCGCCCGTCCTTGTGTCGGCTAAACTGCTGGACTTCCCTGGTATTTCCGCCGCTCTTATCAAGAGCTGAGGTGATGGCCGTGTGCCGGATGCCGTGGGGCCGGACCGTTTCTGCGCCGCCCAACCCACGTACGATGTTGTAGACCGCGCTGTCGCTGAGCGCGTGGCCATAGTGGCCGTGGTCCAATGCAACAAATAGTGGTCCCGGGTCCTCCCCTCGCACGTCGATCCATGCGGAAAGTGCAAGCTTTGTCTCGTCCGGCAGCTCAACGCGTACCCGTTGCGAGCGTCCCTTGCCCAGGAGCCAGATTTCGCCGGCTATCAGGTTGATGTGCTCGTAGCCAAGCGAGACGACTTCACTGCGCCGTAGAGCCAGATCGGTCAGCAGGTGCAGGATCGCTCGGTCACGGATACCTTTGGAATCATTACGCTCGTCAGCTTTATCCAGCATTTGCACAAGCTTCAGCTCCCCAGGGCCGCGGGTGTCGCGATACGCCTGTGCATCGACGTTGGTGACGTCCAGTGCCCAATCGATAAATCCAGTAGTACGGGCAAGCTTGACGAAGGACCGGACAGCTGCGAGTCGGCGATTGATGGTCGCAGGCGACAATTCCTTGGCGATCAAGGCGTTTTGGTAGTCCAAGAGCAGTAGGTTGGCTTTGCCTCGGGTGCAGTTGAACAGAAACTGCATCGCCGCGTTGATGGTCGGCACAACAGCACCCGTCGATTCGATGAAGCTTCGGAAGTGCTTCAAGTCCTTGAGGTATGCCCGCTGCGTCGTTTTCTTTTTGGCACCGAGAAATGTATCGACGAGCCGATTCAAATCGAAGCGCGTGACGTCCAGGGCACCGCGTTGCGCAACGACGAGATCAGTCATTTTTTTCCACCCATCCAGACCCACCGCACCGGGGACACGGCTCCCATCCACGGCCCCACCCAACGAACACCATTCCCTGCGGATGATTCACTTCATGCGGCAGTTTTTCGCATCCCTTGCACTTCACCATCGAAGGTCGTTCGTCGACGTACTTCCCGAACCTAGATGCCAGGGCGATTGTGCAGTCCAAACACAAGGGAACCGCCTCGATTACGAGCACGAACCGCTCTCCATCCGCACGTTCGTACGTTGGGCTCCGCATCTCTACGCCTTCGGTTCCATCACAACTCAGGCACACAATACTGTAGGGCAGACACACAGCAGACATGCTCATGAGAATTGCACTTTCCGTAGGCTAGCGCAAGAATTGTCGAGAATTTGACAATTGTGGGCGGGCGCCGTAAAGTGTTGGGTATGCAGTTGCAGTTGGCATGTGCCTGCGGACACGACGATTTTGCAAGCTTCGGCCCCTACAAGGGCGACGCTGAAGAAGACCTAGGGCTCGTGTGGATTCTCACCTGCTGCGACTGCGGTGAGCAGCTGCGCATCTACCAGACGTCGGACGCTTGGCGAAAGCGACGGGACCGAATCGATGGTCCCCTTGGTGGGTACTGGAATCGCGACAGTAAGGAGGGGCTGTGAAGGGCAAAACAGTCCCCGCCCCCCGCGACCTCATCGTCGCCGTGGCCGATCTCATCCACCGCGACGGCATCGAAAAGGCCGCTGCGTACCTAGGTCTGGCCCGTGAAACCGTTGCGCGTGTCGCAGCCGGCGTTCCCGTGCACCCGGGGACCTTGGCTTTGGTGCGCGAGAAGCTAGGTGTCAAATGAGCCGCACCATCGTCACGGGCGGCGCCGGCTTCATCGGTTCCCATTTGGTCGATGCCCTCATCGCCGAGGGTCGAGAAGTACTCATTATCGATGACTTTTCCACCTCTTTGGCCATCGACCGTTTGGACCCGCTGCCCTTTGGATGGCAACACAAGCAGGTTCGAGTGTATGCGCACGACGTACGCGATACCTTTGCCAACGCCATCCACCCGGGTGACCAGATTTTCCACCTTGCCTGTCCTGCTTCGCCAATCTGGTACCAGCGCCATCCGCGGCGCACGCTAGAAACAGCCATCGAAGGCACCCATCGTGCTCTCGAAGCAGCTCATGAGCACGGTTGCCGGCTCGTCGTCGCTTCCACTTCGGAGGTCTACGGCGACCCTCTCGAGCATCCGCAGAAGGAATCCTACTGTGGCAACGTGAATCCGCTTGGATTGCGTGCATGCTACGAGGAGGGGAAGCGTGCTGCAGAAACACTTTGTTCGATCTTCAAACGTTCCTATGACGTTGATGTGCGGATCGCTCGAATCCACAACACTTACGGTCCTCGCATGCGTCGTGATGATGGACGAGTCATCCCATCGTTTATCGATGCATGTATGAAAAAAGAGCCGATGCGCATCTTCGGCGATGGAAGCCAGACACGAAGCTTCTGCTACGTAGATGATACGGTTCGTGGTCTCATGGCCATGATGGCTTACAATCACGACCTTAGTAGACCCGTCAACATCGGAAGCACCGATGAGCGGACAATCGCATCAGTTGCCCAAGCAGTTGCCGATCACTTTCAAGTTTCGATGTCTACCGCGGTATTCGGAGAATTACCAAACGGTGACCCGAAGCGCCGGCAGCCTGATATCGGTAAGGCGTGGCAACTTATGAGCTGGAAGCCGAATGTACCGTTTGAAGTTGGCTTGGCAGCAACCGTCGCCTGGTACAAGGACAACCCTATCGTGTGAGATGTGTCGTTCACGATTGTCTTGGGCCGATTGCCCAAGCAATCCCTGCCACGATCAGCCCCGACACCAGAAGCACACCAACGCTTGATGCTCCTACATCCAGCGCACCCACTCCACGCCTGACCGACGCGAAATGCACGTTGGTGATAGGCAGCGCGGGCAACGGGTGCATCGCGCTCCACGGTGACCATGGCGTTGAAGGCGTTGGCGGTGGCGAAGCTGGCGGCTTTCGCTTGCGCCCCCATGTCGATGCCGCACTCGGCACCTGATTCATCTCTGCATACGGCGCCGGCATGACTCAGGCTGCCTTGCTGCTCATCGCGCTCGCGATGCCTTGCACCACCCAGGTTACCAAACTGGCCAAAATGATGCCGCCGGCTACCCCCACGGAGGTCTGGACGAAGTCCGAGCCAAAAACGCCGGGATTCTCATAACTTACAACGTCGCGACTGCGTGAACGCCTGGTCATTGCTCTCATGGATCACCAAGTTACTACCAAGTCAAGCCATTTGCTCGTACATTCAACCCAACATCCATTGCTTGCCTCCTACGACGACAACCAAGAAGTGACGTTGACGGAAGTCTCCGAGTACGTGCTGCTCGTTGTGGCGCACGTCGAGCAGGTGGTTTTTGCGCAGCCTGTCATCAACCACTTTGCAGATCTTCTGGTCAGCCAGTGGCTGCTCGAAGGCGGCTCGCCGCGTGAGGCAGCTTTTGCGCTGCTCGACCTGCTTCATACGGCGATCTTTCCGTCGTCCAACGGCAGATCGCTCTATGAATTGTCGTACTACGTTCGCGACGTCACGCAGCAGCTTGAAACGTTTGGCTTTGACCGCATGTCGGCCAATGAAATCGTCGACGACTACGACACCGATGTGGCTACCTGGTGCCTTCGCGTTCCCCCTCGGGCAGCAGCTCGCAGACTCGCGGGCCGGCAGTTTGCTGCGTAAAAAACGCCCCCGAGGAAACCGGAAAGGGTGGAAACCTATCTCCCCGGGGGCGTGGCCGCCTTGTACACGACAGGCCTTCAGCATACCTCTTTGGTGATAGGATGCCAAGAATGGCTAGGCCTACAAAGGGTGAGATCCGGCAATGGCTGCGTCAGGTCAATGACAACCTGATTGCTGTAAAGCAAGCGCTTGTAAAAGACGACGCTGCAGCAGTTGAAAAGCACATGATCGAAGCAGCTGAAAGCTTCGATGAAGCCGCATTGCTGTCCGAAGAGCGTTATAACATTTGTATCTTCGACCAAGAGGAGACTGACGAGGAGGAATGATGGTCTCCGTGCTCACGTTTGGACATAGCGTTTACGTCTATGTAGAGAGGGTGAAGGATGCAACAGCCATTGCACGTGGATTGGCTGGGTATGCGTATCTAGCAGCTGATTACGGGATGCTGTTCGACATGGGCTACGAAGACGACCATCATTTCTGGATGCACGGAGTGAAATTTCCATTGGACATCGTGTTTTTGGATTCGTCGATGGTGGTTGTTGGAATACTTCCTGATGTACCAGCAATGAATGACTTGTTCCGTCATGTTGGCAAACCGTCGAGATACGTACTCGAAGTAAATAAAGGTTGGGCAGAGACCAACGGCATCACCGTCGGCTCGAAAGGGGTGCTGCATTGAAGCACCAAGTTTTGTTCACAACGAGCGTTGTGCTGACCACGTTGGGCGTGGTGCTGATCATTGATGCGGTGAGGAAGCAGGGTCTCAGCGCTCCGAAAAATCAGCTGCCGATTTATCCGCCTCCGAGTCAGACCAACTACAACGCTTGACCACAGCTGAAGCCGATTCGACGTGCGTCGGCCGTCGTTTTGATAGCGGCGATCTCTTGGCAGGTTATAGGCTTGCCCGTTGCTTTGTTGATGCTTTGATGAGACGAAGCGGCCTGCCGAAGAACACCAATGCAGTTCTTCTCTGTGCCGAGAAAGCAGTTTGCTGCTGCAAGTGATTTGCATCCCGCTTGACAAAAATTTGTGTCCGGTTGCGCTGGTTTGTTGCAGGCTGTAACAAGCATAATAATTGTGCTGAGTGCTATTCTGTTCATCTGCACTCCTTACATTGCTGTGCATGCACCTGCAATACAGAGCTCTGAAACACCGTCTTCGCCCGAGCAGTCTTGATTCCCGGTGCAGTTGCTCCCTCCACCGGCAAAACATGGTCCGCAATTGTTTGAAAATGGAGCGTTGCTTGCTGCGCCTCCTCCACAGTCAACCCCAGTTTCATTGCCATTTTTGATGTGATCGGAGCAGGTTGGTGGAACGCAGAATGATCCATACGCAGTGCCTGAACAAACACCAGAGGAAGCTGGACAGTCAGAGTTCTGCTTGCATGTAACGCCGAAGTAATTGGCGATCGGATAGGCCGAACAGTAATTCGTTTGTTCAACGCGTCGAATTGACGGAAGCATGAAGTCATAGCGTTGATTTAGTACGAATGTTGAGTCAACGAACCCAAAATTTGAAACGATAAACGATGATGCAGGCGAAATCAGACCTCCATCACTTGGCGATACAAACGACCCGCTGCCACATACGTCGTGCAGCGTATAACCGTTGATTCTTGGAGGAGAACCTACGGTTTGACCCCAGCTACTGCATCCTGGACCCGATGCATTGATGATTGCAGATGCAAATTCTGCAGTCGCAAGGCGAAGTGCCTGATCGAAATAACAGAAAGCAACAGAGTTTTGCCAGTTGGGAGGAAACGAGATTGCTGAGCCAAGCAGTACGTTGCCTGATACAGTTGTACCAGCAACGGCATTGATCGGATGATTGTTCGGCGCAATCTGGCAAAACGTACTGAATGCACAGTCCAACAATGGATTGACATTATAGAAGCCGAATCCTGGGATGTAGATGAAGTGCGTTGAGAACGTCGATGAGAAAGTAACACCGACGAACGTCCCGGGTGCCGGCTGCGTGAAATTAGGTGCTGTTGCAATGGGCGTTGTCGCATCAGCAAACGTTGCACCATTGAGTGAACACGGATCAACGGGCGATGAGTGCAGAGTTTGCCCAGCAAAAACGGATACACCATTCCAAGTTCCAACTGTAGGACAGGCGTTGAAGCTCGTTCCATTCGTATTTGGTTGAGAATAAAGTGTAACACAAACACCGTAGGTCTCTGATATTCCAGCTGCATTTGCGAGTATTGGACATCGATCATCGATGTTTGCACCCGCTGTATATGTTTCATGAAAACAATGTGCAGGGCTCCCAGTAAGACAATTGATAAGCTGGTACGTATCGCTCTTGGTGACCCCCGATCCACGATCAGTCGATTGAGGATATTCACTGAGGAGCGATAGACCCCAAGTTGAGCTCATGATGTGAGAGAAATACTCAACGATTATTTGCTGTTGCGTTGTCGTCCATGGGGTTACCGAGTCATCCTCAAATGCAATATAGATGTTGTGTACTATTCCCGTGTGCCATCCGACCGGAATGTTTGGTCCCCATACATACGGTCCAATCAACGTAGAAACAAAATTGAATTGAAGATTATTTGCTGCATGATATCCATCAAAGCATGCACCTGGACCGTAACAAACAGGCGCCGGGATATCCGCACGGGCGACTGTCGATAGTAGTAGTATAGAAATAACTACTAGGAGCCTCACAACGCCTCCCACGATGCACTTCCACAAAGTGCATGGCCACCGAACGCCGTCGCCGATGCTGGATTATCGAGGTTCGTCGTATTGATTATGATGTTATTTGTGACAGTTACCGTTCCAGTTCCCGAATGGCTCTCTGCAACCGTTGCAGTTTCACATTCGAATGTCGGAGAGCCGATGAATACGTTTACGCTTCCTGAATGACTCGAGTCATATCGGAAAGCTCCGTGCTGTTGGTTCAGCGTTGCTGAAATCCCATTCATCCATACGCCATTTTGCACGATCGTTCCCGAGCCGTAACCCGGTGTCTGCGGAGCGAAGACAACCGGATTCCAGAAGGTAAGTGTTGAAAACGGAAAAAACACCAGACCGAGCGTCACACCTTGTGGAAACGTTGCTGCCCCCTCGTACATCGCGAGCCCATCAAAAATGACTCCCATACCCGTGATGTTCATTGTCGTGACGGTCGTCGAGCTAAATTCTCCACCCAGGTAATGCCACGAATGTCCTGATGAAAGACGTCCGCCGATTGCTCCGCCCCATCCAGAGCAATTGACGCATCCATCATCGTTGTTTCCTGGGTTGCCATCGAGATCGATTACACGATCATGATGAATCTCGAGTCCGATGACACCCGCACCCCATCGTACCGTATTTGTACCTGGAGTCCCTGATGGGTCGAAAATATTGAGATGATATAAAAACACTCCGTTTGTCGGTATTGCCGGTGCTGCCGCACTCCAATCAGCGATGATCGGCTTGACTGCAACGATGTTCACGTTGGTCGTTACATATTCAACGTAGGTGTCACCTGAGGCCAATCCTGGAGCTCCTGCACCACCTGTCATATTCACGAATAGCGATGGCACTTGAAGTGCCGTTGGTGGAGCCGTTACAGTTCCCATAGGAACAGTCATTCTACAAATATGGGATCCGTTGACGGTACCCTCATTACACCAAAACGTAGCGCTTTTCGTCATATCAACGACCATTGCACCTTTATTACCAATAAGCTGTCCTGTATCGTTTGCAGCTTGATTGGTTGCAGAGCTATTTGAGTAGTTTATGACAGTTGTAAATGTTGATGTACCAACACTTGGAACTGTTTGTGTCAGGTTGGCAGTAAAAATGAGCGATCCACCGTGTTCGATAGACGGGAAAGACTCTACCGGGTCGGTGTCGTCGGTGTGAGAGCTTAGAAAAGTGATCGTGGTTGTCTGTCGAAGTCTTGGACAGGCAACAGGACTTCCCAAGCACCCCCACCGAATTGCGTTGATTTGTCCCCAAGTTTTACAGGGTCCAACACCCGACCCGGCGGCTCCGCACGTCGCTGATGTGCAACTGTTGTCGTCCGAGGCACAAGTCGTCGTGTTCTGAGGATCGACAAACCATGCAGCGACGCTCCAGTTTGGGTTGAGTGGTGGCGGAATACCGACAGCACTGAGTGTATGTGATGGTTGCTGTTTTGGCGATTTGTTGGTTGTCCAAATTGCGACAACACTGCCGGCTACGAGAGCAACAATGGCAATAATAACTTTCCAATAGCGGTTCATATGAATTCAATCCATCGGCCAGAAGCAAACTTCCATGCAGCAATCTGCCCGGCGTTGCGCATGACGACTTGACCGCCAGCTCCCGAGAAAGTCCCTGGACCACCGGCCGAACCACCTGGGTTTTCGATAATATCAGTGCCTCCTGCGTTGATCTTGGTCGGCACAGCAACTGTTGCACCGACGTTCTTGACCAAAAAGCTCGTCCCATTTGGTGGATTCGATGGGCAGTTGAACGTGACAACAGCTCCTGTGCTATCACACTCGTACATGGTGCCATCGACGATGGGAGAGATGGTCCCGCCAGCAGGAACAGCAACCCAGAGTGACGCAAAGACACCTGCCGGACCCGTTGGACCGGTAGCTCCTGTTTGACCCGTTGGTCCTGTAGGACCTGTTGGTCCCGTTGCTCCGGTTGCTCCGGAACCTGTCGGTCCTGCAGGTCCTGCGGGTCCACCCGGACCTCCTGGTCCTCCAGGACCACCCGGTCCCATGGGTCCCGTTGGGCCAACAGGCCCTGTCGGCCCCGTACCACCACCTGGACCACCGCCACCCGGGCCCGTTGGACCGATGGGTCCTGTAGGTCCCGTCGGACCCGGCGGTCCGCCTGAAGGCCCCGTAGCTCCTGTCGGTCCAATGGGCCCTCCAGATGGACCCGTTGATCCTGTAGGACCCGTAGGACCTGTAGGACCCGATGGCCCTGTAGGAACAATGCCCGATTGCCTAGGCGGAAACGGATATGTTTCTGCAGCAAAGTTAGCGGGTCCGGCGCGACGACTCATAGCGCTCCGATAAATGCGTTTTTGAAGTACGCAGCGCCGCCGAATCCGGAGACTCCAGCTGCTGCATCTAGATTCGCTGGAGTGATAGAAATCCCTGCTGTAACGACCACAGGGGATGTGCCCGAATGGCTTTCAGCTGTTGTCGACCCACTGATTTCCAGTGTCGGTGATCCCGCTAAGACGCCCGCTGCTCCACCGTGAGTTGAGTCGTAGCGAAAGGCTCCACTGCCATTCACGTTGATCGTCGCTGACGATCCACAAATAAACACACCGCTCTGTACCGATGCGTAACTGATTGCAGCGAGAGGAGAATACTCACTAAAAGTGATCGTCGAAAATGGGACATGAAATAGACCCATTGACACACCCTGTTGAAAGGTGACCGTCTCTTCCATATCGATGTACCCATCGAGCGCGACCCCGGCGCCACCGACATTGAGAGTCGTCACGTTGGATGTGATTTCGCCTCCATTGGCATGCCAGTAATGAGTAGTCGTCATTCGGCCACCAATAAGGCCACCATTGATCCAGCAATTGACGCAACCTTCATCGTTGTTGCTAGGCGTGTCCACCAGCTGAATGACGCGATCTACACGACTCTCTTCTACAGTGACTCCAGGGCCCCATGTGAACATGTCCTGTCCACTCACTGCAGGGTCGAACACGGTCATATGGTACAGATAAACACCGTTGCTTGATGGAGAACCGTTCCAGTCCGCGATTACAGGCTCTACATCGACAATGTTTACCGTTTTCAACGTATAAAGGCTGTAGCTATCACCGATTGTCAGTCCACTAGCTCCACCTGCGCCACCGGTTGCAGTCGTCCAAAGTCCCGGTATTGGAAACGTATTTGGTGGTGCTGTTACATTGCTCATCGGGATTGAATCATTACATGTATGTGTTGAACTGAATTCGTTGCACCAAAGGCTAGCACTCTTGGTAGTATCTTGGATAAATGCACCCTTGACGCCGATACTGTTGACAGAATCCACGACCTTCATGCCGGTCGCACACGAACTACTCCAGTTCGTAACACCCGTGAACGTCCCGGTAAAAGTTGCAGTCGGCAAAGTTGCAAGAATGACAAGCGATCCACCGTTTTCGATAGTTGGAAAAGCATAAACAGGATCAGTATTGTCAGTTTGCGATGAAATGAAAGATACCGTCGTCGTTTGTCGAAGACGCGGACAGCCCCGAGGGCTCCCAAAGCATCCCCAGATCTGATCATTGAGCTTGTGCCAGGTCTTCAGTGCAGTCCCGGATGTCGTGCCGTTGTTGTTATCGTTTCCACTTGCAGGATCGATAAACCAAGAGGCGACGGTCCATGAATTCGGAATGATAGGCTGAGGACTACCCGTCGTGCCAAATGTTGTCGGAGCTGGTGGCTGCGGTTTACAAGTCATGCAGAATAGAACTGCCGCAACCAAAATTAGGAATTGCTTCATATTATTCCCCATTGATTGCTACTGAATTGCCACCAAACACTTTGTCCTGGTAGATTCAGAACAGATTGTCCATTGGCTCCTGAATAGGTACCAAGGTTATTCGGATCCTCAATCGTAAATCCACCACGTGCATTGATTTGCGGTGGCGTTCCAACGGCACTTCCATTGGCTTTCACAATGACAATGTCTCCACTATTTGGAGCAGTTGGTAGATTCACAACCGCTGCAGTGCCACCCGATGGATCGACCCACACTTCATTGATCGACGCTTGAGAAAGATTTGTTGTCGACGCAGCAGCTGCACGTGTGGGTGCAGGGAATGAGGGTCCCGTTGGCCCAGTAGGGCCTGTAGGTCCTGTTGCACCCGTTGGGCCCGTCGCTCCTGCAGATCCTGTCGGCCCTGTAGCTCCTGTCGAACCTGTAGGACCCGTTGCGCCTGTTGCACCCGCTGAACCGGTCGGTCCTGTTGTACCTGTGGCACCCGTTGCACCTGCTGACCCCGTAGGCCCAGTTGGCCCAGTCGCCCCTGCAGCCCCTGTCGGTCCCGTTGCTCCTGTTGCTCCAGCAGATCCCGTCGGTCCCGTAGGACCTGTAGCACCAGTACCTGTCGGACCCGTCGAACCGGTTGCTCCAGTTGCACCTGTTCCTGTTGGTCCCGTTGGACCCGTCGGTCCTGCAGGGCCGCCCGAAGGCCCTGTAGGCCCAGTAACACCAACGCCCGTTGCACCAGTCGGTCCCGAAGGCCCTGTCGGCCCTGTAAGTCCAGCAGGACCGCCTGACGGCCCCGTTGGTCCTGAAGGACCCGTTGCACCGGTTGCGCCCGTACCGCCCCCACCTGTTGCACCCGATGGCCCCGTAGGTCCTGTATTTCCAGAAGGACCAGTTGGTCCAGTTGCACCAGAACCGGTCGGTCCTGATGGCCCTGTTGCACCAGAGGGACCCGAAGGTCCAGTAGGTCCTGTGCTACCGGCACCCGTAGGTCCTGTTGGACCGGAAGATCCCGATGGACCTGTAGGTCCTGAGGTTCCTGTTGGACCGGTCGGGCCTATTGGCCCTCCTGAAGGTCCAGTTGGTCCTGTCGGCCCGGTGCCACCTCCACCGCTGCCGAGTTGGCGCGGCAAGGGATAGGTTTCTGCAGCAAAATTTGCGCTGCTTGCACGCCGAGCCATCGGGTGTCAAGCGTATCA
>Ga0126373_10000866_pt1 | contig 20660 bp, 17 predicted proteins | sample PanSoiMetPlot_11_FD_92545 | JGI IMG/M metagenome (GOLD analysis project Ga0126373, IMG submission 92545) | Tropical forest soil microbial communities from Panama - MetaG Plot_11 | ecosystem: Environmental > Terrestrial > Soil > Tropical forest > Bulk soil | place: Panama | collected 2016-02-17 | reverse complement strand
GTACACGGCGGACTCGAGGCCGATCGTGAAGCCGGACAGGATCACCGTGGCCGGGCCGGTCAGCGCCGTCTTGGCGATGTCCTTGACGGGGCGGCGGTTGGTCTCGGTGAAGTAGCCCGTGAGCAGCTGGATCGCGCTCGCGAGCACCAGGCCGATCACGACAGCGCCGATCGCCAGCAGCCGGGGGTCGCCGGAATGGTGCCGGATCGCCAGGTCGCTGACGCCGCTGAGCTTGCTGAAGGATGACGGCAGGTAGACGAAGGCGCCGATCACCACAAGCACGAGAGAGAAGATCGCGGACAGGAAGAAGCCGCGGTTGATCGCGGTCATGCCGCTGCGGTCGTTCTTTCGCGGCGCGACGAAGAAGATGCCCGCCATCGCAGTGAGGACGCCGATCGCGGGGACGATCAGCGGAAAGACCAGGCCCTGCGAGCCGAACGCGGCCTTGCCGAGGATCAGGGCCGCGACGAGCGTGACCGAGTAGGACTCGAACAGGTCGGCGGCCATGCCGGCGCAGTCGCCGACGTTGTCGGCGATCGTCGCGGCGTTGCGCGGATCGTCCTCAGGGATGTTCTTCTCGACCTTGCCGACCAGGTCGGCGCCGACATCGGCTGCCTTGGTGAAGATGCCGCCGCCGACGCGCATGAACATCGCGAGGAGTGCGGCGCCGAAGCCGAACCCTTCGAGCACGTTCGGCGCGTTCGACTTGTAGATAAGCACTACAGCGGCCGCGCCGATCAAGCCGAGCCCGACGGTGAACATGCCGGCCACGCCGCCCGTGCGGAACGCTATCCGCATCGCATGCTGTTCACCGGTTTCTCGAGCCGCCGCGGCGACCCTGACGTTGCCGCGCACCGCCAGCGACATGCCTGTGAAGCCGGTCAGCGCAGAGAACAGGGCGCCGCAGAGGAAGAAGATCGACCGGCCCCACCGCACGCCGGCGGTGTCAGCGGGCAGCACGAGCAGGACGAAGAAGATGATGACCACGAAGACGCCAAGCGTCCTGAACTGCCGCCGCAGGTAGGCTGCCGCTCCCTCTTGGACCGCGTGCGCGATCTCCTGCATCTTCGCAGTGCCCTGGCTCGCCGCCAGGACCTGCCTGACGAGCCAGCCGGCCATCGCGAGCGCAAGGACTCCGATGACGGCAACAACGGCAACCCACGTCACGTTCGAACCGGTCACGGTGGCCGCTCCATCCGCAAGAGCGGAACCGAGCCTTGTCATCTGTCCTCCTCAGACGCGGAAATCAAGCCTTGCCGCGCGCAGCGCCAGCGCGCCGCGCGCTCAGCAGGGTACTTGACCTCCGCAGTCGGAAATGTCATCAAGATCGTGAACGTCATGAAAGCCACAAAGGTACCGAGTTATCGCTTCGGCACGGCAGTGCGGGGAGTCTACGCATCCGCGCTCCCACGCGCCGCGCCGGGTCCTGATGTCACGGCGCCGCAATCGGCTCGTGACGATAAAGTAACCGAAGCGAGTGTCGCATGTGCCGCCTCAGGCCGGGTAGCCGGCATCAGGGGTAATCCGTTCTGCGCGAATCGCGGGCACGGGCTCAATCCGGCGACCCGGTAGCAGGCGGCAAGCCGCTCGCGCGCGAATCGCCGGCGAGTGAATCGGTAAGGGGCCAGCTCATCTTCACGCATGTGCCGGTCTCTGTCTCGCTGATCTGGACCTCGTCGGCCAGGCCCGCGATCACGGCGAGGGAGAATCCTGGCGGCATGAGGGTCCCGTCACCCGGCTGACCGCTGGTAGCCGCGGCCGGTGCCTTGCCCGCGTTGACGACCTCGATCTCGAACCGGCCCTCCTGGTCGGACAACGCGACGCGGACCGGTTCCGTCGGGCACTGGGCCACATGGGTCTCGACTGCCCTCGAGCAAGCCTCACCGACAGCCAGCCTGACTTCATCAAGGAGCGACTCGGACACCCCGCTTCGCCGAGCGACGGCGGTCGCCACCAGCCGCGCTGTTCTCACGTGGGCGGGCAATGGCGTGAAGGAGACCTCAACCGTTGGCATCTTGCGCTGCCTGCGGCGCCAGACCCAGTACCTACTTCTCCGACTTCCTGTGCCCGATTGCCTCGTCGACGGTGTCGTGGATGCCGAAGACCTTCGTCAGCCCGGTGATGCGGAAGATCTTCAGTATCCGCTCCTGCGTGCAGACCAGATCGAGTGAGCCGTCGTGCGCACGGACGCGCTTGAGCCCGCCGACGAGGACGCCCAAGCCAGTCGAGTCGAGGAACTCGACCTTTTCCATGTTCACGATCAGCTGGTAATGACCGTTATTGACGAGGTCGATAAGCAGTTCGCGGAGGCGCGGCGCGGTATAGACGTCGATCTCCCCCTCTACGTCGACGATCTCGATGCCGTCCTTGTTGTGGGTATCGAGCTTCAGATCCACTGATTCCTCCAGCGCCATGCATCCATTATCCCAGCCGCCGACCCCGCAGATCTCATCCGGCGCGCCAGGCTGATGCTCCTGCCGCGCATTCAACCATGCCGCGGGGGTTCGGGGGCCGTCCCCCCGGGGTGAGCGGGCACATGCGAGCGCTGCCGGGGGGCGTTCCCGCCGTGCGCACTACCCCAAACTCATGTCTATACCAGATCGCGGCTCGAGGCATGTCGCCCGTCGATGACAAACTCGTTACACGATGCCTGATGCACAGTGCCTGCCGGAGCGCGCGCCTCGGACAAGCCGCCGCTCGACCCTCGAGGGGTCTCCTCCAAGCGCGCCGGTCATTCCCGGCGACCACGGCCTACCGGCTGGCGCGGTGGCCGTCCTTCGACGCGGCGCGGCCTCGGGACGGCTGACCCACGTCGAGCGCCTTCCCGCGCGAGCCGGTGCGCGCACCGCGTGGCCCGACTGGATCCCGGCGGGGCTGGTCACTGCGTTCCGTCACGTCGGCGTTGCCGAACCGTGGACCCATCAGGCCGCCGCGGCGGAACTGGCCAGGTCAGGCCGGCACGTGATATTGGCTACAGGTACGGCCTCGGGCAAGTCGATCGGGTACCTCGCGCCCGCCCTGACCGCGATCGGCGAGGGCGCGACCGCGCTGTACCTGGCTCCGACCAGGGCGCTGGCAGCGGATCAGCGCACCCTGCTGCACGCCATCGGCTTGGCCGCGGACCGGGGCCTAGGACTGAAGCCGGCCGTCGTCGACTCGGACACCCCGCACCATCAGCGAGCATGGGCCCGCCGATACGCCACGTACCTGCTCACCACCCCGGACATGCTGCATTACAGCCTGCTTCCCCAGCATGAGCGTTGGAGCGGGTTCCTGCGTCGGCTGCGGTACGTGATCGTCGACGAGTGCCACGGTTACAGCGGAGTCTTCGGGTCGCACGTGGCGCACGTGCTTCGCCGGCTCCGGCGGGTGGCCGCCTACCACGCCGAACCCGGCGCGCCAGATCCTACGTTCGTGCTCGCGTCGGCAACGATCAGCGAGCCCGCCACCGCGGCGGAGCTGCTGACCGGGCTCAAGGCCGAGGCGGTAAGCGCCGACGCCGCGCCTCGAGGCGCCGTGACGTTCGCGCTCTGGGAGCCGCCGCTGACCGGAGCGCGCGGCGACGCGGACGCGCCGCTGCGACGCGGAATCGTCGCGGAAACCGCCGACCTGCTCGCCGACCTGGTGCGCGACGGCGTCCCGGTGCTGGCGTTCATCAGGTCCCGGCGTGGTGCTGAGGCCGCCGCCGCCGCGGCACGGAGCCGGCTCACCGAGGCTGGCGAGCCCGCGCTCGCTGACCGCGTCGCCGCGTACCGATCCGGTTACCTGCCGCAAGAGCGCCGTGAGCTCGAGGAGGCGCTGCGCGCGGGGGCGATCACAGCGATGGCGGCGACCCCGGCGCTCGAGCTCGGCATCAATATCACCGGCCTGGACGCCGTAATCATCGCGGGCTGGCCGGGAACACGGGCCGCGCTCTGGCAGCAGGCCGGGCGGGCTGGCCGGGCAGGAAGGGAGCGGGCCAGCTGCCCGGGAACGCGGTCGGCGGCAGAGGCGATCGCGGTGCTGATCGCGCGGGATGACCCGCTCGACACCTATCTGGTGCATCATCCGCAAGTCCTGCTGCACCGCCCGGTCGAGGCGACCGTGCTCGATCCGGGCAACCCATACATCCTGACTCCCCATCTGTGCGCGGCGGCAGCCGAGATTCCGCTGACTGACGCCGACATGACGCTGTTCGGGACGGCCGCCAGGCCGCTGATCGCCGAGCTGGTGAGGCAGGGCACGCTGCGCGACCGAGGCGGGCGGTGGCATCCTGCGGGCCGCCGGGTGCCGCTGACCGGCCTGCGCGGGACAGGCGGCCAGCCGCTGCGGATCGTCGAGGAGGCCACGGGACGGCTGATAGGAACCATGGACGAGCCGTCCGGGCACGTGTTCTTGCACGAAGGAGCCGTCTATTCGCACCAGGGAGAGCTGTACGTGGTCATCAGCCTCGACCTCGCCGACGGCGTCGCGCTCGTCGAGCCGGGCGATCCCGGGTACTTCACCTCGGCGCGTGAGCTGACCGACATCCGGGTGGGTGCCGAGCACCGTCGCTGCGACTGGGGCGAGGCGGCGGTCTTGTTCGGCGACGTCCTCGTGACCCGGCAGGTTGTCTCGTTCACCCGCAGGAAGCCGGAGAACGGACAGCCGCTCAGCGAGCACGCGCTCGACCTCCCGTCTCGGACGCTGCGGACCAAGGCGGTGTGGTGGACGGTGTCACCCGGGCAGCGGACCCGCCTGGCACAGGCAGGAGCCGACCTGCCCGGTGCCGCGCACGCCGCCGAGCACGCGGCCATCGGCCTGCTGCCGCTCGTTGCCGCCTGCGACCGCTGGGATGTCGGTGGGGTGTCGGCGGACCTGCACCACCAGACCGGCCGCCTGACGGTGTTCGTCTACGACGGGCACGACGGCGGGGCCGGCTTCGCCGAGCGCGGTTTCGGCGCTGCGGCGGCGTGGCTGCGCGCGACAGCGCTCGCCATCACCGACTGTGAGTGCACGGCTGGTTGCCCCTCGTGCATTCAGTCGCCGAAGTGCGGCAGCGGCAACGAGCCGCTGTCGAAGCCATGGTCGCTCGCGCTGCTGGCGGAAGTGCTCCGCGGCGCCCCGGCGTGAGGCCAGACGGGCCGCATAATCCCTGCTAGAAGGGGGTGACCCCCGCCGGGGGGGAGAGCGGGGGTCACCGTACGGCCCGGCTCCGGGGGGACAGAGCGGTTCCGTAACTCAGGAAATCCTACGCGCAGAGGGTCAAAGTTACCAGTCAGTCCATGTGAACGGAGATTGGATTTCACGATCGCCGCCTATGCTGCCCGCCATGGACACGCCGGGCGGTGGGTCGGCGGCGGCCGCAGCTGCCTTCTTTGACCTGGATAAGACGATCATTTCGCGGTCGAGCACGCTCGCATTCGTGCCTTCGTTTTACCGCCAGGGGCTGATAAGTCGAGCGCAGGCCATCCGCGGGGCAATCGGCCAGCTCGTTTTCCGTGCGGCAGGCGCCGATCACAAGCGGATGGACCGGATCAAGGAACAGGTCAGCGCGCTGTGCCGGGGCTGGTCAGTCGAGCGGGTGACCGAGATCGTGACCGCGAACCTGGCCGCGACGATCGCTCCGATCGTCTACGCCGAAGCGCGCGGGCTGCTCGACGAGCACCGGGCCGCGGGCCGAGATATTTTCATCGTGTCCGCCTCAGGCCAGGAGGTAGTCGGGCCGATTGGCGCCATGCTCGGTGCGTCAGGGATCATCGCGACCCGCATGGGGCTGGCCGGCGGCAGGTACACGGGCGAGCTTGAGTTTTACGCATACGGCGAGGGCAAGGCCGCCGGCATCCGCGATCTCGCCGCCGAGCGCGGATACGCACTGGCTGATTGTTTCGCTTACAGCGACTCGGTGACCGACCTGCCCATGCTCGAGGCTGTGGGGCACCCGCACGCGGTGAACCCCGACCGGCGGCTGCGCAAGGTGGCGGTGGCCAGGGGCTGGCCGGTGCTGGCGTTTGCCGGTCCCGGCGGCCACGCCGCCCCGGCTGGTGGCGGTATTACGGCCGGTCAGACATGTGAACAGCAGGTTCGATAAAGATCACGAATCCATCACGAAGAGGTCTTCCCCTCGCGCTTGATCCGTCGTAGAAATAAGAAAAGGACCTCAGGTCCTGACACGGCAACCGGGAACCCACGCGCGACCAGCCGCGGGAGGCGGCCGAGGCAGGAGCACCTAGCAGGACCGAGCGCCACAGTTAACTGTGGCGGGGTGGCCTGCCCGGCAGATGAAGGTGCACGCTTGGTAACCCGGATTTGACGTGGTTCAGGCGGCGCCCCGCAGGGGCGCCGCCTGCTTGTGCATTTCCGCTTGTCAGGTTCATGCCAGGCGCCCGGCGCTACGGCCGCTGGTCAACCGCGCGCCGTGCGTCGGCTTGGGACGGCATCGGCCACAATGCATTGCGTTGGAGCCGAAAAGGGCACCAACCGAATGCGGCATGCTGTCATGCGCAAGACTGGACGTGACAGCGGGGATAGCGCAGTAGCGATGATGGAGGAGTGATGGCCGAAGCCTTGCGCGAGCCCGAGGTAGGCGCCAGGGAATCTCTCGGTGACCTGGTCGCGCTCGCCGTCAGCGACATCTCGCAGCTCGTCAGGTGCGAGGTCGACCTGGCCAAGCTCGAGCTCAAGGCCGATGCGCGCCGGGTCGGGATCGGAGCAGTGCTGTTCGGCTTCGCGGCTTTCGTCTGCGGCCTCATGCTCATGGTGCTGAGCTTCGCTTACGCGTATGGACTCTATGCCGCTGGGGTCTGGCTCTGGCTGGCGTTCATATACGTGGCGGTTACATATCTGGTGCTCGCAGGCCTGGCCGTGCTGATCGCGATCACCAGGTTCAAGGGTCTGACCGGGCTGCGCAGGACCAGGACCACGGTCTCAGGCGATCTGGCGCTTATCCGCCGCGACGATACCGACTCGCTCGCCGGGTCGGGGCAAGCCGGGTAGCAATGGCGCGGGGCGAGGCGTCGATCTATATCGACGGCCCGTGGTCACACCGATCGGTCAGCGCGAACGGCACCCGCTTTCACGTCGCCGAGAGCGGTGACGGTCCGCTCGTCCTGCTGCTGCACGGGTTCCCTGAGTTCTGGTGGACCTGGCGGCGCCAGCTGATCACGCTAAGCGAGGCCGGCTTTCGTGCAGTGGCAGTGGACCTGCGAGGTTATGGCGGCAGCGACAAGCCACCCCGCGGCTACGACCTGGTGACGGCCGCGTCTGATGCGGCCGGCATGATCCGTTCGCTTGGCGAGGCCAACGCGGTGGTCGTTGGGCACGACTGGGGCGGCATGATCGCCTGGACAATGGCCGCGTATTTCCCGAAGGTTGTGCGCAGGCTCGCGGTCGTCTCAGTCGCTCATCCGCTCAGGTTGCGCGTCGCGGTGCTGGCCGATCCGCTCGGCCAGGGCAGGAGCAGCAAGTATGCGCTTGGGTTCCAGATGCCGTTGCTGCCGGAGCGTCAGCTACTGCGCGACAACGCAAGCCGGGTGGGCGAACTGCTCTCCGAATGGGCCGCGCCAGGCTGGCCAGACCCGGAGACTGAGCGGACCTATCGTGCCGCCATGAGCCTGCCATCGGTCGCGCACTCCGCACTTGAGTACCACCGCTGGCTGCTCAGGTCGCGGCTGCGGCCGGACGGAATGCGCTACGCCCGTACGATGCGCACGCCGGTCCAGGCGCCTACGCTGCAAATCCACGGCGGGCTCGACAGCTGTGTGCGGCCGAGGGCGGCGCGCGGGTCCGGCACCTACGTCGACGCGCCCTACCGGTGGCGGCTCATCGACGGGGCCGGCCACTTCCCGCACGAGGAGGTGCCCGACAGGTTCGACCTCGAGCTGCGGTCGTGGCTGCTCGATCCCGAGCCTGAGCGGTGACGGCGGGGCACGGGGGCAGCGGAGGCGAGGGCCGCGCCAGCCGCGCCCTGCGCGATGGCGGAGGCCGCGATCGAGATTCGGCCGGGAGGCCGAAGAACGCCAGGCCTAGGGACGGTCTTGGCAGGCCGCTAGCCAGGGGCGCTTCTGGCGAGCCCACCATGCCTGATGACCTGCGCATGGAGCCGGGTGAGGCGGTGCTGCTCGCGCAGCGCCTCATCGACGAAGGCCGGCCGTTCCACGCTCACGAGGTGTTCGAGGCCGTCTGGAAGTCCGGCCCTGACGACCAGCGCGACCTCTGGCAGGGCCTTGCCCAGATCGCCGTCGGTCTGACCCACGCCAGGCGCGGGAACAGCCGCGGCGCCGTTTCACTGCTCAGGCGCGGCTCGGCGGCGGTCGACGGTTACCGCGCCGGCGCCGACGCCGCCCACTCCGCTGATGAACCTCCTGGCGGCGTGCCGGCGGACATCGACGTGGCGGGCATCGTCGAGGCGGCGACACGCCTCGCGGACCGGATCGCCGCCGACGGGCTTTCTCCGCTGACCGATGCTGCCTTCCGGCTGCGGATCACCCGGCCGCCGCATGCAGGGTGAGCACGATTCCCGGGAGCAATCGATGGGTGCGGTGGTCGGACGATTACTGGCAGTAGCCGTTGGACACCTGGATGGTCCTGTTCTTTCCCTGGTTGATGTCGCTGCTGAGCTCGCCGCTGGTCAGAGCGTAGCCGGTGTCCTGCACCGCGACGGCGGCCGCGAACACCATGCCGTAGACCTGGCCCTTAGTGCCGATCAGCGGGCCACCCGAGTTGCCTGGACGTACCTTCGCCCTGATCGGGTAAATGCTGCGCACCACCTGCGCGTTGCCGTAGATGTCGGGCCCGCTCGCGTTCTCGGCCCGCCCGACGCGCGCCGGCACGGCGGTGAACCTGGCGTCAAGCGGGTAGCCAGCCACGATGGCGTTCCCGCCGAACGGCGCCGGCCCGGCAAGCTGCAGCGCGGGGAGGTTAAGGCCGGGAACGTAGAGCACCGCGATGTCCCGCTTCGGGTCGAACAACACGACCGTTCCTGGGTACCCGCCCTGCGACACCCTCGTGAACACCTCGGGCCCAGAGATTCCCGCGACCACGTGCGCATTGGTGACCACATGGTCCTTGCTGATGACGAAGCCGCTGCCCTCGACGGTCCGGTTACATCCCGGCGCCAGACCCTCGATTTTCACCACGCTGTTCCTGTCGCCGCGCAGTCCCGCCGACTGCAGCACGCTCGGGTCGACGTTCGGCACGTTCAGCGCGGTCTCGGCCCCGAGCGCACCGAATACCTGAACGTACGGCTGCGTGCTGAGCAGCCTGCGAAGCGCCGAGAATTCCGGACGCGCGCTCTGCGGGATCAGGCGGTCGACACTCTTCAGCACCAGCGAGTTGTTGACCTCACTCGCGATCGCGGGGAAGGTCGGCGTGAAGGCCACAAGCCTGCCGATCATCCACGCCAGCACCAGGATCGCGACGACGTTCACCGCCGCGCCGCCGATCGAGTCAAGCAGGGTCGACGGCCCGCCCCTGATGTGCGATCGGATCAGGGCGCCGAGCGCCGATGCGACCAGCATGCCGAGCACCGCGACGACGAATACGCCGACGATGGCCAGCACCGCTTGGACGTTCTGGCGCGCGGTCAGGGCCATGGCGATGCCAGGCGCGAGGTAGATCCCGATCACGGCTCCGCCGGTAAAGCCGACGAAGCTCAGCACGCCGATGATGAAACCCTGGCGGTACCCGGCGACCGCGAACGCGGCGGCCAGCGCGAGCAAAACCAGGTCGAGCAGGTCACCTGACACGGCGTCAACGGTATCCGGCTTGCGGGGCGGGCGAAACGCCTGCGGCTTTATCGATCAGGGCCTGTCGGGCCTCGGGTTCCGAATGCGGTGCACCACCAGCCCGGGTTGAGAACGCATGCCTGGCACGCCCGGTCCCGGCGAAGTCAGTTCACCGGGTCCTGCAGGCCGGTCAGAGCCGTGCCTGGTGGGAGCTCAGCCACATTCGCGGTATCCCACGGCTGCTCCCAGCCGCCGAGCGCGAGCAGGCGGTCGATCACGAACGCGGTGAAGCCCCAGATCAGCATCTCGCCTGCCTGGAAGGCCGGCCCTGCCTGGCCGGACGGATACCTGATCATCAGCCTGCGAGCCGGGTCGGCCAGGTCGGCGACGGCGACCCGAGCGACGGCTGCCACCTCGGCGGGATCGCCAGGGGCTACCCGCACAGGCTCGCGCCACCACGCGAGCACCGGCGAGACGCGGTAGCCGGTCCGCGAGATGTACAGGTCGGGCAGGACGGCGACTACGTCGACCCCTGCCGGGTCGACGAGCGTCTCCTCGGCCGCCTCGCGCAGGGCCGCTCCGACTGGTCCGTCGTCGCCTGAGTCGATCACCCCGCCGGGGAATGCGGGCTGGCCCGCATGGCGGCGCAGCGAGTTGCTCCGCTGGACGAGCAGCACGTCAGGACCGCGCTGTCCGTCCCCGAACAAGATGAGGATCGCCGAATGACGGCCACCACCCGCTGGTGGCCGAAGTCCTGGCGGCACGGTCATCTTCTCGGCCGACCGGGCCAGCGAGACGAGCCAGCGCGGCACACCTGATGGCGGGCGGGCCGGCGCGCGCCGCCCGTCGCTCCCTGCCGCCGTCACGAGAACGGACCGGGCTTGACCAGCCGCGCGGCAACTACTGGGTCGGTCGGTCCCGTTCCGTAAGACGGGCACAGATTGGCGACTCCGCATGCGCCGCACGCGGGACGGCGCGAATGGCAGACCCTCCGGCCGTGCCAGATCAGCCGGTGCGACAGCATGGTCCATTCCGAGCGCGGGAACAGCGCCCCGACCTCTTGCTCGACCTTCACAGGATCATCCGACCTGGTCCAGCCGAAACGCCTCGCGAGCCGGCCGAAGTGCGTGTCAACGGTGATGCCTGGCACGCCGAATGCATTGCCAAGCACCACGTTCGCGGTCTTCCTGCCGACGCCAGGCAGGGTGACGAGGTCCTTCATCCGTCGCGGCACGTCACCGCCGAAGCGGTCGCACAGGGCCTGGCCGAGGCCGATGAGGGCGGTCGTCTTCGCCCTGAAGAACCCGGTCGTCACGATGATCTTCTCGATCTCGCCGCGGTCGGCGCCCGCGTAGTCCGCGGCGGTCCTGTAGCGCGCAAAAAGAACCGGCGTGACTTGATTGACGCCCTTGTCGGTGGTCTGAGCAGACAGGATCGTCGCGACAAGTAGCTCGAGCGGAGTGCTGAAGTTCAGCTCGGTGTGCGCGTCGGGGTAGAGGTCGGCGAGCTCCCTGTTGATTCGCCGCGCACGGCGGACAAGAGCGGTCCTTGACGGCTCGGGCCTCGCCCTGCGCGCGGCAGGCACGGGCTCGGCGTCGCGAGCGGATGGGGCGGTCATCACACGTTCAGCCTATGGTCAGCGATCGGCAGCGGCGTCATCGTGCACCGCGCAACTCCGTTGCCGGAACTGCATCGCGGCGGGGTCAATTCCCGCAGCCTCGGCATCGGCGCGGCCCACGTGGCGCCCGAGCACGACCGTGATGACCGAGCTGGCACCCGCTCTGCGCATGGCCATGGCCGCCGACTGGGCGCTCGACCCGGTCGTCCAGGTGTCGTCGAGCAGCAGAACTCTGGCCTTCGGCAGCGGACAGGCCGCGAAGCGCTCAGGGTCGAGGTCCCTGACCTGGAGGCCGCTTGGTTGCGCCGACAGCGCAGCCCTCGGCAGAGCGAGGTAGCCGTCGATCAGCTCGCGCAGCGGGTGCACGCCGGGCCTGCCACGCGCGGTTGGGACCACGGCGATGTGGCTTGGGCCGGTGATTCCGGCCGCCTTCCACAGGCAGGCACCGTGATCGCGCAGGAATACGAGCAGCAGCGCCCGCAACCTGGCTGCCGGGCTTGCCCTGGCGGTAGCGGTCAGCCTGGGCGACTTGTACTGCCATAAAATCCGCGCATGCGGGCCGCCCTTGACGGCAAACGCGACAGGCACGACGACGTCGGCGAGTCCGTCACCGGCGCATTGGTGATGCAGGTCGCAGGTAAAGCAGCGCGGACTGCCGCGGCGTGCCGGGCCATGGCAGACGTCGCACAGCCCGCGGCTACCCGGGTGCGGAGCGCTGAGCAGAGGTGCCTGAGCGTCCACCAGTCGGCGCAGGTCAGGCCAGCCGACGAGCGGCACGGGCCGACCTTTATCTTGAAGGGCGCGAAGCTCCGCCACGGCTCCACCGTAGGTAAAGCCTCTGACAATTTGCCTGGGGTTCATCAGCACCGTCGGCACTGTCGCGAACGAGCCGATAGGCTACGTCCGCACGGCACCGGCGGTCCTGTAGTCTCTGCGGGAAGCACCTGCTGGTCCCGTTGCCACCGTTTGGGAGGCAGCCCTGCGGGCACTGCCGCTAACGGCAGGTCCTGCGGGCGTCAGCTTTGCCACCTGCCAGTGCGACCGACCTCAGGGCGCTGCGGCCCACCGAGAAACACGCCAGTCACGATCGGGACGACCGTACATGCGAATGCAGAAAGCAGCCGAATCGGCATCAGCCGGAGAGGCAGCGTCCGGACAGGCAGCGTCCGGCAAATCCCCATCTGACTCCGATGCGGCGTCCGGAGTCTCGCCCAACGGTTCATTCCCTGCCACCGAAGCCCCGCCTAACGGGTCGCCTGCACCCGCCGCGCCAGCGAGCGAGAACGGCGCGGGCAGCCAGGCCCGCCACCCCTCGCTGTCCGCCCAGACCCTGACGTTGCTCGCCAAGACCCCCGCGATGCTCCGGACTCACTGGATCGCGTCCATCCTGATCGCAGCCGGCGTCGCGTTGCGCGTACTGGCGCAGATTGCATATCACCCGGCCATCATCTACATCGACACCCTCAAGTACCTGTATGACAGCTGGCCTGGCTCCGACCCCGTTGGCTACAAAGTCCCGCTCAAGCTGATCCTGGCCGTTGGCGACCTCGGCACCGTGGAGGTCGTCCAGCACCTCCTCGGCCTCGCCATCGCCGTCGCGCTGTACCTGGTCATGATCCGGCGCGGCGTGCCGCGCTGGCTGGCGGCCCTCGGCATCGCGCCGGTGCTGCTTGACGCCTACCAGATCCAGGTCGAAACCATGATCATGCCCGACATCTGGTTCGAGGCACTGATCGTGGCCGGCATGGTCGTGCTGCTCTGGCGGCAAGTACCTGGGATGCGGCTGGCCCTGATCGGTGGTGCGCTGCTCGGGGCGTCGCCTGGCATCAGGCAGGTCGGCGAGGTCATGATCGTCCCTGCCCTGATCTTCGTCGTGGCATTGGGCGGCGGCTGGCGCAAGGTGATCCAGAACGCGACGGCCGTTACCTGCGGGTTCGCTCTTGCTTTGGTGTTCTACCTGAGCGCGGATTACCAGCTTGCCGGGCACTTCTTCCTCGCGCGGTCCTCGACCAGCCTCACCTACGGACGGATGGCTTCGGTCGCCAACTGCGCCACGCTGAAGCTTCCGAAGGTCGAGCGGCCGCTCTGCCCGAACAAGAGTCAACAGGCGAAGGGGCCAGACTGGCTCGACCACGGCAGCAACTCCCCGCTCCGCATTTACGAATTCACGCTGCCAGCGAAGTACTACGCCGAGCGGGACCGGCTCGTCGCGAATTTCAACCGGTCGGTAGAGTTCCAGCAGCCGTTGCGCGTGATATCGGGCGTCCTGCACGACTCGGTGAAGCTGTTCGCGCTGACTAGATTCACCAGCCCTGGCGATACGCCGATCGTCAGGTGGGAGTTCCAGCGGCATTTCCCGACCATCCAATACGGGCCGTGGATCTCGGTCAGGAACCACGCGATCTGGCTTGACCTCGGTTCACTTGTGGCGCCCAAGGTGGCGAAGCTGAACCCGGCCTATGGCGGAGCACCGCAGGTCAACAAGCCCGTCGCCAAGTTCCTGCGTTACTACCAGAGGCATGGCGGGTTCACGCCGGGGCCGCTGTTCGCGGTCAGCCTGATTGTTGGGCTCGCGGGTTCTGTGATGGCATTCATGCGCAGGCGCCGCGGCACCGTGTCACGTAGCAGCGCGCGGCGCTTCGCGGCGGCGCGCCAGACCGCGATCGCTTGCCTGTTCTTCTTCACTGCCGGGTTCTTCATAATCGGCGTGTCCGACCTGTTCGAGTTCACCTGGCGCTATCAGATACCGGCGATCGTCACCCTGCCACCCGCAGGCGCACTGGGTATCGCCGCGCTGATCATCGCGTCCCGCAAGCGGCGGGATCCGGCCGCCGCTGACACCGTGCCAGGACGAGCCCCGGAGCTGGCCGCACCGGCGCCGTGACTGGCCTTCTCATCCGACCTGGCGGCTCGCGTACGGAAGCTGCCCGGTTGCTCGACGCGTCGCTGGCGATCGCCCGCAGGCACTGGGTGGTCGTCGCCCTGATGATCGCGGGCCTCGTATTGCGGGTGCTCGCGCAGATCGCCTACCGTCCGGCGCTGCTCTACATCGATACGATCAAGTACCTCTACAACGCGTACCCGGGTTCGGACCCTGTCGGGTACAGGGCGCCGCTCAAGGCGATACTCGCGTTCGGAGGCCTGCCCGCGGTCACAGCGATTCAGCACCTGCTCGGCCTCGGGATGGCAGTCACCATCTACGTCATACTGCTGCGACGCGGCACGCCGCGCTGGCTCGCTGCGGTCGCGACCGCCCCGGTTCTGCTCGATGCGTACCAGGTACAGATCGAGCAGACCATCATGCCGGACGTCTGGTTCGAGGTCCTGCTGCTCGCCGGCATCGCTGCACTGCTCGCGGCAGGTCCGGCCGGGCGCCAGGCAGGCAACGGCCAGCGCGGAATTGCGAAAGGCCGAGTGAGCAGCGGGCTGGTCGCCGTGATCCTCGCTGGCCTGCTGCTCGGCGCGACCGCTACGGTCCGCCAGGTAGGCGAGATCCTGATCGTGCCAGCGTTGCTGTACGTCCTTACCGCCGGCGGCGGCTGGCGGGCGACGGTGACCAGGGCAGCGGCGCTCACTGTTGCTTTCGTCGTCCCGGTCATCGGATACATGGCGGGCTCGTACGTCTTCTCCGGGCACTTCTGGCTTGCAAGCGCAACGCCCAGCCTGGCCACCTACGGCCGGATGGCGACCGCGGCGGACTGCCCCGCTTTGCACATCCCCGCCTACGAGCGGGTGCTGTGCCCGACAGCGAAGCAGCGCGCGTTCGGCATCGACTGGCTAGATCACGACGTGGCCTCGCCGCTGAAGAGCTACACCGCCCCGCGGGGCATGAACAGATACGCCGTCATTGCCAGCTTTGACTACCAGGTGGCTGCGCAGCAGCCGCTGCGTGTCGCCGGCGCGATCGCGGCTGACGGCCTCAAGCTTTTCGCCCTGACGAGGACGTCGAGCCAGGAAGGGACGCCGATCTCGCGCTGGCAGTTCCAGAAGTTTTACCCGACCTACGGCGACACGGTGATGCTGAACAGGCACCTGATGATCGTGCTCGGCCTGCGCCTGACCCCAGGCGATCCAACCATTACGCTGCATCCGCTCGACCGCGGCTACGGCGGCCGAGCGACCGTCGACAAGCCGATCGCCTCCGCGCTGCGGACCTACCAGCTCGACGGCGGTTACGCGCCCGGCCCGCTCATGGCCGTGTTTGCACTGGCCGGACTGGCCGGGTCACTGGTGACGCTCGTCCGGCGACCATTCGGACAGCGCCGCGGTCTCGCCCTGGCGTGCCTGGCGTTCTTCGCCACCGGCGCGGCGGTGCTCGTCGCCTCAGACGCCTTCCAGTTCACTTGGCGCTACCAGCTGCCGGCCCTGGTCACTCTTCCCCCCGCTGGCGCGGCGGCGCTGACAATTGCGGGCGGCTACCTTGCCTCGCGCACCCGCCGAGGCGGCGGCGGCGCGCAGCGCGAGGTCGCCGAGGAACACCCGACGCAAGCGGCCGAGACGCCACGCTAGCGCAGGCCGACGAACAAATCGGTTTCCGGGACCGGGGCGGCGGTGTCGTCGCGCGTCCTGACGAACAGCTCTTTGCCGAATGCCGTCTCCACGACCTCGGGCGGGATCTTGCTGAACCAGGAGTCGTTGATCTGGCTACTGTGAGCCATCAGCGCCTCGCGCTTGCGCTCAAGCTGAGGCCGGATGTCCACCTCAGTCGTGATCCGCGCCTCTGACTCGGCCATCTTCCTGGCTTCCTCGTCCGTGAGCTCCCACTCGGGGATGTCTTCGCCCGCCTCGCGGAGCGCGTCGAAGATCTTCTGCCACTCACTGCGCCGCATCGCCGTCTGGTAGAGCTTGTCAGGAATTCCCGTCAGCTCGACAGCCGCGATTGCCACCTGCGCCGCATGCACGTGATCGGGGTGCTGGTACGCGCCGTCCGGATCGTACGAGATGACGACCTGCGGGCGGTAGCGCTCGATTAGGTTGCCGATTCTGGCCGCGACAACATCGAGCGGGACGTTGCAGAACGCATCCGGACTGTGCCGGTACTCCCAGTCCTCCATGCCGGAGTCGTGGTAGCCGAGGGTCTCGAGCTCGGTGACGCCCAGGTACTTGCACGCCTCGCGCAGCTCCGCCAGCCTGGTCAGCGCGACGCCGGTCGTGTCGTGACCGTCGGCGCCCGGTTTGACACCGCCCTGGGCGTCGCCGAACTCGCCGTTGGTGCAGGTCACGACGACCGTCCTGATTCCCTCATCGGAGTACTTGGCCAGCACGCCGCCCGTGCTCGAAGATTCGTCGTCCGGGTGGGCGTGGACTGCCATCAGGGTCAGCAGCTGACTCATAGCCCGTGATCTTACCGGTGGGCTCCGTCAGCCGGCGCCGTCCGGCCCCGGCCCGGATGCAGGGTCGGGTGGACCAGCGGGATAACCGCGCGCCTCTCGCGACCAGGCCTTCCCGAGCCTGCCCTGCGCTGCCAGCCTGCTCAGTTCGCCGCCGCCCGGCCCGCGCAGGATCGCGGCGATGCCAACGGCGACCTGCGCCCCGATCAGCGGCCCGACCAGGTACGCCCACCACGAGGTCCAGTCGCCCAGCACGAGCGCCGGGCCGAGCGACCTGGCCGGGTTCATCGACGCGCCGCTCACTGCGGCGCCGACCAAGCCGGCGAGCGCGATGTAACTGCCGACACCGATCGCGGCCATCGCGCCGATCTGCTGCGCTCCCGACGCGGTGCCAAGGATGACGCTAACCAGGCCGACGGTGAGGACTGCTTCCCACAGCAACGCCACCCAGGCGGCGATGCCTGGGCCGGGCAGCGTCAGGCCTGCCGTCCCTTGCTTGCCGACCAGGCCGACCAGCACCAGCGTGGCGAGCACCGCGCCAGCGAACTGTATGGCCATGTACGTCGGCACCCGACGGAGCGGGAAGTCGCCTCGCATCGTGAATGCGATCGTGACTGCCGGGTTCAGGTGGGCGCCAGAGACGGCGCCCATGAACAGGATGATCGCGAGCACCATCAGGCCGGGCGCTACGACCAGGGCCGAGTTAGACATGACGTGCCCGCCGAACCTCGCGTTGACCATCGGGCCGCCAACCGCGACGAAGACCAGCAGGAACGTGCCGAACAGCTCGGAGAACAGCCGCCGCCACTCATAGCTGTCGTCGGCGAAGTCGAACTGCCTGGCGAGAGCGTTCGGCCGACCGAGCGAGCGCAGTGCGACCTCAACAGCGTGCCGCGTCTGAGGCGAGAGGCCCGGTGCCTGCCCCTGCATGTCCTCCTGCGCTTGCCCTGCTGGCTGGCCTCCCGCCGACCCTTGCCCGGGCGCGCCTTCGTGATCGCTCATCGCTCGCTACGCCATCCTGTCCAAGATGCTCACGACCAGGTCCATTGAGGTATGCGGGTGCAGGAACGCGAACCTGGCCACGGTCTCCCCTTCCCACGCGGACGGCGGGACAAAGGCGACCTGCTCGTCGAGCAGGTCTTTCGCCCATTTTGCGTACTGATCGTGCGTCCAGCCGCGCCTTCGAAACAAGACCACCGACAGGTCGGGCTGCATGATCAGCTCGAGGTAGCCGCGCCTGGAGATTTCGGCCGCGGCCTCTCGCGCCAACGAGATGGCGGACTCGATCGCCGACGAGTACGCGCGAACGCCGTGCACGCTCAGCGAGAACCAGAGCGGGAGACCTCTGGCCCGCCTGGTCAGGTGGTAGGCATAGTCGGTCGGGTTCCACTCCCCCGGCCGATCATGAATGACGTCGAGATACGAGGCGTCCTGCGTGTGCACCGACCTGGCGAGGGCGGGATCGCGGTAGAGCAGCGCGGCGCAGTCGAACGGCGCGAACAGCCACTTGTGCGGGTCGACCACGAACGAGTCGGCGCGCTCCACGCCGGTGAACTTGTCCCTGACGCTTGGGGCGAACAGGCCGGCACCGCCGTAAGCGCCGTCGACGTGGAACCACGCCCCGAGCCGCGCCGCCACATCGGCGAGCCCGGCCAGATCATCAACGATGCCCGCGTTCGTAGTGCCGGCCGTCGCGACGACGGCAGCAATCGAGCCAGGATCGAGGTCGGCCGCAACAGCCTCAGCGGCTGCCAGCCCGGTCAGTCTGTGATTTTCGGTCCCAACGACCAGCGCATCCATCTCAAGCAGCCGCAGCGTACTCGACACAGACGAATGCGAGTCAGAACTGACCAGGGCCCGCCACCGCCCGCGCAGCCGGGCCGCGGGACGGCGCTTGGCCATCTCACGAGCCACGGCGAGCGCCGATAGGTTCGCCGCCGAGCCGCCAGACACGAAGCTGCCGCCAGCCGAGGACGGCAGCCCTGCTCGGCTGGCGATCAGCGCGAGCACCTGGTTCTCGGCGTGGATGGCGCCGGCCGCCTCCAGCCACGAGATGCCCTGGATCGAGGCGCACGAGACCAGCATGTCGAACAGCAGCGCGGCCTTGGTCGGTGCCGCGGGGATGAAGCCGAGAAAGCGCGGGCTATCCGCCGAGATGACGGCGGGCGCGACGAAGTCCGCGTACGCGCCGAGAACCTGGTCGGGGTTGTGTCCTTCTTCGGCCAACAGGCCGCCGAGGGCCGCGTCCAGATCCGCCGGGTCTTTCGAGCCCTGGTCGAGCGGGACGGGGTCCAGCCTCAACCGGTTCTCCGCGTAGGCCAACACCGAGCGGATCATTTGCTCGGTGACCCTGTCGACGCCGTGCATGGGCGGAAACCTAGCAGGCCGGCGGCCTAGGCCCGCCTAGCGCCCGGCGAGCGCTCCGAGCGGGCACGACGGCCGCCGCGTGCTGGCCCCGACCACGCGCGGAACTGTCGGCTCATCCGACTCTGGACATGCTCCAGTGTTGCTAGGCGACGATTTGCCCCTTTTGTTGTCAGGGAACGTGTCCAGAGTGGCGCTGCGCCCGGGCCCGCGTGCCGCTGGGCGGCTTGGGGATGGTCACTCTGCCGTGCTGGTAATCGACTTGGCGATCTGGGCGAGCAGCGACCGCATTGTGGACGTCGCGACGCGGTTCAAGATCACCTTGTCGAGTGCCGTGCCGAGCGCTGCCAGCGGCGGCCGGTAGGCGCCGTCAAGTGTGAGCAGCGAAGTGCCGTCGCCCGCGGGAGTGAGCGTGATGTCCGCGTCGAGCGCCGGGAACAGGCTGCCGCCGTGACCGGTCGCCTCCCATCGCAACGTCAGCACCGCGCTGCCGTCGTGGATCACCACATCGCGCACCCGCACCTCGACGAGCTTGGAGAGTAGCGCGACGTCACCGCGCGGGCCGACCCTGGCCAGCCCCGTACGGCCCGATTCGTAGGCGTCAGCCGATGCCTGCTTGAGCCAGCCGTTGGAGACCATCGCCGACAGGCCGGCGGTGGCTGCTGGGAAGCCGACGCCGATCGGCTGCTCCACGTGCACGAACACGAACGCAGTCAACCCGGCGGGCACGCCCGCCGCCTAGGGACCAAGGTCACGAACCTAGTTCACAGTCCCTGGTCCCTAGCGGCTGCCGGAGGTCACGGGGTCGGGCTGAGCACCGTGTCGCAGTACGTTGTGTTGGCTCCGAACGGCCCGCCGCACTTCAGGGTCTGCTGGAACTGGTCGGCCTGCCCGTAGTTATGGGTCGTCCCCGGGTAGTCGGCGCCGTAGCTGAAGGCGCTGTTCGAACCGTTGAACGTGAACCATGGGTAGATGCAGAACGGCCCGCCGTAGGTCGGGCAGAACTGGTTGATTTCGGCCTTGCCGCCGAAGTCGCTCACTACTGCCCACTCGTGGGCCGTCGACCCGCCGGCGAACGTCACTGACTTGATCTGCAGCGGGCTGAACCCGAGCCAGTGCGCCTGGTCGTACGAGTCGCAGTTCGTCTGGCCAGGCGCGCAGAAGTGTCCGGCCGGCTTGGTGAAGACAGTGGTGTGCCCGATCTCCCAGACGAACGAGTTCGGCGTGTCGTTGACCAGGCCCCAGCCGAGTGCCTTGCCAATCTGCTGCTTGCCGAACGCGGGCAGCATCGGGCCGTACTTGCTGTTGAGAGTGATCGTCCCTGACTGGCCAGTCGTCACGTCTGACACCTTGATGTTCCACCCGGGGCCCGGGGAGCCGACGTAGAAGTGGATCTTGACGGTGTCGCCCGCGTTCATGACCAGCGGCTGATTGGTGTTGCCGTTAAAGAGCTCGGCGTTGAAGGCCGCCGACTCATGGAAGTGCGGGCTCAGCTGCCAGGTCGGCGAGCACACCGAGAACTTGTTCGGCGCTTGCGTGACGCTGAAGCCGCCCCTCGGCGTGCAGTTGCTGACGATCGAGTCCGGATAGAACTGTACTTCGAGGAATGCGTGGCTGAACAGCGCGCACTTGTTCGGATTGGTGACCGTGCCACCAAACCAGAAG
>Ga0126373_10000865_pt1 | contig 20680 bp, 11 predicted proteins | sample PanSoiMetPlot_11_FD_92545 | JGI IMG/M metagenome (GOLD analysis project Ga0126373, IMG submission 92545) | Tropical forest soil microbial communities from Panama - MetaG Plot_11 | ecosystem: Environmental > Terrestrial > Soil > Tropical forest > Bulk soil | place: Panama | collected 2016-02-17 | reverse complement strand
TCACTGGTTCCCGGGCGCGGCGGCCATCGCGTTGCGGATACCCGTACGCGATGGTGGCCTGCCAAGCACCAAAGTCGAGCTCCTGTTGCGTCTGTCCGGTTTCTTGCATCGCCGTTTTCAACTTCCCTTCAAAATTTAGCCGCGCAATCTCCTTGCTCATGGGCCCGAGGAGGGCAAAGTTTCGGGCATGAGCCTGAGGAGGTGCGTCGCCAAATATATTCCAGCCACGAAGATCGACACCGAACGGCGCAAAACCCCAACGCACCCTCTCCTAATGCCGAAAACAAATACTTAGCGAATCCGTCGGTCTTTGCAATCTCCGGAACGAACAAAGGATTGTCAGGACGGTGATAAGCGCGCAGGACGCTCCGAACAAACTCCGGATCGCTGTTATAGATGTCTGGAGCGCATGCATCGCGTGCCGGCGCCAGCTCACGCCACAAGCTAACCCATTGCTGTACCGCTCCGCCGCTGGGATATTGAATGCCCGGCAGGTAAACGGGACGCTGCGGTAGCTCTGCCGTCAGCGAACTGAGCCATACGTTTATGTAAACGGGAATATTGAATTCCGCTTTTCCGGCGGCGGCAATCTCGTTAATGTAGCGTGCCTGGTAGTAAAGTTGGAAGAGCTCGTCGGCATCGCCGCGAAATACTTCGCTCCATGTGCCCCTTCTTGTGCGCCGCTGCGAGCATGTCCGGCGGAACCTGGCCCGCGAATTTTGCGTTGGCTTCGGAAGAAAAGTCACGCACGCTGCCGATGTTCCCGGACTCGTTCTCCACCTGAACCAGAAGGATGGTGTGGTCTGTTCCAACGAGCTCTTTGAGATGGCGCATTAATGCGACGAATGCCGCTTTATCCGCCTCAAGGTTCGCGTGCGAATTTGCTGAGAGAACGTCCGTCAATTCGCCGTCGGCGCGCACCATTCGAGGAAAGCGCTTCGTGTCCGCCTTTACCCATTCCGGCACGTAGTGCATGTTCCCGTTCTTCCACATGCCGAACCACAGTAGTACAACGTGAAGGCCGTGCTCTCAAGCGCCTTTCACAAAGAGGTCGACGTTGCTCCAATCGAATCGACCGGGCTGTGGTTCAATTTGCTCCCAAATAAACCGGTGCCTCGTTGGAATTCGCATGCAGCGCCGCAAATGCTTTCCATATAGCGGGAAATTCGGAGGGCCATGCGCTTGAGTTGTGGACTTGGCCTCCGAGCATGAGAAACGATTGACCATCAACGAGCAAGGCCCAGCGGCCGTCCTTCTGACCTCGGTGCTTGGCCGCAGAGCTGGATGGAAGGACACAGCAATAAACAGGAAGACGGACACAATCCATGAACTTTTCATGCCGATTATTTATCACCCTTCATCACGAGGTCAGCTGGCCCAGTTCAACAACTGATCCAAGGTCGTGGCCGTGGTGGACTCCGTGCCCCGCGGTAGGGTAGGTCCGATGGCTACGGCTTCGCTGTGATCTTCAAACCAAACCAGGAAAGAGGACTGCTCGGCTCCGGGAAGGCGCTGCAGGTTCAGCCAGTTATAATAGGCACCCATGTCGGCGTCAATGAGCGACCCGAGTGGATCGAGTTCGGCAACCTCGTGGCTTGCCGATAGCATTTCGTTCATGGGCTTCTGCCGTTGGCGCGGGGCGAAACGGACCAGCAGCGTAAGAGGCTGGGCACGGCGCAGAGCTTCACGAGCGGTCCATTGCGCGAAGGTCGTGCTGAATATTTGCGTGCCGGATCCTTCTGTAAGCACCTTGACCTGGAAACGATCCAGCACGGCATCGCCGGCTTTCGGCATGCCGAGATCCGCGGGGCGCAATTGCGCAAGAACGGTGCGCAGATTCTCCGGCCCCATGCCGGGCCGCTCGATCTCCGCCCGGATTTTTCCCGACAGAACGGCGCGCACCGGTTCCAACCCGTGATAGGAGACGCAAGTCAGGGTGGGATCATAAGGGGCGGCTCGTCCTCCATCAATGTACCAGTGGCCGTAGGGAGCGGGATCGGCTTTTGCGCGTTCAGCGACTACATTCAAGAGCAACTGGAGGCCGTTCTCCGGCCTGACCGCGCGGAAATAGGCGCCGTGAGGCCGGAGCTTGCGGAAGAGAGGCACGTCATTGGTAGTCACACCTTGACCGACGATGGTGATTCCCAGACGCGGCGCGGGCGGTTTTTCCGGCGGGACAGCCGCGCGCAAACGGTCGGCGTAGGCGAGCGCCGCGCTGCGGAAGGCATCCAGTTGATGCGTGGTCCAGAGATAAGAAGAAAGTTGTTCCACAAACTGTGCAGGCGCGTTGATCCAATCCGAATGTTCAAGCGCCGCCGAAAGATGGATTTGAGCGAATCCTTGCAGCCAATCTCTTAGCTGTTCGGCGGAAAGCAAATCCAGATTAGCGAGTTCTTTCTCCAGCGCGCGGCGCTCGGCGGGAAACTTGTAGTCGAATTCAATAGCCTCGCGCAACAAACTGGGCAAGAAGCTCAGGGGCAAACGACTCAGCACACCAACGTAGGCCGAGAGCAGCTTCCGCGCCTCGGGCGGATAGCCATTGAATTGCTCCGATTTGAGGTCCGATGGAAACATGGAATCTACAAGAGTTCGCGTATCGGTTTGCCCTGCGCAAGCGGTGCGGAAAAACCGAGCATTGAACCGAGAGTCGGGACAAGATCCGTCGACTCCATCGGCCGGTCGAACACCACGCCCTCTCGAACGCCGTCGCCCAAGGCCATCATCCAGGTCGTGCGAGAGAGTGCATCACCGGTACGGTGGTGCTGGAAGCCATTGCCGCCGGCGTCGTCGTCGGAGTCGCGGCCAAAGTCCGGCAAGATGAACAGAGTGGTCTTGCCAGCGTACTCCGGTTCGCTTTGGATGGCCTTCCAGATGTCCGCGCAGAGACGATCGGTCCGCCGGATACCCTCAATATAGAGAGAATAGGTTCCCGCATGGGCGATGTCGATGTCGTGCATGGTTATCCAGAGCAGGCTGGGCGCAAGCTGGCGCATCAATTGGCGGACAATATAGACGGAGAGTTCGTCGGGGCTGGACAAAGTGCGTGCGTGGGCCTTGAAATCGTCGACCGAGAGCTTCAGCATTGTTCCTAATTGCTGGAGTTCAAACCCGTTGCCGCCAAGTTCTGGGGTGTAGTAAGGCGTCTCGTAGTTATCGCGGAGCAAATGGTTATAGTCGGTGCCGCTGGAGGCGGCTGCCGTCAAAAGATGTTTCGGCAGAATTACGCGTGCGCCCAACCCAGGACCGTACGACCGGTGGCTGCTCTCTCCGATGCGATTGAACCCGTTGCTTGGAGCAACGACCCAGGCATCGGAGGCAGGGCGCTTCAAGTCCTTGCGAAAATACTCGAAAATCGTGGGGTGTTCCGGAGGGAGGGACGCAAAGTTGTTGATTGTCTCGTAGACGCCCGTTGCCAAACTGGCCGTGGCCACGTAGTGACCGAGGATTCCACGATTCACCACCTGGGTGAAAAAGGTCGCCTGAGGAATGAGCTCGCGCATGAGGTGCGGGATGTTTTCTTGCCCTTCCGGAGCGAACGTTTCCTGATCTCTCGCACCGCCACCAAACGTGATAACGATTACTTTTCGCTTGCTGGCAGCGATGCGTGTTCGAGCGGCCAAGCTTGACGGAAGCAGAGAACCGCCCAGCGCGACGCCTGCTGCGCTTCTTAGGAACTCGCGGCGGGTCCAGACGAGTTGACGCGCCAATTTGTAAGGGGCCAAGCAAGCTCGGTCCTTTGCTCTGCGCGGCAAGAATTGGGAACTCATTTCAGCATTCAACGCTTTCCGCAAAAACTACGTTGCGGCAGAATCCGTGTCAGGATTTTCGCCAGCCACGCTAAATCTCTTTTTTTTCTTCCCTGCCCGCGCCGTAAAGTTCCAGCTAAATCACGGTCTAGCGGAGGGGCCATCTTTTGCCGAATAAACAAACTGCCGAATCTCCGCGCGCTGCTTCTCGAGGTCGGCCAGATGCTGCTCGCGGATTTTCTGGTACACCTGAAACTGCTCCTGGGCCAGGCCTTTTTCGCCGGTGCGAACATACGCCTGCCCCAGCCGGTAGTAAGCATCGGCCAGATCGGAGTTGAGTTCCAGCGCGCGCTTATACTCCGGAATCCCTTCTGCATATTTATTCTGGTCGGAGTAGAGATTGCCCAATTGCAGGTGAGCTTCCGCGAGCTTCGGATCGAGCTCCAGCGACTGGGTGAGCAGCGATTCGATTTGATGCAGGTCCAAGCCGGGGTCCTGAGCTCGCCTGCCCTTCCACAAACTCATCGCGTAGTAGTAGAGCGCGCGCGCGTTTTTCGGCTGCAATTCCGCGAAGCGGCGGAATCGTTCGATGACCTCGTCGGCCTGGCTTGGGGAACTGTCGTAGGCCTTGGACAGAAAGAAGTAGCAGCTGGGTTCGGATGGATTCAGATCGGCTGCCCTCAAAAGAGATTTAACCGCGTCGTCGTAGTTGCCGCGCACGTAGTACGCAGTCCCGAGGCCGACCATGAGGCGGGCGGATTGCGGGTAACGTTGAGTGGCTTCGCGAAAAACCTCGACTGCGGGATCGAGCGTGCGGTGGATAAGCAGTTCACCCGCCCAGTCAAAAAGATTGCTCTCGCTGGGCTCCATGTGCGCCGCGGTTTCGTACTCAGTCTCCGCCTCGACGAATTTCTTGTCTTTTTCTTCCACTTCTGCCAGCAGGTTATGCAGTTCCGCCGTGTTTTTTCGTTTCAAGAGATCGTGGATCAATCGCTGAGCGTCCGTGAGCCGGTCAATTTGAAGGTAGGCAAGGGATAAGTCGTAGCCGTTATCGTAAGAGGAAGGATCGATTTGCTGCGCCTTTTCCAGGTATAGAGCTGCCTCCGCGACTTTTCCGGAACGCGCGAATGCTTCTCCCAGATTGTGGTTGGTTTCGAAGTTCTGGGGATCGAGTTCCACCGCCTTTCGAAACTGCTCCGCGGCCAGCTCTGTTTTCCCCAGGCGCGCCAAGTTCGTCGCCAGGTTCGTTCTGGCGGGCGCTGAGTCCGGCTTCAGCATGACAGCCTTCTGAAGGTGTTGCGTGGCTCTATTGTCCTGCGATTGCGCGGAGTAGACCAATCCCAGCAGCTCCTGGACTTCGAAACTTTCCGGAACCTCGCGAACCAGTTTCTCAAGTTGTGCGGCGGCCTCCGGGTATTTGCCCCCCTCGTACAGGCCAATGGCCGCCTTAAAGTTGCGGTCTAAATCCTTCTGCTCTGCATATACCGGGGGCGCCACGGTTCCATATGCGAAGAGAGCAAGAAGCACAGCAGCCACCGAACAAACCTTTGGAGTCGCCATGCTTGCATGGTAGCACCGCGTCGGGTGCAACGCCGCCGAGGAAACAATTGGGGAGGCGCCTCTTGCGAAGCGCCTTCCCAGCCGGGGTGTTGTTGTAGTCGTTTCAGAAAATGAACTTCAGGGCGAACTGGATCTGCCGCGGATCGTAGGGATCGTCGCGGGTCGAGCCGATTTCGCCGAAGGTGGTTGTGTTAGAAGTGTTCGTATAGTTCGTGGAGCCCCCGATGGATACCACACCGTTGCCGCCGAACCCAGGCGCATTAAAGTTGGGATGGTTGGTGACATTAAAGATTTCTGTGCGGAACTGCAGCTTGCGCTTTTCGCTGAACGGCAAATCCTTAAAGATGGAGAAATCCAGGCGGTGGAAGCCGGGACCGGGCACCTGAGTTTCGCCGCCCACGTTTGCGGCCGTACACTTCCCGACTACGGTGCAAGCAGGCGGATCGGCAAATGCTCCCGGATTGCCGAACCAGCTGACGTTCCCATTGCCGTCGGTGTGGATGCCGAGCTTCAGCGGTTGGCCGGTGAACAAGGCTCCACAGCTTCCAGTACTCTGGATGCTGTTGTTCACGCAAGCCAGTGTAATGGGTTGACCGCCCTGGAGCGTAGTGATCCATTGCACGCTCCATCCGCCGACGATCTTGTCGGTAACAGCGGTGGCGTTGGACATAACCTTCTTTCCCTTGCCGAATGGCAGTTCATAGCCGCCGCTGAAGTGGAACACATTGCGAATGTCGAAGTTAGCCAGACCATAGTTGTAGTGGATGCCGAACCCGGGAACAGACGGAGCGATGTAACCCACATTGTCGCTGCCGCCGTTGAGCAGGTCGCCGGCGTCGGACATGGCCTTGGACCACGTGTAGGTGCCGAGGAAGTTCAAACCATTCTTGAACTGCTTCTCGAGTTTGGTTTGCAGCGCGTGATAATGGCTGCTGCCGTTGGTTTGGGCCTGGCTGTTACCGCGACCGAAGTCCTTGAACGGCACCAAGGTTGTCGCGTCCACGCTGTTGGGCTCGATGGAGGTGACGTTGTTGTTGCCCGGGAAAGTCTCCAAGTGGCGGGCCAACGTGGTGACGTAAGCCGTCTGGAATGACATGGACGAAGTCAGTTGGTATTGCAGGCTCAGATTACCACCCATGGAGTACGGAGTCAGATAGTTGTACTGAATGCCGCGCAGGCCCAAACCGTTGGCGTTGACAAGCTTGGGGTCGAGCGGCGTGCAACTGAACCCGGTCTCAAACGTTGGACCTCCCGCTGGAGTGGCGGTGGCGCATCCGGCGAAGTTATTGATGGGATGACCAGCGTCCGGATTGAAGAACGAGAAGTTGAATTGGAATGGATAGTTCTCCCCCAAGTTCGGGGAGAATCCGCGGTTTTCAAAACCGTTGTAGAAGATCCCGAAGCCGCCACGCACCACGAGTTTCGGCGTGGCCTGATACGCGAACCCAATCCGGGGAGCGATATTGCTCCTCTGCCCGACGCCCAGGCTCTTGCCATACTTGCCGATGGACAGAGCAATGCCATCTTTGGCGAGCAGGCAAGTCAGGAAATTGGCGTTGGCAGGATTGGTGCAATCCACCGAAGTCAGATAAGAGAGATCAGTTTTCCCACTCGGAATCAGGTAGGCAGGTCCATTTGTGGGTGCGCCGCTTGGTATGAAGTTCGCTTGGAAGCCGCGGTGCTCATAGACTGGCTGGAAGTAATCCCAACGCAGTCCAAGGTTGAGAGTCAGCTTATTGCTGACCTTCCAGTCATCCTGCCCATAGAAACCGTAGTAGTTCTTGCCGTCGTCCGTGAGAGAGATGTTGGAAACGAATACGGAATCCGGACCTCCGACATAATTGATCGCATTCGAGCCAGCCGGCAACGAAGAGACCTGAGGTACCAGCAGGATCTGAGCGATGCCGGTATTGCCGCTCGTCTGCCCGGGGATGTCGGTATATTTGCCGTTGAAATCAAATTCTCCGCGGGACCAGGGAGGTTGTAGGGTGGAGAATTTAACGTGCTGCCATTCGAAGCCGCCCTTGAAGGTGTGCTTGCCATAAATCTTAGTCAAGTCGTCGGTCAACTGGAACGTGGAGGTGACCTCGTCCGAAGGCAAGAAGGCATTGCCACCTAGGGTCTGCAAAGCGCCGTTGAAGCCAAAGGCCGGCAAGCCTCCGTTCTCGTGGGCCTGCGGAATACCCAAAATGCCGTACTTGGCTGGGAGGCCGCTCAGGTCGTTCGCCGCCGGAATGTTGCGCGTGGTGTGCAGGTAATTGAGACCGGCGCGAGCGACGTTGATGAGGTTCGGACTAAACGTATGCGTGTAGCCAAGAGCACTCTGCTGTGCATTGGCGGTCTGGTTGCCATCCTGGAAGCCGCCGCCATCTGCTATACCACCAAAAATACCGGGGATAAATTGGGGATCGTCCACGTAACTGAACCTGTAGAATAACTGGTTCTTCTCATTAAAATTCATGTCCATGCGCGTATCAAACGCGTTGCGATGTTCGAACAGTTTCGGTGAGTCGCCGAAGTTGAGGCCGTGCGTCGCCGAAGTAGTAGGATTGGGATAAAGGTTTAGCAGTGCAATGGCATTGGCATCCAAACGGCCTGCGGGAAGCAAATTTAGGCCAGCAATGCAGCCCGTTCTCGTGTAGTTTGTGGTGGTAACAGGACAGGTGCTGAACGGATCACGAACGAATCCCGTGTTGGTAGCTGTGATTCCGGTGACGGGGTCGGCGACTCCCGCGGTAACCGAACGGCTCGTTGCCGGGTCAAAAACCGTACCAGTCTGAAACGTGCGGCCAAGTGCGTCAGTCTCCGTGCCGCCCTGTGTCAACAAATCCGTAAGGTTGGTGTAGCCGCTACTTCGTTCTAGCGCAGTGGGAACCTGGCCGTTGAAAACAGTTCCTTGAACGCGGCGAAAGCCTTCGTAGTCGCCAAAGATGAAGATTTTGTTCTTTATAATTGGACCGCCGGCAGCCAAGCCAAACTGATTCTGGTGGAGAGCACCCTTTTTGACCCCCCTGGCGTTCTCGAAAAAGTTGGCGGCGTCGAGGTGGTCGTTTCGGAAGAATTCCCAGGCTGCGCCGTGCAGTTCGTTGGTGCCGGACTTAATCGTGGCGTTCAAGACGGCAGCTCCAGATCGGCCATACTGCGCGCTGAATCCCGACGTCTCCACTTTAAATTCCTCGATGGCATCCACAGGAGGAAGAACCACGAAGTTCGTGCCGTTCAGGAAGTCCACCGTATCGGAGTTGTTGTCCACGCCATCGAGGAGGTAGTTGTTCTGGGCCGGACGCGAGCCATTAGCCGAAAAAGCGCCGGTGGCGGCGTTGCCGCGCGTATCGGCCTGTGGCGTGTTCACACCGGCGGCCAGCTGTGCCAGGAACGTGAAGTTCCGGCCATTGAGCGGGAGATCATTTACGTTCCGAGAACCGACGACCTGCCCCACGGAAGCGTTTTGGGTTTGCAATACAGGAACCGCCGACACGACCTCCACGGTTTGCGTCATCGAACCGGGCTTGAGGTTGAAATTGATCACCACATCCGCACCGACGTCAACCGTGATGTTGGTTTGCGTGACGGTGTCGAATCCCTGGTAGGAGGCCGTTACTTTGTAACTCCCAATCTTGAGCGGGGTGAACTTGTAAACGCCATCCGCTCCCGTCGTCGTCGAGAGCGCAGCGCCTGTGCCTTGGCTCGTTAGCGTGACTTTGGCGCCGCTGATGGCTGCACCCGAGGCGTCCGTAACGGTGCCCAAGATGGAGCCGGTGTCCACTTGAGCGTGGAGAGGCGGCGCGCTCAAGAACAAGACCAACAAGAACGCACTCACCGCCAAAGCAGCTCTCAGGATCCCAGATGAATTGGTCCTATTATTCATAAACCGGTCCTCCTCAGTTTTCTCTTCACCCGGAAGCAAGTTACGCAAGCGCTTTCATTTGCCAGCCCTCGAATGTGGCACAAGAACAGCAGACCATCCGCCAGCTGGCTGCACAGGAACTCTGCGGGGCCGCCGCCTGAGGGGAACGTCACCTGAAACTCGCGAAGCACAAGAAACATCCTGCTCCACGGCACCAACTTTAATTCTTGAAGCTCAAGGCCACGGGAGGGATGAAACAGCTACCCGCATCGAGGCCCCCAAACCAGCTTAAACGCTTAACCTTGTGGACGCTGATACACTGTTCTTAGCATCGAGTCAAGCGATTTCTTTCATTCCTACTTCGCGTGAGGCCGGCACCGTTTCGATTTGGAGATTTTTCGCTGAAGCGAGGGGGCACCAAGTCCTTGAACCATGGTCTAACCATTCGAGACGTAGCAAAGGCTGCGGGCGTCTCCACCGCCACCGTCTCTAATGTTTTGAACAAGACGGGCAAGGTAGGCCGGCGCACTCAGTCGCTGGTGCTCTCCACCGTGAAGCGCCTCGGCTACTTCCCAAACGTTCATGCGCGCCACCTTGCTTCCCGCGACAGCCGCACACTTGGAATCATCGTCTCCGATATTGAAAACCCGTTCTTTCCCGAGGTCATCAAGAGTTTCGAAATCCGCGCCCGCCAACTTGGTTATGATGCGATCCTCAGCGATACCAATTATGATCCCCGCCGCACGCGGGAAGCCGCCGAGAGAATGATGGAGCATAACGTCCGCGGAGTGGCCGTGATGACCTCGGAAATCAGTTTGCGCCTGATCCACGAACTGGCGCGCAGAAGGATCGCGGTGACTTTCCTCGACCTCGCTCCCGTTCGTGGATACATGAGCAGTCTGAGAATCGATTATTTCTCCGGGGTCGAGCAAATCGTCAAATATCTCTACAAAAATGGCCACCGTCGCATTGCTTTCGTGGCCGGCCGGCCCAAGCTCAAATCCAACAATGTTCGTCTCGAAGGCTACGAAAAATGCATGCGGGATTTGGGGCTTGAGCCGGGACCGATCCTCCCGGGCGACTTGCGCTTCGAAGGCGGATTGGCGGCGGGCCTGGCGATCGCGAAGCATTCACCCCGCCCCACCGCCGTCATGGCCGTCAACGATCTCACGGCTGTCGGTGTCATCAAGGGCTTGCTTAGAGCAGGCTGCCGCGTGCCGCAGGATATTTCCGTTACGGGCTTTGACAAAACGCGTCTCGCCGAGTATAACAACCCTTCGATCACCACCGTAGATATTCACCGCGACATGCTCGGCAAGATGGCTGCAGACGCACTTCACGAACTTTCCTGCGCGGCCGACCCTCACGGCCGCGAGTATCAGGTTCCCGCCGAGTTGATTCTGGGTGATTCCTCGGGGCCGCTCTCGTCGAATAGTCTTTCCTTGCTAGACTGAATTCGGACACCTGTGCGCCGCAAGGACCAGATAGATATTTTCTCGCGCCGGACCTTCCTCCGAGGGATACAGTGGGCACCTCTTCTTTTCCTTCCCGCTCCCCTGCATGGATTGACGTTTCAATCGCTACATTCTGGGATCTTCGAAGAGGCGGCCTCTGCGTTTCCTTTTGCTGATTCCCGCCTCAGCCCGCACTATCCTGCCAAATCCCCCCTCGATGATGTCCTTAGGCAAGTTGTTCCGGGCGCGGATGAGTACGTCACCGAAAAATACGCCGTTGAGATCATACGGCTCCTTGACGAATGGACCCGCGCTCTAAAGGAGGCGCCGCCAGCACTGTCCGTTCTGGCGGAATTGCTGAGCGATTCGATTGAAGGTGCTTCCTTGGTTCCGTCTCAGGTAAAGACGCTGCGTTCCGGGAATGGCCTCGAGGTCCAGCGAAGGCAGTTTTCTGCAAGCGTGGCGGCGGGCCGCGAACGATTTCTCCAGGAGTTCAAGAACTATCTGGCGCCGATTGCACGGGTGGAGACAGCTGAATTCGAAATCACTGGCATCGAAGAAATCACAAGCGCGCCGGAGAAACTCCGCGTCGACATTCGCTACGACTTTGTTGGTACGAGCGCAGACACGCGACGCGAAGAGCGCATTGGCCTCTGGCGCACGCACTGGCAGCACGATGGTTCGAACTCATGGCGCGCCTTTCGCTGGGAGGCTACGGAAGAAACCTTAAGCCGCGCGAGCCAGCCCGTCTTCATCGACGTCACTTCGCAAGCCATGGGGCAGATAGATTCCTACAAAAATCAGCTTGCTCACGGCGTGGACTACTGGCGAACCGTGCTTGATGGCGCCTGCGGCATCGACGTCTATGGGAACAATGGTGTAGCGGTCGGAGATTTTGACGGCGACGGGGCGGATGACCTGTACATCTGCCAGCCCGCGGGCCTTCCCAACCGGTTATATCGCAATCGCGGTGACGGTACGTTTGAGGATGTCACGGAAGAATCGGGTGTGGCTGTGTTGGACAGCACGGCTTGCGCTCTTTTCGCGGATTTTGAGAACAAAGGCCTGCAAGATCTTCTTGTGGTTTGCGGCAGCGGCCCGTTGCTCTTCCTAAACCACGGCAATGGAAAGTTTTCACGCAAGCGTGACGCCTTCCAGTTCGCTCAGTCCCCGCAGGGGGTTTTCACCCATGCTGCCATTGCCGACTATGACGGCGATGGGCGACTCGACATTTATTTTTGCCTCTACTCGTATTACAAGGGTTTGGACCAATATCACTATCCCGCCCCTTATTTCGACGCGCGCAATGGTCCTCCCAATTTTCTCTTTTACAACTCCGGCAACGCGACTTTTGTCGACCGCACGCAACCCGCTGGGCTAAACGTTGACAACGACCGTTACAGCTTTGCTTGCGCTTGGGGCGACTATAACTCTGACGGCTTTCCCGACCTTTATGTGGCAAACGATTTCGGCCGAAATAATCTTTATCGCAACAATAGCGACGGAACATTTACCTGCGTCTCCGCCGAAGCCGGCGTGGAGGATGTCGGCGCGGGAATGAGCGCTTCGTGGTGTGATTTCGACAACGACGGAAGGCCGGATCTCTACACAGCGGCCATGTGGTCTGCTGCGGGCATCCGCGTTTCTCAGCACGAGCGCTTTCACGAACGAGAACCGGAGAATATTCGCTCGCTCTATCGTCAGCACGCCCGCGGCAATTCGCTCTATCGAAATCTCGGAAACGGCAAGTTTCAAAACGTAAGCAGCGCAGCGGGCCTGGAAATGGGCCGCTGGGCGTGGTGTTCGGACGCCTGCGACTTTGACCACGATGGCTACCCGGACATTTACATCGCTAACGGCTACATCTCTGCCCCTAAAACTTCAGAGCGCGATCCCGCTGACCTCTCCAGCTTTTTCTGGCGACAACTCGTTGCGAAATCGCCTCCGAACCAAACCTCGTCCTTGAAGTATGAGCAGGGGTGGAACGCTATCAACGAGCTCATTCGCTCGGACAGTTCCTGGAACGGCCACGAGCGTAACGTTTTTTATGCCAACAATCGCGACGGCACGTTTTCGGAAGTTTCAGGCGTCGTCGGCCTGGATTTTTTGGAAGACGGCCGCTCCTTTGCGCTCGCCGACTTGGACCAGGACGGACGGTTGGAAGTGGTGCTCAAAAACCGTAACGCTCCTCAACTTCGCATTTTGCATAATGCGATGAAGGACATCGGCAACTCGATTTCGTTCTGCTTGCGCGGACAAAAGAGCAATCGTGACGCGATCGGCGCTGCCGTTACCGTAGAGGCAGAAGGCCATCGCCAGACAAAATATCTTCAGGCCGGCTCCGGATTTCTATCCCAGCATACTAAGGAGCTTTTCTTCGGCGTTGGCAAATTCACCGGCACTGTGCGCGCCTCCATCCGTTGGCCCAGCAGAACGACGCAGTTCTTCGACCATCTGCCCATTAACCATCGCATCCAACTCCAAGAGGGCTTTGCCGATTTTCTCGCCAAGCCTTTTGCGGTTTCCCCTCCTGCCTATGCGCGGTCCGGCGAATCGCCCAAACCGGAAGTCTTGCCTTCGGCGGTAGAAACCTGGCTTATTCAGCCCCTCAGCGCTCCTGAATTCTCTTTGCCCGACCTCGGCGGCAGCGTGCAGGATTTGCATTCGTTGCGAGGCGGCCCCGTGCTTCTCTATTTTTGGTCAGCGCTTTCACCTGCGTGCGCTGATCAACTGCTTCTTCTCAATAAACATCGGCGGGCGCTTGCCAGAAACGGCTTGCGCATCCTGGCCATCAACGTTGACGACTCGCGCGACTCACAGACGGCACGAGCATTCGCCGAAAAAGAATCGCTGTCGTTTCCGACTCTGTTCGCCACGCCCGAGGTCGGTGGCGTCTACAACATCATTTACCGCTATCTGTTCGACCGTCGCAGAGATCTGCCTCTCCCCGCTTCTCTCCTTCTTGACAAAGAAGGATTGGTGGTCAAGGTTTACCAGGGCAGGGTGAATCCGGAACGGCTCACGGAAGATTTGGGTTTGGTCCACATGTCTCGGGGCGATCGAGTTCAGAAGGCCCTTCCCTTCCCCGGAACTCTCTGCCAGGACGTCTTCCAGCGCAATGATTTCACTTACGGCGTTGCCATGTTTCAGCATGGCTATCTCGACCAAGCCGCCGCTTCCTTCAAGCAAGTCATTGATGCCAAGCCACAGGAACCAGAGGCCTACTACAATCTTGGCACTCTCTACCTCCGCAAGAATTCCCTACCAGAAGCGCGGCAACACCTCGAACGAGCAATCAAGCTGCGCCCAAACTATCCGGAAGCCTGGAACAATCTTGGCATGCTGTCCGCGCAGCAAGGTCAAACTGACGACGCCATTCGCCAGTTTAAAGAGTCTTTGCGCTTGCGGCCCATGTATGTCACCGCCCTGGTCAACCTCGGAAACCTCTATCGTCACCAGGGAGCCCTTGCCGAAGCCGAAAAGCTTCTCCGCCGCGCTCTGGAAACAGCGCCCGACGATCCCGAGGTCAACTACAGCCTCGGAATGCTGTTTGCCCGCCAGGGAAAGCTTGATCAAGCCGAGCAGTATCTACAAACCGCGCTGAATTGGCGCCCGGATTATCCCGACGCCCTCAATAATCTCGGCGTTCTCTTTGTCCGCGAGCGGCGGAATTCCGATGCAGAAAAAAAGTTCCAAGCCTGCATTCAAGTCGCCCCTGACTTTGACCAGGCCTATCTTAATCTGGCCCGCCTCTACGCATTGGAGGAAGAAAAGCAGAAAGCCCGCGAGGTGCTGCTGGCCCTCCTCCAAAAGCAGCCGCAGCACAAAGTGGCTCAGCAAGAACTGGAAATGTTAAAGTGAATTGGCGTCTGCGATAATTTCCATGGGGAGAAATTCTGACGGAATGAATCTAAGCGCTTCACCCATGCATTCAATCAGAACCGTGACCTTCCCGGGTTTGCCAGCAGTCTTTGCGCTGGCAGCGGCACTTCTGATGTTGTTGGCTGCCACAGCTTCTGCCCAGCAACCCCTTCCTCGCAAGTCCGCGGTTTCGCACGCTTCCAAGCCCCTGCCGCAATTCCAGGAAGTCGAAGATCTTGTCCGCCAGGGTTCACTCGGTCAAGCCAAGCAGAAAATTCAGGATGTCATCCGGCAGAATCCCTCCAGCGTTGAAGCCCACAATCTATTGGGCATTATTTGCACCGAGCAAAAAGATTTTCCCGGCGCCCTCGACGCGTTCCAACACGCACTTAAACTTGACCCCAGCTCCACTCGAACGCGCAACAATCTTGGCAATCTCTACGCTGCTCAGGGCAAGCCCGACCTTGCCGAAAAAGAGTTCCGCGCAGTCGTTCGCCTGGATCCGGCGAATCGTGACGCGAACTACAATCTGGGGCTCATCTTAATGGCGAAGAATCAGCCTGCGGAAGCCATTTCTCGTTTTCAGCGCGTGCGCCCTGCGAATCTGGAAACACGATTCATTCTCATCCGCGCTCTCTTACGAGCGCACAGGACCGCCGAAGGATTGAAGGCGGCTACGGAACTTTCCTCCGAGAATAAAGACGACATCCAACTGCACTTCACGCTCGGCGTCCTGCTCGGAGCCGAAAAGCAATACAGGCCGGCCCAACTCGAACTCGAAAGGGCCAATGCGCTACAGCCGGAAACTTTTGAAATCCTCTTTAACCTCGGACAGGTTTACCTTCGCGGTTTGGAATACCCAAAAGCGGAACGAGCGCTGAATCGGGCCTTGAAGCTAATGCCCGACTCGCCCGAGACGCTCTACTTGCTGGCTCAGGTTTACAACGATCAGACTCGCGCCGTAGACGCGCTCGACCTGCTCGTGCGTGCCCACAAGCTGGCCCCGGAGAATACCGACATCATCTTTCTCCTGGCTCGCGTCAGCATGCTGCAGAAGTACTTCGAAGATGCGATTCCGCTTCTCGAATCGGGTTTGAAAATCGCGCCCCAGCGCGCCGATCTTCGCGCCGCTTTAGGCGAAGGCTATTTCATGTCTGGCAAAACGGAAAAAGCCATCGACGAGTTTAAGAGCCTGATCCAGGTGGATCCTTCAGCCCGGTCGTACACATTTATGGGCCTCGCTTATCGCCATCTCGGGCGCTTCGACGAAGCCCAAGAATACTTTCAGGAAGGTCTCAAGCTGAGTCCTCACGACGCCTCCTGCCTTTTCAATCTTGGGTACATCGAAGAGCATCAAGGCAATCACGCCAAAGCCGAAGAGCTATTCCAGCAGGCGCTTCGCTCCAATCCTGATTTTTCCGATGCCCTTCTCGAACTGGCAAATCTTCGCATCGGGGCCAAGCGCCTGGAAGAAGCCGCCCAGCTTCTTCGCCGCTACGTCAAAGTCAGTCGCGATGCCGCTTCCGGCTACTATAAACTCGCCATGGTTGAGCGCAGCCTTCACCAGATGAACGCAGCCCAACGCGATTTGCAAGTCTTTCAAACTCTTTCGAAAGACCCTTCCACCGGCCCTTATCCCTACCAGCACCTTTTCGACTACCTCGACAATCGTTCCGCTCTCTCCGCGCGGGACCGCACGCAACAGGATCTGACCGAGCTGACCAACCAGATTCAGAAGCATCCGGATCAACCTCAGGATCTGTACCTGCTTGCCGAAACTTATCTTAAGCTTGGCAAACTCGACGAAGCTCGAAAGGCTATCGCGCAGCTCGACCAGCTCAGTTCGGGCGACTACCGCACCCAGACCGGTGTCGGCGTCCTTCTCGCTCGCTTCCGCTTGTACGACGACGCCATTCAGCATTTCCAGGCGGCCTTGCGCGCCAATCCTGATTCCGACGACGTGAAATTTGACCTAACCGATGCTTATTTTCGCCGCGGCCTCTATTCTCAGGCGCTTGAAACTTCGCAGCAGGTTTCTCCCTCCGGCCAGCAGGATGATTCCTTCCTCTCGTTGCTGGGAGATATCTACGCGCATCTTGGTGACACGGCTCGGGCGGAGGAAATTTTCCGCGAGGCTATCAAGCGGAATCCGGACAACGACCAGTATTTCCTTTCGCTGGCGCTCGTCGAATTGCGCGAGAGTAACGTCGGCGCGGCCGAAGAAACGTTGCGAAAAGGTTTGGCCCGGAGTCCCAGCTCTGGAACACTCCTCTGGGGCTTGGGAATCGTTTTCGTTCTGGAGGGAAAAACTCCGCAAGCGGCGCAGAACTTCGAGCGCGCTGTCGATCTTTTGCCCGAATGGGCCGGAAGCTATTCCACCCTCGGCGTATTTTACTACCAGACGGGTCAGGTCGACAAAGCGCGCGAAGTTCTCAATCGCTTTAGGGGCAGCAACGCCGGCGGCCTGGACGTGAATCGCATCGAACAAGCCCTGGCCAGCGCTCCGGCCACTTCCTCTCCTTTCAGTGAACCCATGCCGGTAGCCGCACGGCAGCAACTACTCCAACTCGCTCTTTCCATAGCTGACCGCACCCTGTGACCGTTCCTCGCAAATTCCGGGTCGCACTCGGTACTATCCTTGCTTTCAGCGCTGTTATGGGCATTGCCCGCCGTGAACAATTGCTCGCAGAACAGGCACCCAAATCGCCGGCCCCTTCCATCGTGCGGTTCACCGACATTCGGCCATCCACCGGAATCACTTTTCGCCAAGACTCCACGCAAACGGACGAAAAATATTATCTCGAGACCATGGGCACCGGTGTCGCTTGGCTTGACTATGACCAGGACGGTTTGATGGATCTCTTCTTCGTGCAATCCGCCGCCACCGACATCTACAAACCTGCCAATCCCTTGCGCTCCGCGCTTTACCATAACAACGGCGACGGCACCTTCACCGATGTCACCGAAAAGGCGGGGGTGGGCGGTGAAGGGCATTATGGCCAGGGTGTTGCTGTGGGTGATTTCGACAACGACGGCTTTCCCGATATTTATGTCACGGGCTACGGCCGCGCCATCCTGTATCACAACAATGGCGATGGCACCTTCACCGATGTTACCGCCAAGGCCGGTGTGGCCGACGAAGGCGGCTGGTCCACCAGCGCCGGATGGTTCGACTACGACAAGGACGGCTACCTTGATCTTCTTGTCACGAACTACATCGAATGGACGCCGAAAACAAACCTATGGTGCGGCGAACGCCGTCCTGGCTATCGTTCATATTGCAATCCCGGGAACTACAAGGGGCAAAAAACGAAGCTCTACCACAACAATCACGATGGCACATTCACCGACGTCACCGAAAAGTCTGGCGTCGGCAAGCCAGAATCCAAGGGCATGGGCGTTGTTCTCGCCGACTTCAACAACGATGGCTGGACGGACATCGCTATCGCTAACGATACTTGGCCAAATTTCCTCTTTCTGAACAAACATGACGGTACGTTTCAGGATGTTTCCTTCATTTCCGGCCTCGCCGCCAGTGCAGATGGCCGTTACGAAGCGGGGATGGGCATCGATGCGGCGGATGTGGATGGGGACGGCTGGCAGGACGTCTACGTCACCCATCTCGATTTCGAATTGAATCGTCTGTATCACAACAACCACGATGGCACGTTTGACGACTACACTTATCGCTCCGGTATCGGCAACAAAGCCATCCTCATGAGCGGGGTTTCCATGAAATTTCTTGATTACGACAATGACGGCTGGCCGGATATCCTGCAATTGAACGGCGCAATGCTCGACAACGTCAGCCTATACCACAGCGAAGTGTCTTACAAGGAGCCTTTGCTAATGTTTCGCAACCTCGGCACGGGGCAGTTCGAAAAAGTTTCCGATTCTTTGGGTCCAGACTTTATTCGGCCCATCGCCGGCCGCGGCTTGGCCACTGCCGATTTCGACAACGACGGGGACATTGACATCGCCACCAACAATCGTGGCGATTTTCCTGAGCTTCTCCGCAACGATGGTGGCAACGCCAATCACTGGCTCGAAATCCTGCTCATCGGCACTAAGTCCAATCGCGATGGGATTGGTTCTTCGCTCAAGCTGACCGCCGACGGCGTCACGCACGTCGAACAATCCAAAGGTGGCATGGGCTATATGTCCGCCAGCGATCCGCGCATTCATTTTGGCCTGGGAAAACGCTCCAAGATCGATTCTTTGGAAATCACCTGGCCCAGCGGCCAGGTCGACAAGCTCACCAACGTCCCCAGCGACCGCATCATCGCCGTCAAGGAAGGTGCCGGAATCGTGCCCCGAAACTTTCCCAAGGTGCCCAGCAAATGAATTTTGTCCGGCGGCGTTTCCTCGGTTCATCCCTGGTCGTTTTCGGGGCTTCAATTTTGGAAGCGCTCACCACGCCGCTCTGGAAATGGCGCAACTCTCTGCGCCTTGAAGCTGCTCCAATTCCGCATCCATCCGATTCGAAGCGCGCCGTAACCTCCCACGTCCAGTTCGTCGACGTTGCTCGCGAAGCCGGCTTGACTGCACCCAATGTTTGGGGCGGTGTCGATCACAAAAAGTACATCATCGAAGCAAAGGGCAACGGCCTCGCCTTCTTCGATTACGATAATGACGGGTGGCTCGACATTTATCTGACCAACGGAACGCGCTTCAACACCGAATGGCCCAAGGGCAAAGCGCCCACTTCCCAGCTCTACAAAAACAATCGCGACGGCACGTTCAGCGACGTCACTGAAAAATCCGGTCTTGGCCGCACGGGCTGGCAAACCGGAGTGTGCGTCGGCGATTACGACAATGACGGCTGGGACGATCTCTTTTGCTGCTTCTGGGGACACAACATTCTGTTTCACAACAACAGCGATGGCACCTTCACTGATGTCACTCGCAAAGCCAATATCTACGACGAGAAAATCCGCTGGGGCGCCGGCTGTACCTGGCTGGACTACGATCGCGACGGCCGCCTCGACCTCTTTGTCTGCAATTACATCAAGCTCGATCCGGAAAAAACCCCGTCGAAAGAAGAGCCGCCGCAATGCCAGTGGAAGGGCATCCCTACCATGTGCGGCCCGCGCGGCCTTCCGGGCGATACCAACGTGCTCTTTCACAACAATGGCGACGGGACGTTTACGGATGTCTCCGAGAAGTCTGGAATCCTGAAGCCCGGTCCCCGCTATTCGATTACCGCAGTCTCCTATGATTTTGACAACGACGGGTGGCCAGACATCTATGTTGCCGTGGACTCGCAGCCCAGCATGCTGCTCCATAACAATCACGACGGCACGTTTGCCGACATCGCGGTCATGGCCGGATGCGCGTACAGCGAAAATGGCCACGAGCAAGCTGGGATGGGCGTGGCGGTCGCCGACTACGACTGCGACGGCTTTTTCGACATTTTCAAAACAAATTTCGCCGACGATACCTGCAACCTTTACCGCAACAATGGTGACGGCACGTTCAGCGACGTCACGTTTTCTTCCGGCATCGGCATCAACAATCAGTACGTCGGCTGGGGGTGTGGCTTCATGGATTTCGACAATGACGGCTGGCAGGACATCCTGCAGATTAATGGCCATGTCTACCCGGAAATCGAAGGACACGAGACCGGCCAGACTTTCAAGAATCCGCGTCTGGTTTACAAAAATCTCGGCGATGGAAGATTTGAGGATGTTTCGGCCGAAATGGGCCCGGGTATCAGGGAGCGATTCTCCAGCCGCGGCGCGGCCTTCGGTGACTACGACAACGACGGGGACATGGACGCGCTGATCCTAAACATGAACGACGCGCCTTCGCTCCTACGCAACGATGGCGGCAATCAGCAAAACTGGATCAAAATTAAATTGCTTGGCACGAAATGCAATCGCACGGCTATCGGCGCTCGCGTTCGTGTCGTCACCGGCAAGCACATCCAGATGGACGAGGTTCACAGCGGCACCAGCGTCATGTCGCAAAGCGATCTGCGCCTCCATTTCGGCCTCGGAAAGAATCAAACCGTCGATCTCATCGAAGTGAAATGGCCGACCACGCAAAAACTGGAACAATTCAAACAGGTGAAGGCCAACCAGATCATCACCATTCGCGAGGGCTCCGGCATCGTCACTCCCGCTGGACCTGAGTCAAAATAGGGCTATTCCACAAATACTCCTTAGGCTGACGAAGCTTCAGCTCCATCAGTGCCACCGTGTGACCACCCG
>Ga0126373_10000864_pt1 | contig 20686 bp, 25 predicted proteins | sample PanSoiMetPlot_11_FD_92545 | JGI IMG/M metagenome (GOLD analysis project Ga0126373, IMG submission 92545) | Tropical forest soil microbial communities from Panama - MetaG Plot_11 | ecosystem: Environmental > Terrestrial > Soil > Tropical forest > Bulk soil | place: Panama | collected 2016-02-17 | reverse complement strand
ATGGCGCGGACCCGCTGCCTGCGCGAATGGGCCTATCTCGGCTGGCTGTGCGAAGCCAAGCGCGCGCTGTGCCCCGGCTGCCAGATGAAGCTCAATTGATGCAATGGGCAATCTCCGATAGCTGGACAATCGAAGGCGCTGCGGCGCTTTTGCTGTTCTTTCTCGTCGGCCTGCCCCTCGGGCAAGCGTTGTTCTTCGGGCTGGGCATGATGATCGCGGCAATCGATGAGTTCCTGACCGAGCGCCATTGGCGGCGGATCGAGCGCGATCTGCGCGCCGCGCTCGACAATCGCAGAAGGACGAAAGGCTAGCCATGCCTATCATTAGAACGTACCGCTGTACCGCCTGCGGCTTCGAGTTCGAGCATTTCCATCTTACGGAAGGCGACGAGCCCGAGGGCTGCCCGCGCTGCCCGATCAATGGCGCAGGCGAGTTCGACGATGATCCGCCCTATATCCAGCTCCCGAGCCAAGCCAAGATCGGCGGCAGCGCCATCGGCCGGGCCGGCGATCAGGCGTATCGCGATGTCGAAGAATCGAGCGAAGCGCGCGCGGCGATGGCGGCCGAGCAGATGGAGCAGCAATATCGCGCCGCCGGTATGGACGGCGCTTCGGCGCAGCGGCAGGCGGAAGCCGATGCCCGCGCGGTCCGGGTTACCGACATGAACGACAATCTCCGCGTCGGCGATGTCGCCGCCAAGCCGCCGAAGCCGGCCGGGCCGAGCGCCGAATATTCCGCCATGCTCGGGCAGCTCGGAGGATCGCTATGGCAGGGCAATGTCGCCGACGCTATCGCGCAGACGAGAGTCGGGGACCGGGGAACCGGATCGGGGGCGATCACGCAAATCCAGAACGATCCCGCTTCCCCGCATCGGCGCATGCGCGGGAATCTCATCCGGCCCTAGACCGCCATCGATGTTTCAAACCCGACAATGAAGGACGCGATTCATGCCCGTTACGGATAAGCCGATGACCAATCGGACGGCGCAGACGAAAGCCATCGAGACAATCGTCCCGGCCATGGTCAAGAACCCCGATGCGCGGCAAACCGCCTGCGCCAAGCCGCACAAGGTCATCGGCGCCAAGCAATGACCGCTCTTGAAGCGATCGTCCCGAAGCTCTCCAAGACCGAGGCGGGCTATAAGATGGGGATGACCGGCGAGCGCTGCGGCGTTTGCATGAACTTCGGCGGCGGCTCATGTCGCGTCGTCGAGGGGCGGATCGGTTCGGAAATGTGGTGCCGCCTCTTCGTCGCCAAGCCGCGGCCCTTCTAGCAGCAGCGCCGCTTCCGCGACCATCTGCCGGGCGATCTCGCAGGCGACGCGATGCCCGGCCTCGGCCTCGTCCCATGTCGCGTATCGCTGCATGTCGAGATCGGGGCGCATCACGCGGCGCCTGCCGAAGATTTCGACATCCTCGGGCGGGCCGAAGATCATGGTCTCGAAGACGATCGGCGGCCCATCATCATCCCAAAAGTTATGGTCGATGCCGAGGAAGACCGTCGAGACCCGCAGCGGGCCGATTTCGTCGTCGCCGACATGGCGCTCCGCCGTCGCGAACCAGCTCCCCCATTCCCTGGCGGATGAAATGGCGACAACCTCCTTGCCGCGGAGGATATAGAATCGGTCCCATTCGGTCATGCGGCGTGATCTTATCGCGCGCCGCCGATCCATGCCATCCCCGCCGATCTAAGGAACTCGCCGCCATATCGCCGCCGCCGCATCGCGGCGATGCATGGCGGGATGATCCTGCCCGAATCCCAAGACAAGCTGCTCGACAAGATCAAGGACATCGTCGAGCAATGCCGGGTTTCGACCGCGCCCCGCGCCGCGCTCGCTCGTTCGTTGAAGCAATGGAAGTTCACCGGATCGCCGGACGGGAACGTCGCGATCCTCAACTACCTCTCGCACCATATCGACCGGAAGGCCGGCTATCTCTTCTCGCCCGCTGATCTCCGCTTCCATATCGAGTTCGAGAACCATTACCCGACGAGTACCTTGATGCAGGGCGAAGTCGCCGCCCGCGTCCTGACCCGCGAATGGCAAAGGCGGGACATCGATATGCAGTTCGCCGAAGGCGTCGATCTCGCCCTGACCTTCGGCGCCTGCATCGTCAAACTCATGTGGAGCTTCGGCGGGGTCACGGCGAAGCTGGTCATGCCCTGGCAGTTCGGCGTCTATCGCGAGGATTTGAACGAACTGGCCGAGCAAGAGGCGATCTGCGAGACCAGCTACATAACCCCGTTCGATCTCTGGCGCCGCATCTCGCATCTGCCCGATGCGGAGAAGATGTACCAGCGCGCGCTCCATTACGCGAAGAAGCGGACGGCGCACGATCAGGCCGATACGTTTTTTCACCAAGTCCTCTTGGCCGGGACAACCCCCGTTGTTCAAACCGATCCGCCGTTCCTGGCGCAGCCCGGCGGCCTCGTCCAAGTTACCGCCGATCCGGTCGGCGCCGTCCTCTCGCCCGATGTCGCCGAATCCCTGATCGCGATCCATGAAGGCTATGTCATCGACGATGAGATCGGCGACTATGTAACCTTCCAGCTCGCCGATCCCGACATCCTCATCTGTCCGCGCTTCAAGCGCCGGAACATCTTCCTGCCCGAAGCGACGCCGTACACCCTGATCCAGCCGAACCGGATCAACGGCTATTTCTGGGGGCGGCCCGAGATCGCCGATTTGATGAAGCTGCAAAATCTTCTGCGCGATCGGCTCGAAGACATCAAAAAGACCATGAGCCTGCAATACGATCGGCTGCTCGCCTTTACCGGCTTCTCGAACATGAACGACGAAGCCTATGACAGCTTCCGGCAGGCGGGTTGGATCGCGAACGATATGCCGGGGGCCAAGGTTGAAGACCTTACCCCGCAGCTCCCCAAGGAAGCCTTTGCCGAGATCGATTGGATCATCAAGGCGATGGAAGAAGTCTCAGGCTTTCAGAACATCCTCTCCGGCCGCGGCGAGGAAGGCGTCCGCGCCGCGACGCATGCGCAAACCCTGATGCGAACCGGCAGCCCGCGGCTGCGCGATCAGGCGATCATCGTCGAGCGCCAATGCGCCGACCTGGCCGATCGCTGCTTCGAGCTTCTGGCTGCGAAAGATGCCAAGGCATATTGGGCGCCGGACGATAGCGAGTTCCTGTTCAGCCAAGTCCCCGAGGATCGCCGCGTCGTCGTCGATAGCCATTCGTCCTCGCCGATCTATGAGCAGGATCACATGCAGATGGCGGCGCTCTTGTTCAAAGGCGGCGTCATCGATGGCGAAAGCGTCCTCGATCTCATGCCGGTCCCGATGCGCGACATCTTGAAGGAGCGCTGGCGCCGCATGGAGCAGGCGAAGGCCGCCTTCATTCAGCAGCATCCGGAAGCGCTCGCGAAGCCGCATGGCGGGCGCAAGTGAGTTGGCTCTTCCCGCCGCCGATCGCACCTTGGCCGCCTTGGCCGCCGAAGCCGCCGCACCCGCCTAGCCGCGCCCGCGCGGTCCGCTTCGGCATCCCCATCTTCCGCAAACTAGGATTCCCGCCCATGGCAAAATCTCTCAATCTGCCGTTCGACCAGATCGCAACCGTCCCGATCTTCTCCGATGATTCTGCCGGCGCGCCCGTTGGTCCGGTTCCGGCCGGGACGACGGTCGCCAGCGACAATGCCAGCGTTACCGCGACGCTGGCCGCGGATAATTCATCGGTCATGATCTCGGCGACGGCGCAGACCGGCAGCGCCAATCTGACCCTGTCCGCGCCCAATCTGGAAAGCGATACGCTCGCGGTCGCCATTACGACCCCGCAGGCGGTCGGCGTCGCCTTCAATGTTGCGGCAGCCTCCTTCGCCCCGAACCCGACGCCGCCGACGAGCTAATTCTTCTGAATATTTGGGATGAGGCGGTCGCGAAGCCGCCCATCCTTTATGCCTCGAACCGATGCTTGTCGCGCCAGCGCTCAAGATCGGCGAGCGGATAAAGAACCTTGCGGCGGAATTGATAATAGGGCGGGCCTTCCGCCTTGCGCCGCAAGTCATAGAGAAACTTCGCCGACAATCCCAAGAACGCAACCGCCTGCTTGATGGTCAGCTTCGGCGCGATCCGGACCAGGGCGATCTCGGCACCTTGGACCAGGGCGCGCTCGATGATGCGATGATCGGTCGGCGGCGCGGGCAGCGAAAAGCCGGTCATTGACCCTCCCTCGATCCTCGCCCGCCGCAATTTCTATCAAACGCCGCGCATCGGAAAAAAGACAAAAGCGACGCGGCCATGCCGCAGCGCGCCGCTCATGCCGCAAACGCCGATGACAGAGATCGCTTTGAAGCGGTTGGCGCTTGCAGTTTGCGATTGACCTTCGGGCTCCGCCGCCGGGTTGGCGGCTGCAAAGAGTCGAACCCCCGAAGGCAAGGAGCAAACATGAAGCGCTATCGCGGCAAGCGGCATCGTCGGCGCTAGGCGAAGCCCCTCTTCGAGAGTCGCGCCGCAATGCCTCCTCCCCCGATGCCCGTCGCGGGCGCCGGTACGCCGCCGGGTCAGCCGCCTTTTGGTTCCTCCCCGGTCACGCAACCGACGCCTAATCGCGGCTTGCAAGCGGGCGCGTTGGGGATCGTCGCACAAGCGGTGCGGCTTCTCGAAAAGGCCCTGCCGATGCTCGGCGCCGAAACCGAGCCCGGCAAGGATGTCATGCGCGCTCTTCCGATGCTCTCAAAGCACATCCCGCCCGGCGCGATGTCGCCCGGCGTCGAGAACACCGCGCTCCAACAGCTCATGATGCAGCAGCGTCAGCAAGCGCCGATGTTACAGGCGCTTCGCGCGATGCAGGGCGGCCAAGCCGGCGGCGGACAGCCGCCCGGCGGCGGCGGCGCCCCGCCCGCGCCGCCCGCGGCTGCTTAGAGGACGCAGCCGATGGCGAAATCCGACATCTTCCAAGAAGGCCGCAAGACGCTGCCGCGCAGCGATCCGCGCATTGTCCGCGTCGAGTTCGACAAAGAAGACCTCGGCGCGCGCAAGAGCCATACCAGCGGCATTCACAAGAAGAACGACTTTACGATCCAGCACGTCAAGGGCGGGGGCTGATCGATGCCCCTTGTCGAGATCGAAGATTCCGAACTGACAACGCTCAAACAGGCGAAGGCGCTGCTCGACCGCTTCGGCGGCGATCCCAAGACCCGCTCGCAGCTCATGGCGCTGGTCAAACAAGTCAACCCCAACGCCGTCATCCCTGAGATCGACGCCAAGAACGAAGTCCTTGCGGAGATCAAGAAGCGCGACGAACAGCTCGCCGCGCTGCGCAAGGAAGTCGAAGACGACAAGGCCGCCCGCGCCGAAGTCGAGCGCAAGGCCAAGGTTGATGGCTCGATCAGCGATGGCCGCAAGTTCCTGCGCGACGCCGGCTATACCGAAGACGGCATCAAGGGCATCGAAGACTTGATGGATAAGCGCGGCGTCGCCGATTACGAGGCGGCGGCAGCGCTTTTTGAAAAAAGCAACCCCGCGCCCGAGGCGGTCGCGCCGGCCGATTTCTCCCGCTCTTGGGACTTCGCCAAGCCCGGCGAAGACGAGGATCACAAGCTCCTCCTCAAAGACCCCAAGCAATTCCAAAACAAAATGGTTCGTCAGTGGATGGCGGAAAACCGCGGTCCACAGGCGCGCCGGCGCTAGGAGAACTGAGTCATGCCGATTCCCGGCACCGGCATCGTTCCGCAAGCAGGCGGAATCTTCAACGAACTGACCTCGCTGACGCGGCGCGCCTTCATCCCGCGGGTTACGGTCCAGATTTATTTCTCGACGCCGACCCTGATGCTCTTGATCGGCAACGCGCAGAAGAGCGCGGGCGGCTTGAGCCAGATCACCGGCCCGGTTCAAGGCCAGTCGATGGTTCAGGGCGCTTGGACTTCCTACAGCGGCTCTTTCAACAAGCCGCAAGTCATCCCCGGCGTCCAGAACTTCCAGTTCAACACCAGCTATTTCGTCGTCCCGGTCCCGCTGGTTCTCGGCGAAGCGTTGCTGCAATCGACCGAGGCGGTTGTCCCGATCCTCGATGTCCGCATGAACGATGTTTACGCGGTCACGGCGCAGCAGATGGGCTCCGCGATCTTTACGAACAACACCGCGAACAACCTCATGCCGTCGAGCTTCATCGATGGCTTCGACAATGGGACCAATGTCGCGACCTATGGCGGCATCTCGCGGACCGCGGCCGGCAATGCGTTCTGGCAAGGGCAGTACATCAATTACGCGGGCGCGAATCTGTTTACGACCAGCCCCGGCGGGCGCGCCAACCTCGCCGCCTATCTGATTCAGATTACCGACAATGCCGGCGGCGAAGCGCCCGACTTCGTTGTCATGTCGCCTTCCGACTATGCGGCCTTGAACAGCCAGTTCATGGCGACGGAAACGCAGTTCATTCGGCCCGGCGGGACTTACGGGCTGGATACGCCGGAGCGGTCGGGCTTCCCGAACCTCAACATCAACGGCGTCCCGTTCTACATGGATCATTGGTGCCCCAAGGGCTCCATGTTCTTCGTCAATAGCAAGTATACCGCGATGTATATGTCGGAAGACGCGCCCTTCGCGTTCTCCGGCTTCTATAGCGCCATCCCCCTTATGCAGATCGCGCAGATCGGCGTGATGATCGTTGGCTATCAGATCATCACGAGCAAGCCGGTCGCGAACGCGATTCTGACCAACTTCATCGGCGGAGCGTTCTGACATGCTTGGCGGTCCCGGCATTCCCCTTCTCCCGCCGCAGGTTCTTTACCCGCCGCAGGTCTCGGGCGTCCCCTATCAGGCGGCGACCAACATCTTCTCGCTGTCGGCGGGGAACACCGAAGTCATTCCCTCGGGCTTCTGGATCGTCTCGCCCGGCCTGTACGGGCTGATCCAGTTCCTCGATCCGGTTTGCGGCCTCTGGCTGCCGTTGGAGACCTACGGCGTCAATGGCTGGTTCCCGGTCAATAGCGACGGCCAGAACTTCCGCGTCGCCAATCTGACCGGCTGCCCGATCGGCGCGCTCGTTACCACCGCGGGCTCGGGCTACTCGGCGACCAATCCGCCGAGCGTCACCGTCTCGGCCGGCGGCTCGACGTGGAAGCCGATCATCGGCGGCGCAATCGTTACGACGATTACGCTGACTTCGACCGGCGGCTTCTCGGGCGGCAACAACTATACCTATACGCCGACCGTCTATATCGCCGCGCCTCCGACCGGCGGCGTCCAGGCGACCGCGACCGCGACCCTGTCGGGCAGCGCGGTCAATAGCTTTACCGTTACCAACCAGGGCGCCGGCTATACCAGCGCGCCGACGCTCGTCTGCATCACCGATCCCAACGATCCGAACATCGGCTCGGTTGTCCCGGCGACGGCGACGACCGCGCTTGTTACCGGCGCGAGCGCGAGCAGCGTTACCGCCTTGCTGAATACGAACTACGGCACGCCGCTGACGGCGGTAACCACCGGCAGCTCGGGCTCGGGCGCTGGCATTACCTTGACCATCGCCGCGCCCGGAACCGGAACGCAGGCGGTCGCGACCGCGATCATGTGCCTCTCCGTTACCGGCATTACGACCGTGACCGGCGGGACCGGCTTCGGCAACGCGCAGCCCTTCTCGCTGATCTCGGTTGGCGGAACGACGACCGGAACCGCGGCTTATACGCAGCCGGCGGTCCAAACCGGCCTGCTCGTTCCCCGCCCGGTTCAGATTTACGGGACGACCGCGACGAATGTTATTACCGCGACCGGCTTGAATATCGTCGATGGCGGGCTCTTTGAAACGGTCCCGAATCTCATTCCGCTTTCCGGCGGCACCGCACAGGGCACCGGCACCGGGGCTGCCGTGACGACGCAGGCGGGCGGCAATACGACGACCGTCCGCATGCAGCTCGTCGGCTCGAACTTCTAGCGATGGGCCGATGGTCGATCGCGAGCCCGAAGCGCAGACAGTCGAAGGCTTTTCCGAGGGCAGCGGGAGCGGGACGGTAACCGTAACGCTCCCGTCGCAATCCGGCGTTTGGCTTGTCAGCGTTGTCGCCCGTTGGGATGCCAATGCGGGCGCGACCGGCGCCGCGGGCTTGCGCTATCAGATCGTCCCGGTTGTTACCTTGCCCGCGCTCTACATGGGCGCCAATGCGCCGACCGTCCTCTCCGCCCTGGTCAATCAAACCGCGACCATCAATTCCGGCTCGGCGGGATCGATAACCGTCTCGGCCGGAGCCGCGAACAACCAAGTGACAATTGCGATCGGGACGGTCGGCGGGCAGGGCGCCGTGACTTACGCATGGCGCTACGAGCGCGCCGCAACGCTCCGGGCATGACCTCTCCCGACCAACCTCCCCTCGGTTGGGAACTCGCCCCGCCGCATCCGCCGAACTAGGCAAGTCCTGTTCGATGCGAAGCGGCGGGGCCTTCTTTTAGCGTCGCCGCGATATGTTGACCGCGTATCTGACTCAAACGCAGCGGCTTCTCTCGAACCCATCGGGCTCGATCTACGCGCCTTCCGATTTGACGGCGTACATCAATCAGGCGCGCCAGCAAATCGCCAGCCAAGGCGAATGCGTCCGCGTCGTCCCGCCGATCATCGGCAGCGTTACCGCAGTTACCAGCATCTCGGGCGGGACCGGCTATCTCTCGCCGCCCGCCGTCGCGATCCAAGACCCAACGGGGATCGGCGCGACCGCGACCGCCTCGATCAGCGGCGGCAGCGTCATCTCTGTAACCGTGACCTCTGGCGGCTCCGGATATACCGGGCCTTCGGTCGCCTTCTCCGGCGGCAGCGGGACGGGCGCGGCGGGCGCGGTTGTCACGAACGCGAACATCACCGTCCAGGGCCAGGAAATCTATCCGTTCTCCGCGCTCAATCTGTCGAGCTTCGCGGGCGTCCAAGAAGTCCTCGCGATCCGCTCCGTCGCCATGATCTGGGGGACTTTTCAATACACCGTCCAAAAGGTCTCGTTCTCCAAGTACCAAGCGATGGTCCGCAACTATACGACCGCCTATCAGTACATCCCGGCGGTCGCAGCGCAGTTCGGGCAGGGCGTCGCCGGTTCGCTCTATCTCTATCCGATCGCCAGCGCGAGCTATCCCATGCTGTGGGATTGCCAATGCGTCCCGCTCGCCTTGATGAGCGATAGCGATCCCGAGGCGATCCCCTATCCCTGGACCGATGCAGTCCCGTTCTATGCGGCGCATCTCGCGCTGCTCGGCGCCTATCGCTATCCCGACGCCGAAAATCTCTGGGGGCAGACTCAGAAGTACATGGCGCGGGCGCGCGCGTTCAGCCAGCGCGAGATCGTCGCCAATTGGTACGGACGCGCGGGGGGCTAGATGCAGGCTCCCTTCGGCGCGCAGCAGCAAGCCCGCGGCGGACAGCAAAGCTGGATCGCCGATGGCGATGTCCTCTCCTTCGACGGCTTTGAAACGCTCAATACCAAACCGACGCGCCCCGGCATCGGCGATCAGGAGATGTATTGGTGCGACAACTTCATGCCGATCGGGAAGAACAATCTCCGGACGCTCCCCGATCTCGGCGCCGCGATCTATTCGGCGCCCGGCGGCAAGACCATCAACAACTATCATTTCGGCAATATCGGCGCGGTCCCGTATGCCATCGTCTTCCTCTCCGATGGCTCGATCGTCGCGATCAATCTCAATAGCAATGCGGCATCGACGATCGCCGCCGCCGCGACGATTACCGCGCTCGCCGCGCCCGGCCCGGATGTCTCGCAATGGGGCAGCCAGTACATCCTCATCGTCGCCAACCAGACCAACGGCTATTTCGTCTGGGACGGAACGCTGCTCTATCAAGCCGGGACGCTCGGCTCGATTGTTACGATCCTCAACAACGGGCTGGATTACAGCTCGACGCCGACAATAACGGCGGTCGGCGGCGCCGGCAGCGGCGCGACCTTCTCATCGACCGTCCAGAACGGCTCGGTCAATACCATAACAGTTACCAATCCAGGGACCGGATACGGCGCGACCGACGCGGTCATCCTTGCCTTTACCGGCGGCGGCTCGACGACGACCGCGACCGCGACATGCAGCGTCTCGGGCGGCGTTGTCCAGAACACTGTCGTCATGACCAACAACGGCACCGGCTACAACACGGCAACGACGACCGTGAAGTTCATCGGCGGCGGCGGCGCGGGCGCAACGGGAACCGCGACTGTCGCGGGCGGCGCTGTTACGGCCATTACCGTGACCGCGGGCGGCGAAGGCTATACCTCGGCGCCGACGATTCTGATTCAGGATACCGCCAACACCGTCGCCGTCGCGACCGTCAACCTCATGCCCTTCGGCATCTCGGGCAAGGCGATCGAGACCTTTGGCAATCATGTTTGGATCGCCAATGGCGCCCAAGTCTTCCTGTCTGCGCCCAACTCGGTCTCCGATTTCGGGACGCCCGATGGCGGCGGCGCCTTCCGTTCGACCGACAGCTTCCTGCGGCATGACTACAACGCCTTGCGGCAGTCGAACGGCTTCCTCTATCTGGCCGGCGACAGCAGCGTCAACTACATCTCCGGCGTCTCGACCAGCGGCTCGCCGCCGACGACGACCTTCTCGAACCAGAATGTCGATCCGCAGACCGGGACGCCCTGGCGCGATACCGTTCAGGTCTATTCGCGCGCCATCGTCTTCGCCAATAGCTTCGGCGTCCATGTCCTGTTCGGCGGCGCGGTCCAGAAGATCAGCGGCCCGCTCGACGGCTTCTATGCCTCGGTCCCGGTCGCCTCGTTCCCGATTACGCCGCGCGGCGCGATTGCGACCTTGTTTGGCATCCGCGTCTATGTCCTCTTGTTCCCGATCGTCGATCTCTTTACCGGGCAGACGCGCAACGCGCTCCTCATCTGGGATGGGACGCGCTGGTTCACCGGGAGCCAGAACGCGGCGCTGACGCAGATCGGTTCGATCGAGATCGATTCCCAATTGACCGCCTACGGCTCGGACGGCGCGAAGCTCTATCCTCTGTTCCAGGCGGCTTCGGTCAATATCCCGAAGACCGTCCAGTCCAAGCTTTGGGACAAGCCGAGCTATATCTTTACCAAGCACGCGACCCGGATTTACGGGATCGTCGCGACCAACGCCGCGCCCGGCGCCGTCATCTCCGTCTCGATCGATACCGAGAACGGGCAGGGCACGCCGCAGCAATTGCAGGCGGAAGCGTCGGTGACTTGGTTCAACAACGCGAACCAGACTGTCACCTGGATCAATAACAGCGCGCAGACGGTCACCTGGGAGCGGATCGGCATCATCTCGCTCGCGGTCTCGACCGATGCCGGCGGCGTCCTCTTGGGCTTTACGCTGCAAAGTACGTCCGCCGACTTTACGATCATCTCCTTCTCGATGATCGCGCAGCGCTACCGGCCCAACATCTGAGGCGGCAATGGCGCTCCCCTTCATCTTTGCAACCGACCAAACCGCGCAGATGGTTTGGCTCGATACCAATTTCGGCGCCGTCGCCTCGACCGGGATCATTCCCTGCACCGCGACCGGGACGAACAGCATCGTCCTTACGCCGCTCGCCAATGTTCAAACCATTACCGCTTATGCGATCCAAGGGCTGCCGCTGACCTTCGCCTTCGTCGCCGCCGCGACGACGACCGGGGCAACGACGATCCAAGTCAACGCGCTCTCGGCGCTCAATGCGTACCTTCCGGACAGCGTCACCCAAGTCGGCGCCGGTCAAATCGTCCTCAATCAGTTCTACATCGTCCGGTACAACCCCGCGCTCAACAGCAGCGCGGGCGGGCTCGCCATCTGCTCGGCATCGCCGAAGCCGGTCCAAGTCGTCTATGCGGCGACGGGGACGGTCGCGACCGGGACGACGACGATCCCGCAGGACAATACGATCCCGCAGAACACCGAGGGCGATCAGTACATGCAGGCGACGATCACGCCCAAGAGCGCGACGAGTCAGCTTGTCATCGAAGCCATCCTCAACTGCGCGGTGAGCCTCCCGGCGCAGCCGATCATGTCGCTGTTTCAGGATTCGACCGCCAATGCGCTCGCCGCCGTCATCGCCGCCGAGGAGACGACCGGCAATACCATGCAACTCAATCTCCGCTTCGCCATGACTTCGGGAACGACCAGCTCGACGACATTCAAGATCAGGGCCGGGCTCAACACGCCGGGCACCCTGACCGTCAACGGCGCCAGCGGGGCCCAGCTCTTCGGCGGCGTCATGGCGACTTCCATTACCGTGACCGAGTATCTGCCATGATCTGGTACGTCGCCCGCGATGGCGGGGGAGACATCGTCTACGCCAGCCCGACGCATCAGCCCGGCTATAACGACGAAGCTCTCGATGATGCCAGCAATGCCGAGATTCAGGCGTACCGTGCCGCGGTAACAACCGTCACCCATCCGCCGATGACGGTCCCGGCGGCCAATCGCTATACCTATACCGTCGCCAGCGGGTTCAGCCAGCAGCTCGCCGACAATGCCAATCAGGTCAATTTCCTCGCGGCAACGGCGCTGCTCGGGAGCGGGACGATCATCATGCCGCAGAACCCCATGGACGGGCAGTTTGTCTCGATCCGCTCGGCGCCCGCCGTATCGTCGCTGACCATGACGCCGGGCAGCGGCACGACCATCGCGAACCCGCTGACTTCCTTTCCTGCGGGCGGCGGCGGGCAATGGACCTACCGCGCGGCTGCCTCCAATTGGGACCGGACGGGATGAGCATGGCGCAGTTCCATTCGGAGTACGGGCAGGATCAGTTCGTCGCCGAGCTGCTTGATAAGCGCGGCGGCGTCTTCGCCGAGATCGGCGCGCTCGACGGCTTGCTGCACAGCAATTCCCTCTATTTCGAGCGCGAGCGCGGCTGGACCGGGCTGCTCGCGGAACCCATCCCCGAGCTGGCCGCCGCCTGCGGGCGCAACCGGCCGGGCGCGACCGTCATCGCCGCGGCGATCTCCGATCATTCCGGCATCGAGAAGTTCCGCTTCATCAATTCCGGTCTCGCCGGATGGAGCGGTCTCGTCGCCGAGACCGAGCCCGAACATGAGGAACGCATCCTCTCGATCGCGCCGCATACCGCGCAGATCATCGCCGTCCCGGTCATGCCGCTGGCCGACGCGCTCGACATCGCCGGGCTGCATCATGTCGATTATCTCTCGATCGATGTCGAAGGGGCCGAGCCGACCATCCTGCGCCATTTCCCCTTCGCCGAGTTCGACATCGACATCATCGGCGTCGAGAACAACTGGCAGCGCTTCGAGACCGCTTCGATCCTGTGCCGCGTCGGCTATCGCATGCTCGCCCGGATCGGCGTCGATGATTTCTATCGAAGGAGCGCCGATTGAACGGTCTCTATTTCCATCCGCCGGGGACGATGACGCGATGGGGCGTCGTCGATGTCGGCCTCAAATGCCCGCATAGCTGCCAGCATTGCTTTTACTCGTTCATGGGCGACGAGACGGATCAGTTCGTCGGCATGCGGCATGCGCGCTGGCACAAGCTCGAAAACCTGGCCGCGCTCATCGACAGCCTCGCCGAGAACGGCTTCTTGGGCTTCGACGTAACCGGCGGCGAGCCATCGGCCTATCCGGGGATCGCGACGCTGGTCCGCCATGCCGCGCGCAAGGGCCTCGCGCCGCGGATGATTACCCTGGCGCAGTTCTTGGCGACCCGCGACCTCCTCGCCCGCCTGCTCGATGCCGGCATCGTCGATTTCCGCTTCTCGCTGCATGCAACTGAATCGGCGCTGTTCGAGCGCATGACCGGCGGCGATCTCGGCAAGATGGTTTGGGCGATGAACCGCTTGGACCAGATCGGCTTCCAGTACGTAACCAATACGACCGTTACGCAGTTGAACTATGCCCGCCTGCCCGAGATCGCGCGTTGGATCGCGGCGCGGCCGGGGGTCTATCACGCGAACTTTCTGCTCTTCATGCCCTATTACGAATGGAGCAAGCCGGGCAAGACGGACGGGCTCCGCGCCCGCTACGGCGAAGCGGCGCCCTATGTCCAAGACGCCGTCGCCATCGTCGAAGCTGCCGGCATCGCCGCCTCGGTCCGCTATGCGCCGCTGTGCATGATGAAGGGCTTGGAGCGCAACTATGTCGGCGTCGTCGGCGTCCGCTTCGATATCCATGAATGGGGCAATGCCATCAACCATACCGCCGACCCGGAGACGACATCCTTGGCGGATATGACGGCGATGGGCGCGCCGATCGCGCTGCCGCCAGATGGCAATCTCGTCCCGGCGCTGCCCTATGACGGCATCATCGGCGGGCGCCATCTCGTCTGCGCCGCCCGGCCCGGCGCCGGCAAGGTCTTCCCCGAAGCCTGCCGCGGCTGCGCCGTCCTTGCCCAATGCGACGGCATCGATCCGCAATATGTCGCGCAGCACGGCGTCGCCGAGTTCCGGCCCTATGCCGGCCGGGCCGCGCCCGGCTTCCTGCATCCCGATCGGCTGCGCTACCGGGCGGGGCATATCATCAAGGTCAAGCCCGATGCCGATGCGCGGGCCGCGGTTGCCGCCGCGCTCGATGCGATGCGGTACGAAGATGCCGCTCCCGCCGATCCAAGCATGATCGAAGCCTCGCCGATGCCCGCGCCCGCCGCGTAATCACGGCGCATGACTGGACTCTGGCTGCTCCCTTCGCTCAACCGCCCTGCCTCGCTCGCCCGCTTCTTCCGGGCCTGCCGCGAGATCGGCATCTCGACCCCCGGCTTGGTTCTCATCGATGAGGAGGATCACAAGCAGAACCGCGACGCCTATCGCGCGCTTTGGATGCCGGCCGATTGGAAGATCAAACTGACCAAGGGCCGAACGCAGGGCGACAAGCTCCGCGAGACTTGGCCGCGCTACAAGGGCGCCGAATGGATCGGCTATCTCGGCGATGATTGCGTTCCCGAGACGGTCGGTTGGGACAAGATGCTGGTCGCCCGCCTGCTCGGCTGGAACTTTGTTTCTTGCAACGACGCATGGCAGGCGCCGAAGCGGATCGGCAATTGCGCCGTCTTCTCCGGCGATCTCATCCGCGCGGTCGGCTATTTCTGGCCGCCCGCCTTACAGCATCTCTATATCGATGATCTCTGGGAAACCCTTGGGCGGGATACCGGATGCTGGCAGCAGCGCATGGATGTCCTCGTCCGGCATGTCCATGTCCTCAAAGGCGAGGCGCCCGAGGATGAGACGCACCGCTCCGCCTATTCGCAAGAGCGCTGGCGCGAGGATGGCGCGGCCTACAAGGCTTGGCGGGAAGAGAAGCGCGACGCCGCCTTGGAGGCTGTCCGCGGCTTGCAGGGCAAGAACGGCGTCCGCGTGGTCAATGCCGATCTCTCCAAGATCAATCTCATGGTCGCGACGCCGTCGATCAGCGATCAGTTTGAATCGACCTATGTCGTCGCCCTGTTCCAGACTTTCGATCTGATCCAGAAGCAGGGCGGCTTCTGCCATTGGACCGTCGAGCGCTATACCGCCGACATCGCCCTTGCCCGCGCCCGCCTCCTCTCCGCCTTCCTGCACTCGAAATGCACGCATTGCCTGATGATCGATGCGGATATGGGATGGACCGATGAGGCGGTCATCCGCGTCTTTGCCGCCGGCAAGGACTTGGTCGCGGTCGCCGGGCCGAAGAAGAGCTATCCGCTGCGCTTCGCCGTCGATCATTCCGACAAGGACGGCAACCCTGTCCTGATCGAGACCGATCCCGCGACCGGCGCCGCCGAAGTCTCCCGCGTCGGCATGGCCTTCGCGCTGATCTCCCGCGCCGCTGCCGAGAAGATCGTCAAGGCGCATCCCGAGCTGACCTTCCAATCCGGCGCCGATCAGAGCGCTTGGGCGGTCTTCAACCCGCTGGTCCGCGACAACCGCTATTTCGGCGAGGATTTCGCCTTCTGCGAGCGCTGGCGGGCGCTCGGCGAGACCGTCTTCATCTGCCCCGATGTCCGCTTGAAGCATGTCGGCAACCATACCTTCGAGGGCTCGCTATACGATATCCGTCCCGTCGAGCCGGCGCGCGAGGCGGCAGAATGATCGCCGGCCTCTGGAACGTCCCGCAAAGCCAGGGGGAGTTGGATTACCTCTCTTTCATCAATGCCGATCTGCATCGCCGGATCGCGCTGGCCCTGCAAGCGCAGGGCCATAAGATCGATATCATCGAACTCGATCCGATCAGCCCGATCGCGCATGAGGATTGGGCGCTCCGGCATCAGGCGGTCCATAACGCGCAGAACGGCTTCCTCGGGATCGCCGGCAACGATCTGACCGAGTTCAATCCGAAGGATCGCGAGCGCTTCGAGGGCTGGATTCAATTGCATGCCGTCGAGATGATCGCGGCGGCGCAGAAATTGGGGATCGCATGAGCAGCGATGTTCCGCAGATACCGGGGCCGGTCTTCCTGCCAACCGATGAGCCGCCCGCGGACGAGCCGGCCGTTGTCCATTTGAAGACGCGGAACGCGCACCAGCCGCCGCCGAAGCCGGTTGCATGGCGCGTGACCGAAGCCGATCTCGTCAGCGGCGTCCTCGACTTCATGGTCGCCGGCTTGAAGCAGCAATGGCCGCATGCGATCGAGGACGGCATCGTCTTCTGGTCGCGCATGGCGATCAACAACGCGAATATCTGCCTCATCCGGTCGGAGCATTGCGTCGGCGCCGCCGAAGTTACGCGGACCTTCTTGGAGCCGGCCGGAACCGTCCGCGATCTCTTCTATATCTGGCCTTCCGATCTCGATCCGTCCGATCGCCGCAAGGAGCGCATCGGCGTCTATTACCTCATGAAGCATTGGGCCAAGGCGATCGGCGCGCATGAGTTCCACTTCTCGCACAATGGCGGCGATACCAGCTTTACCATCGATCGGATGAAGGCGCGGCGGACCTATCAGACGCATGTCGTCCCGTTCACGGTCTTTCCCTATACATCGGTCAAGGCGCAGTACCGCCCCGATCGGGATTGATGCCGCGCCGCGCCGCTCCCGCCGAAGCGGACGCATCCCGCGCCTTTCGCCGCGCCCCTCCCGCTCCATAGCGTCGCCGCATGGACGGCTCCACGAACCCGGCGCTTCGCCTTGAACGGCATTGGTCGGCGCATCGCCTTAACGAAATCCTAAACGATCCGATCATCCGGCCCTGGATCGCGGACGCGGCCGAAGGCGTCGTCGATCTCACCGCTGCCGTCGAGAACCGCAAAAACGTCCTGCTTATGGGCGAGCATGGCGGCTGCATGTTCTTTCAGCAGCAGCCGGGCATCTATGAAGTTCACACCCAGGTTCTTCCCGGCGGTCGCGGCGCGTGGACGGCGGCCATGACCAAGGCGGCGGTCCATTGGATGTTCACCGAGACGCCCGCCTTCGAGATTGTCACGCGGGTTCCGCGCGGTCATATCGCTGCCAAGGCAGCGGCGCAGCGGCGCGGCATGGTCTTCGAGTTCACGCGCGACGACCATTGCCGCTTTCGGGGCACGAACGTCCCGGTCGATATTTATTCGCTGACCATCCAAGACTGGATTCGGACCGCGGATGAATGCGAGGCGCGCGGGCGCTGGTTCCATGCGCGGCTGGCTCAGGAAGCGCGGCGGATCGGCATCGAGGCGCAGCCGCACGCGGAGGACCGGAACCATAACCGCTATGTCGGCGCGGCGCTCGCCATGGCCTTTAGCGGACATCTCGCGAAGGCCGTTAGTTTCTATAACCGTTGGGCCTGCCTCGCGCGCCATCCGGTTGTGACCCTTCTGTCCGAGCATCCGACGCTGATCCGCTTCGACATCGGCGTTCTCCGGCTTGCGAATAGTGACATCGAGGTTTTGCGATGAGGCCGCCCGATTCCTTCTCGCCCGCGCCGCGGGAGAAGTTCTGCTCTTTCGGAATCACCGAAAGCATTGCTGCCGGGCTCATCGCGGCCGGAGTTGGCGAGGCAACCGCTGGCACGATCGCGGCCGGCGTTGTCGGGGCCGGAGCGCTCGGCACTGGCGGCGCGGCGATCGGCGCCATCGAAGGCGGCGGTAAAGGCGCGCTGACCGGCTTCGAGACGGGCGCCTTGACCGGCTTGGGCGCAGGGTTGGGCTCCGGCCTCGGGGGCGCCTTCGGCATAGGCGACGTTGCCGGCGCCGCCTTGGGCGGGGCCGCTGGCGGCGCCCTTGGGCATGACGTTACCGGCGGCAATCCGTTGACCGGCGCGATCGGGGGCGGCATTCAGGGCGCGGTCGGGGCGGAACTCGGCGGCTTTCAAACGCCCACGGCCGGCGCGGCCGGCGCAGCCGGCGGCGGCGTAGCCGCAACCGTAGCGCCGGGCGCGCTGGAAGGCGGCGCCGCGGGCTCGTCGGTCGCGGGCTTTGGCGATGCGAGTACCATCGATCTCGCGACGCTCGGCGGCGGCTACAATATCCCCGAGGCGGGCGTTGCCGGGGTTTCAGGCGAAAGCGCGCTGCCCGCGTCTGCAATCCCGACCGCGTCGGGCGCGGCTCTCGGCAACGCGGCAAGCGGCGCGGGCTATGGCTTCGGTGGGTCACTTGCGCCCGGAACGGTTGCCGATCCTCTGTCGGGCGCCGCCGCTACGCCAGGGGCCGGAGCGAATCTGCAAGACTTTCAGCTCGCCAGCGATGTCTCGCAAGTCGCACCCGGCAGCAACGCGCAAAGCGGCGCCGGCTTCGGCTTCCGCGGTCAGTCTTATACGGGGACCGCGATCTCCGATCCGAATGCGGCGATCTATGCCGGCGGACCGCAGGCTCAGGGCGGGGTTCTCGGCAACGTTCTCGGGACCAGCAACCCGGTTCCGGCAGCGAATACGATCAGCGGCATCCCCGGAGAGGCGCAATACAGCGCGCCGATCGGCCCGATCCAGACTTCGGGCGTCGGCAATACCTTGGGCATCGGCGGCAGCGGGGCTCCGGCCGTCGCGGGGACCGGCGGAACCGCGGGCGGCAATGCGGCCGATGCGGGTTGGTTCGCACGCAACTCGAACTGGCTTCTCCCCGCCGCCGGGCTGACCGCGAACGCGGTCATGTCGCAGCGCCAGCTTCCCTATCAGAGCAACATTACCAGTGCAGCCGGGACGATCGGCACGACCGGGCAAGATTTGCTCAATCAGTACAACAGCGGAACCTTGCCCCCCGGCATGCAGGCGGTCATCGATCAGCAGAAGCAGGCCGCCATCGCGCAAATCCGGAGCCAGTACGCGAATATGGGCATCGCGGACTCGACGATGTCGAGCCAAGCCGAAGCCGCGGCGGCCGAAGCGGCGGTCGCGCAGACGACTTCCGTCCTCGCCAACATGCTCAATGCCGGCATGAGCGCGACGCAGACGGCGGCGAACATCTATCAGCAGCTTCAAGCGAACGCGCTGGCGCAGGATCAGCAGCTCGGGCAGGCGATCGGCCAGTTCGCCGCCGCTGCCGCAGGCGGCGGGCCGACCGTCCAGCTCAAGGTTGCCTGATCCATGGCCGATACCGATCCGGTCTCCGGCGCTTACGACAGCTTCGCCGGCTATGTCGCGAGCAAGCTGCCAGAGCAATACAAAGAAGCCGAGGCGGCCGAGAAGAAGGCGCACGCCGACGATCAAGCCTTGCTCGGCCAAGCCAGGGCGCGCGGCAAGCAGATCATGGAGAACTATAACGAGTTGATCGATACCAGCGATCAGCCGAAGGCGTCGCAGTTCGGCATCGACGAGAACACTGGGCGCCCGGCCAAGCCGCCGGAATATAACGAGACGCCCCCGCTGCAAGCCTTCGGCTCGATGGCTTCGACCCTCGCGATCTTCGGCTCGATGTTCACGCGCCGCCCGCTCGTCAATGCGCTCAATTCCTCGGCGGCGGCAATGAACGCGATCCGGCAGAACGATTACCGGACCTTCCAGATCAAATCGCAGGAGGCGCAGCAGCAAAGCGATTACGCGGCGAAGCTCGCGGAATGGCAGTACAAGCGCTACCAGACCGCTTACGATCAGTACAAGAACAAGAAGGAGGAGCAGCGCGCCGCCCTGCAAGCGCTCTACGCCGCCGACAACAACATGACCTTGCAGCATACCCTCGAAACGCAGGGGGCCGATGCGTCGATGGCATCGGTCCGCGATCAAATGAACTGGCTCGAACGGTTCAATACGGCACGGCAGGGCTTGACGGCGGACAAGATCGAGGCGGGCTGGTTGCAAGAACAGTTCAAGGCAATCGATGCCGGGCAAGGCACGACCGAGCAAAAGATGGAGGCGAAGAAGAAGATCGTCGCTGATTTCGAGCGCATGCGCCATCCGGAGCGCCCGCAATCGGCGCTGCAACTCGCAATGAACGCCTACATTGAACAGTACCGCGCGGCGCATAACGGTCAGGACCCGCCCGCCGATGCGATGTCGCAATTCTATGTCGGCTTGACCAAGACCAGCGGCAAGCAATCCGAGATCGCGGATGCGATGCGGCGCTATGAGGAGGAATACAAGGCCGCGCATGGCGGGCAGGCGCCCCCCTATGCCGAATGGCGCGACGAATATCTGCGCGTTACCAAGGGCAAGTCGCCTGACGATGCGGCGCGGTTGCAGGCCAAGCAGAAAGCGGATGAGGAGTATAAGAACCGCCTTCTTGATATTACCGAGAAGTTCAAGGGCAGCGACGCCGATCTCCGCAAGGCTATGCTGGACGAGAAGGTCAGGCACGATAAGGAGCTGGAAGGTCTCGGGCTCAAGCGCGTCCAGTCCGCCGACGACCGCTTCAAGGAAACGATGAAGCTGCGGCAGGATACGCTCACCGAAGTCAAACGCTGGCATGATCTCGTT
>Ga0126373_10000862_pt1 | contig 20691 bp, 20 predicted proteins | sample PanSoiMetPlot_11_FD_92545 | JGI IMG/M metagenome (GOLD analysis project Ga0126373, IMG submission 92545) | Tropical forest soil microbial communities from Panama - MetaG Plot_11 | ecosystem: Environmental > Terrestrial > Soil > Tropical forest > Bulk soil | place: Panama | collected 2016-02-17 | reverse complement strand
CCACCCGGCAGCGCGAATGCGTTGATGTCCTCGCTGGCGACGACGTGAAAGGCATACGGCCAACGGTATCCCGGAGCATAGGTCACCAGCTTCGCTCCCAGCCTTCGCACATACTGCGAGACCGGCGAGCCGTCCGGCAACACCGGCATCTGCTGAAAGACCTGTGCCGCTATCTGGCGGCCCTCGGCGATCTCCTGAGCTTCCGTAAAGGCGTTGTTGCAAGGTGGGGGAACTTGAAACCGCGCCCACACGCAGGGGGCTCCCGTACTCGCCATCACGGCAACCAGCAACCCAACCTGAATCCATCTCGCCCGTAGCATCGCCGCCTCCCTCTGACGCCACTGGGGCGACTGCGTTGCAATCACCCCCAGGTCCGCAACCCCGTTCATCAAATACTGCACCGCGAGCGCCACCAGCAGCAGCCCCATGATGCGCACCAGAATGCGAATTCCGGTGTCCCCGAGCGTCCGCGCCACGTCCCTGCCGGAACATTCGCGCAGGTACTGACGGCCCGCTGGGTTGGCTCTGCCATAGTCCTTCCCCCCCAATGCCGTCCCGATTCAGGGAAGCAATTCTATTAGCCTATTCTCTTGAAGGCGTCGAAATAGTGGCTTTCGTCCACGTCCTCGTACTCCTCCGCGACCGATATACCAGCTGTGCTCTTGCGACAACTTATCTTGAAACCCTGGATGATCCCGCCGCAGAAGAGCTAACTGAGTCTTCGCGTCCGTGATTGCGGTCGAATTACCGGCAAACCGGAAGTTAACTGTCGTAACCAGGCGTGGCTGTTGAAAAACTCTTTCTTGGAATTTCGACAGAAAAATCCGCCTGTGAGTTGTTGAATTTTGGTCCGGCAGAATCGCGGGAAATTCCAGGAAATTACTGCTTTGGTTCCTTTTTCAACAGCCACAGGTGTTTTACGCTCACAGCCCCTCTTTAGGGTCTTTCGGCCCACGCAGGCGGTCGCTGAGTGGAATAGAGATTCTTCACCAATAACGAGCTAGGCTTCCATTTTTTAGAGCCACGGACGACTTGCTCTGAATCCAGTTTTCTGCTCGGACAGAACCAAGGTCCCAAACAGTCAACTAGAGGCGAAACAGTTTTTGCGCATTGCTACGCGCTATTTTGACACGGTCCGGCTCGGTAATGGGCACGCGCTCGAACCAATCGTTAGCCTCACCCATGTCTTCGTAAGGATAATCCACAGAGTACAGAACCCGGTCGGCACCAATCTCTAGAATCACATCGTTCAGTGCTTGGTCGCGAAAGTTCCCGCTAGTCGTGGCGTAGAAGTTCTCCCGCAAATACTGGCTCATTGGCAACTTCGCTTTTGTCTGGAGCCCTAGCTTTAGTATGCGATGGTCAACCCGCCAGATACCGAAGGGCACGCCTTCACCAAGGTGGCCGAGGATCACCTTTAGCTTGGGATATTCATCAAATAGGCCGCTGCCCATCAGGCGCAGGGCATGGATGGAAGTCTCGACCGCGAACCCCCAAGATGACCCTGCGATCCAGAGGTGACCTTCATACGCCTGCCGACGTGTGGCTAGTGGTGCACGCGGGTGGAGATAGAAGGGTACGTCGAGTTGCTGGACAGTTGCCCAGAAGGGCCGGTATTGCGGCAGATCATAGAACACAGCTGAGTCTGCGATGCCAACCTGCGAGAAGCCATTGACAAGCGCCCCACAGAATCCCAATTCCTTTACGCAACGTATCAATTCCTGCGCGGCAGCCTGAGGATCCTGCATCGGAAGCGCAGCGAAACCTTTTAACCGTTTGGGATACTTTATGATGTGCTCAGCCAGATAGTCGTTCCATCGCCGTGACGTCGCGATGGCTTCCGAAATGTTAGGAATGGACTGAATTCCAGGGGCCGTGTGCGACAGGATAGAGAGTTCTACACCGCCGCGATCCATCTCTGCGATTCGTTTTTCACCCATGTCTTGCATTTGGAGCTGAAATCCTGGCGTAGGCTGGATGTTGTAACCAGCGTCTCCCGCCTCCGGAAGTGCGAAATGTTCCTCTAGCGCGATCTTCCCGGGAATTGTTGCCGAACCTGTTTTACCCGCACTAGCCGCGCGCTCATTCTTGTCTGAGTCTTGGTTATCGTTTGCATGGCACGAGCCGGCCAGAATTGCGGCAGTGGAGAGAAGCCCCGCACTGCGTTTGAAAAACCCGCGTCTCGTGACACTGCTGTTCTTATTGTTTGCCATGATTAGTTCTCATGCGAAGTTTGCTGCGAAGACATTCTAGTGGATGGTTTGCGAAAACAATATAACGCCAGCTACCGAGCCAAGTTCGGTTTCCGAGTAGCCCGACGATCCATCCCGGCGCACCTGCGATTCTCACTTGCTCGCCAGATATGTCTTCGCTTCCGCTAGCTCTAGCCTCTCCGCTGTGCTATGGCTACATAGCGCTACCAATTTCTCGTAGTCCTTGGCCCGGTTTCCCGCCTGCTCTGCCGCTTTGGCGGCGCCATAAAATCCTCGAAAACGATGGGGAGCTGTCTGCAACGACGCCTCGTATTCCTTCAACGCTTGCGTCGGCTCGTGCATGCTAAGCAGCAAGTCGCCCAAGATTTCGCGCATCGGCCACAAGCGATTTTCCATCGCAACGTGTTTTTCGCTGCCATCTTCGCGTTCGACGGCGGAACGCATCGACTTGACAGCCTCCGTCTTGTTACCCTGCGCGTAGCCGATCCAGGCCGAGACCGCCGCTAGTTGGATGTCCGTCTGCTCCGCCCAATAATCATCGTTGGCCTCCACCAATCCCTGCTTGATTGATTGCAGCTGCGCCATCTCTTTCTTCGCACTTGCGATGTCTCCATTCCGTGCCGCCCCCATGCCGCGGGCAAAGTAGGTGACACCATCGCCTACCGGCGTGCTGTGATGGAGTTCGAGCGCCGCCGCCCCTGCCCACGCACCTCGCTCCAGCGCAAAGCGCGCCGGAATGGCCGAAGCGGCCGTGTAATTCGTCAGCACCGCGCCGGTGGGATTGCCACTGGCCACTGCCTGCGTTTCTTGTGCTGGGTCCGACAATGCCCGACTTTGAAGTCTGGTCAGACTCGCGTTCTAGCCGTCAGAAAAATAACGCGAACGTTGGTCCATCAGAACTGCTTCCCGTAAGGATATCGTTACAGCCGAATGCCGCGATCACAAGAACCGCTGCGTAAAAATCACCTTGACCCAGAATGTTGTCTGTGGTTTACTGCGCGAACCCTGCGATAAAGCACGGCTGGGAGGTTCGCAGATGGCGCGATTGTTGGTTTTCGCGTGCGCGTTTTCGTTAGCTGCGGTTGTTTTTGGCGATGCGCTGGCTCAGGAGCGAGGCCCCTCAAGCGGGTGCTTGATTGCCTTCAACAACCCTCCAGCAACGCAACAGACAGCTCCGGTGGCAAGGACAGGCGAGATGCCACCCGCCAAACAACATGACAAAGCGGCTGCTGTCCTCGACGCGCTTCGTCCACCTCAGGACGAAGAACTCCAACAGCTTGGTGGCGTTCTTCAGGGTCTCGCGCACGCGGGTACTGCGCAGGCCACTATGGCCGCCCTCGGCAAAGGACAGCCGTTCACTATGGAGCGATTCGGCGTCCTACTCGCCGACGCGCGATCGATCGTGATCAGATCGAACGCACAGGCATTGCGGGAGCAAGCGGCCCGGTCGACCAAAGTCGATCCCGAGACTCGGCGCTGGATTGAGCAGCGTGTCCAAGTACTGGAGACATGCGCTCCCGCGCGCTTCCAAGGTCGCGGTGGACCCGCGGTCCTTAAGCAAGTGACGGCCCTGGTTGCTAAGCATCAGAGCCAATTGGAACCGTTCCTCTTCCAGAGCCCGGAACAAGTGCTGCCGGTTTCGCAACCTCGGGGAAACGCTGCGAAGAGCCGATGAAAATTCTGCTGCTCGTCACGATCGCTGGGCTGCTTGGAAGCCCTTGCCTGGCGCAGGATCTCGAACTTGAAATAACTGAGCCGTCACTCAATCACCTGCTCAGTCAGCTTGGCGACCCGGGCAAGAGTGGTATCTACCAAGTGAACCCGCTAGGTGCGCTGGGCTACAGCAGTTGTCAAGCGCTGGGCACGATCGACTGCTCGGGAAGCAGCAGTACAACCACGAACCAGCCGACCACGCTAAGCCCCCCTTCAGGCCTTGTTGCACCGACGGGTCAGCGAGGGACAACGACTCCGCTGGCGCGCAACGTTACACCAGCGGATCAGCAGGTCAAGGCGACCGCGGCTGTCACGCTGCGAGATCAACAAGCCAAGTTGACGCCTGTACGGCTTTCGGTTTGCCAGGGACCGAATGGCAAGCAGGTCATCGTGCCGGGGGCCGAACCCGTCTTGTGGCAGTGGTGGATCACGAATGCGCATTTCACTATCCAGGCGGGGCAACTCGCGTTTACCGCGAACGTACGGTATCGAGTTGGCGCACGGTGGTTCAGCGATCAGAGAACCGTCACTGCAGCAGTCAGCTTCGACGCGGCGAACCAGCGCATTCGGATCGACGTTTCCGCTTTCAAGGTCCCCGTCCGATACGCCGCCAGCGGATTTAACGAGACGATCACCGAAGTTGACGTGGGCCGTTATATGAGCTTCGGTATTCCGACGCCGCCGCAGACATTTCAAACGACGGACCTGGATGGCAGGCTCAGAAGTGTCAACTTTCAAATCCAGACCGCCAGTGTCCAGTACCTGTCGGGAAAGATGCAGGTGAAGCTATATGCCGGGTTCAACTAAGGGTGTTCTCGGTCGCGAGGGGTCGTGGGCGGCGGGAGCCTTGCTACTCGCGCTGAGTTTCGCGATCAGTGGCTCGGCTGCGGCCCAAGATGGCACGGTTCGGGTTTTCGCGTCGACCCTTAACAAGTTCGCCGCGGCGCTTCAGCCGCTTACCACCAGTCGGACCTGGGGGTTCACGCTTTGGATTCCGACGCCGAATCCCCTTCTGTTTGGTATTCCTACGCCGATACCGGTCCCCATGACTTGCACTGCCACTGCATCCGTGACGGGCATCAACTTCAACATTACACCGGGATCTGCAACCGTAAGCGGCAACGTAAACGGCACGGTGTGCGGCGTGCCGTATCAGTCGGCTGTCTCAACCCCGGTGGCGATAACGATCGATTCTTCCACCCGAAGGCTCACGGTCCGTCCTGCCAGCCCCATGGTGGTCGGCGTAACCGTGAATTTCCTGGGATTCAATATCACGGCTCCATTTAGCGGCGTGAATGTGGCGCCTTCGTTAACTGGGAGCTTCGCTCTGGACGCCACCCACTTCGAAATCGAGACTCCAACAGCGCCGCGTAGTTTGATCCTGGTCACTCGCAACCCTCAGCTCTCGCTGCAGAACGGCTACGTCGAGGTCAAAGCTGATGCGTTCTTCCGCTAGTCGCGTCGGTAAGTTAACTCGGCTTGGGGCCGCCTTGTGCGGGGGCCTAGTGTCAGTTATCGTGGGCTGCACTTACAATCTAGACATCCCGCCCGCCCCGCCGCCCGTTAGCGCCCAGGTGCGGGTCAGCGTGACAGTCGTCAGAGACGGTCCGGTAAAAGTCTCCGCCAGTGGCACGCGCACTCAAGATACGGCAGGTGCCCCGGCTTCCGGCTCCATTCCGCAGGACGACAAAACGCTACAGCCGATTGCACTCGGTTACCCCAGGTCGGTCGAATTCGACTTCCCGGAAAGTGCGATGACATTCATACAACCGGGTAAATGGGATATCAAAGTCTCGGTAAGGTCGGTCGTCGCCGCGGGACAGGATGATATGCCTTGGGAGATGACGTGCTCGGTCTCCGTGATGACTGACGCCTTGGCCACCGTTGACGCGCAGGAAGGACATCAGGGCTGTACAGGTGACACCGTGGTCTTTGAAGGGGCGGATGAGGTGGGTATTGGCAGCGTTACAGTTCCAACGGACGTCCGCGTTGGCGACAAGCCTGCCATTTCGTTCACGGTTGAGAACTCAGGCGCAAACAACGAAAGTTTCGATGTGGTCGTTCGGGTAAAGGATTCCATGGGAAATTCTAACCCAAACGAAACGTGGACCTCGCAGGTCCAGAACCTTCTGTCCGGATCTTCGCGAATCGAGCCTCAAGCGCCTGCCCCTCCAATCATTTGGGATACTAGCGGGATAGCTCCCGGTCAATATTTCCTCGATCTGCAAATAGACCCACCACTCGCAGGCGACAAGACCCCGTCCAACGATCGGGTTATGTCGGCTCCGTTCACCGTCAAACCTGGCGACACCGACGGCGACGGTGTGTTCGATGATCAGGATAATTGTCCCTTGGTTCCAAATCCGGGTCAGGAGGACTGCGAAGGAGCCGGTGTGGGAGACGCCTGCAATGTGCCCAAGATCAAATCATTCGCGCCAGATTGCGGTATCGCTAAAGGTGCCACCGTCACCGTGATCGGCTTCGGCTTTGCGAATATTAAACCCGGCGATATCACCATCGGGGGGCAGAAAGTGTCGAACGTGACGATGTCCGCCGCGTGCTCTTTGGACTTCGTAAATCCGATCGATAATCCGGTGGGTGTGCTAAGTATCGCAACCTCACCACCCGTTGAGGCAGAGTTGTGTTGCGCGACCCCCCACATCAGTGCCTTCAATCCGGTCAAAGGGCATCCCGGGGACCTAGTGACGCTTTTGGGCTGCGGTTTTACTGGTGTCCACGTGGTTCTGAAACCGGTGCTCAGTGGAGCGCCGAACAGCAACCCCGTCACACCTGAAATTAACTCCACTGCAGACACTCTTTACTTTAAAGTGCCGGCCGTGGCTACAGGTGAATACGTTATCCACTTGATTCACGATGCGACCCCTGTGTTCGACATCACGATCTCTCCGCAAGTCTTTCAAGTCCAGTGAGCGGCTGGGCCGCTGTGGAGCGCCACGTGCCAAAACCGCTCCTCGTCGACTAATGATTGCCCGAACTCTGGACAGGCGTTGAGCCTGCTGAATGCGCCCGTCGATGTCGTGCGCTTCAGCATACATGGCGAGTACTTTTCCGCTCTGTCTGTAATGGCGAATCGCGAGTCGAGGGTGTAGTGATAAGGCTCGGCGCGACAACAGCCTATCTTGATATCGAAGTGCCCGAGTCCCGGCGATGACCGAGGTCTGTCGCCCGCATTTCCCGAGAGGTTGCGGTTAGACTTGAGTCAAATGCATACCCACCTTGGCTGGTTTTGCCTTACCCTATTTTGCCGCTTTTGGGTGACCCCTGACGTATTTGCGTGAGCATATTTTAATTTCTGACTCGAAGAAATTAGTTATATAATCGCGACCCGTCAGTTGCTGCTGTTATCGGAACTCTTTTCTTCCTCTGTCCCAGTAAAAGGAGGTGTCATGACTTTCAAGCTTAGCTATTCGACTGCTAGCACCCTGCTCTTACTCACTATGACCATGCTAGTACCCGTGGGAGCACTTTCCCAGGTGAGGGTATTTACCGTGGCTGGCGGCGTTGTCAACGACGGTGGCCCGGCTACTTCTGCGGCTCTAGCTGATCCTGAATTTGCCGCTTACGATGCCGCGGGTAATCTGTACATCGCCGAATACTTCGGCCATCGCATACGGAAAGTAAGTCCGAGCGGCCTCATCACAACGGTGGCAGGCAACGGCATTTCGGGTTACAACGGCGATGGTATGCCTGCGAAGCATGCATTAGTCAGTTTTCCCGTTGGAATTCTGGTCGACCCGAACGGGAACATCATCTTCGCCGACAATGGTAACAATCGTATCCGGAAAATTGATATCAACGGAATCATTACAACCATAGCCGGAAACGGCACGGCGGGGTTCAGCGGTGACGGCGGGCCGGCCACCGCAGCCAGTCTGCACAGTCCGTGGGGTATTAGCTCAGATGCCAAGGGCAACCTCTACATCGCCGACTATCTCAACGAGCGGGTGAGGCAGGTCAACACCGCCGGCATCATTAATACCGTGGCCGGAAACGGCACGGCGGGATTCAGCGGTGACGGCGGTCCGGCCATCGCAGCCAGTCTGAACTTTCCATTCGGTACCTTTACTGACACCTCGGGCAACCTCTACATCGCCGATTTCTACAATCTCCGGGTCCGCAAGGTCGACACATCGGGAACAATCAATACGTTTGCGGGCAACGGAACCTTTGGTTGTACAGGGGATGGAGGTCTGGCGACCTCAGCGACGATCGGTTACCCTGGCGGAGGATTTCTGCTTAGCGGTAACGGTTTGTTGATCAGCACCAGCGGTTGCGGCAAGGTTCGCGCCGTCGATCTCGGCACCAATTTCATCTCCACCTATGCCGGGTCCATGTCGGGATTCAATGGAGACGGCAACAACCTCCTGACAGCAGAATTCAGCGGTCCCCGTGGGCTGGCCACTGATTCACTCGGCAATGCGATTGTGGTGGATCACTACAACGACCGGATTCGGATCCTCGACACCAGCTCGCAAACCGTGAACACCATCGCCGGCGGCTACATCGGCGACGGCGGCCCTGGAACCGCTGCCAGCTTGAACCTGCCGGTAGGCATAGCCTTTGATCACGCGGATAACCTCTACATAGTCGACGACGATAACAACCGGATCCGCAAGCTTTCCCCGGGCGGAGCAATCAGTACTTTCGCCGGGACGGGGATCAGTGGATACACGGGAGACGGAGGAGCTGCCACCTCAGCTAGCTTGTATGTTCCTCAAGCCGTCACCGCCGACCACAGCGGCAATGTTTATATCGCGGACCAAGGCGGTGGCTACCTGCGCAAGGTGGACCCCACTGGGACCATCACGACGATTACACCGGCCGGGGGATTTTTCCTCGTTCTTAATGGGTTGGCTACCGATTCGGTAGGCAATGTCTACGCCGCCGACATAGCGAGTTGCGTCGTGTGGCGAATTACTCCTAGTGGATTCGTGACCAGGGTGGCTGGAGTTCTCTTCCAGTGCGGCTATAACAAGGACGGAATCCCGGCTAGCCAGGCGTGGCTCAACACTCCTTACGGTGTAGCTGTCGATTCAAAGGGAAATATCTTCATAGCGGATACCTACAACAATCGTGTCCGCATGGTGGACCATGCCAGCAAGATCATCAGCACAGTTGCGGGAAATGGCACCTGCGGTTTCAGCGGAGATGGAGGACCCGCCACTTCCGCAATGTTGTGTGTGGATCAAGCAATTGCTGTCGACTCGAAAGGAAATCTCTACATCGCAGATTTTGGAAATTCGCGTGTGCGCTCAGTAGACACCTCTGAGACGATCCAGACGATTGCCGGTACAGGTTCGTCCGGATACAACGGGAATGGCCTTCTCGCCACGCAGACCAATCTTGATTCACCTTGGGGCATTGCGGTCGACAAGGCAGGCACCGTCTTCCTGGTAGACACAATTCAAAGTCGCGTGAGAAAAATCCACTAACCTCCATGTCGCTTTGACTCGACGGCACAATCCGACTTGAATCGGTTGGGTTGGAACCCGCCGGAGTTTGCCTGCCGAAGGAGTCCATTTCATTGCTGCCAGGAATTGCCGCTAGCAATTCAATTGGCTGGCGGCATTGTGTTCCTTAGCCATCACACTCATACCGCCCGACACAATCGCGCCTGAAACCAAATGAACCTGCTGCAGTTGTTGTGTGGTGGGACACTGCAATGGCATGAAATGACGCGCCAATCGCCGGTCAATCTGTGAACTTTGCGGAAGTGGCGAGCGCTTTCCGCAGGCTTGAACGGCGTTTCGGAGGCCGATAGTGGCTCCGGGCCGGGCCGGCCGCAGTGGTGTCTCGAGAAGCTTGTCAAGGACGTCCTGGAAGAGACCGAAGTAGATATGCCGCCGGCGAATTGGCAAAGGCTCGAATCTAAACCCGGAAAGGACAACTGTGATGTTTGGTCGAATGACGGTTACGCCAATCCTGCAGGTCGGCACGGATGCCGATCTGCGCACCGCGATCACTGCACTCCTCGAGGCGGCCGAGCACGCCGAGATCGTTCGCTGGATCGAGTTCCCGGCATCAGTTTTGCTGTTTTTGCTGGTCCCGGGTGATCCCGACTCAGGGGCAGTCTACGTCTTGGACCGCAAGAAGGAGACCTGGTACGCCGCAGATTTCGATGATGAGCAATTCGGCGGCTACAGCGTCAGCCAGCTGGAGCAACTCCTTGGCGAGTGCCGGTTCCTCGATCTGGTTGAGCGCCCCGGCTTCTGGCGCACAGGCCTCAGCTGGTGCGTGGAGTCCGGAAAAGTGCCGGAGGCGCGCGTTTGACAGAAAAAATATTCCGGGTTACCTACCAACAGCCATATCGCGCGATGGTGTGGCGGAACGGAGGTTCGGAGCAGTTTCACTATGTCCACAAAGGAGGCGCGGAACCATGGCCGGGGCATTCAAGGCGACCGCCCATTCGCGGGCGTAGCCGGGAATCGGGTGGAGTTGTGCGGTGACACAGAATCAACAAATAAATGCCTTGGGCCTGCGATTGCCGAGGCACGCCCTGAGTGTGCTGAGGGAACGCGGTATTTTTGCGCAAGCCTCAGTCGGTCTTCACTATCAGAACCTGGGGAAGCGGTACGTGGTACGTGGCGTCGAATCTGGCGGCGGCGCCGGAGACGTTGGTCGTTATGTCACCTTTGCCCAGGAGAATGGGGACCGAATCGAATGCCTGCACCGGGTGGAGTCGATTGGCGTGAATGGGCCGCATGCCGTGGCTGTGGCACCGGTTCTAGTCAGGCTGGACATGCTCCGCAAAGGACGTACATACGAATTGCTGATTACGCGCCACGCTCTCCGGCCCGGCTGAGGGTAGGCGGCGACCTTCCTTCGAAAGCCTGGTACTGTTTCGCGGCGTGCACGGCCGCCTGGAACGAGACTTGGTTGGTGGTGATAACAACGCACATGCGAAGGAGGCATTGCCCAAGTTCTATTCCCTCGCCGGTGAGGAGGTTTCATTACCGCCGAGGTTTGTGCCGGCGGTCCGGTCACTGGTAAAAGCGGTTCAATGCTCTCCATGCTCGCATTCCCATTACGTCGTCCCGGAGCAGAAGAAAGGAACGACCGAGCATGAGGCTGTAGCAGTCGACGCCGGAGTTCCGGCCGATCCTGGCGAGGTTCACCAGGTCGGGCATGGCGGTGGTGAATTGGAGGTCGATCGAGCCGTTGATAGCGAAGGCGGCAGTCAGGCGCCAGCAGGGGTAGAGAAGATCTCTTGACATTCGTGGAAGTCTCGGCCCAGAGCGGTTCGAGCCGCGAAGAGGAGCCTCCCAGCGGAGCCGGAGCGTCGCGCTGCCCGGTGCTCAATTCGACCCAAAATCAAATCTTCGGTTGGTGCGGAGGTGCGTCATGCCGGACAACGCGGAATTCTCCTTTCACGTGCATAAACTGGGCAATGCCCAGAGTCCGCCATTGTTCACCATCGCCATCTGGGAAGGGACCGTTTTGCGTCGCATCTGCTACGCGCAGCCGCTGGACGCCGCCCCGGCCGCGTTTCGCAAGGTTCTCGAGGAATGGGGGAGACAGCCAATGGGCGAAGAGGTGTGCCGGCATTCGGGAATGAGGTAGGCGCCGGCAGCGGGCCGCGACCATTTGTGATTGATAACACACGAGTTCTGCGAGAAGACTTTTTCTGGGAAATCGGGCAATATTAAGGAGAAGAAGATGAGTGACGTAATAGGATCCGTTCGCCAGGTTATGCAGGATTTCCTGGCTCCCGAACTGCGCCAGCATCGGGCAGAATTGGTCTCCATTCGCGTCGAACTGAACGCCAAGATTGACGCTGTTGAAGGCCGCCTTGACAGCAAGATCGAGGTGCTGAAGTCAGAGATGCGCTCTGGTTTCACTGCCCTCGGCGCCGCGCTCGAAAATGCAATACTTCGTGGCGAGCTGTCCACGACCCGCGAAATCACCGACCTCCGTATCCGCGTTGAGAGATTGGAAAAAGAACGCGGTCAGCCGCCTCAATAGTTGAGAATCCCCCGCCTACTGTAGACGTTGATTGAGCCATGCGCGAAGAAATCAAACGGCGCCCGTGCGGTAAAGTCCAGGTGCTACGGGCAAATCGCACTTCATACCTTTTGTTACGAACAGCTATTCAGTAATATCGGGAATCTCAACGATGACAACAAGCCCCAGCGGAACAGGTACGCGCTATTTGCTTCGTCCCTGCTTGCGCTGACTGCGGACATAGGCAAGACCGCGTTTGAGGTCAGCGGCCAGATCGGCTGACTCAGTGGCAAGGTGCACTGGTTCGCCGGACTCCCTGCCCAACCATCGGTTCAGCTCTTCCGGTGAGGCCACGACAGATCGGCCCTGGCGGGTGACTGGCATTCCCGACTCGCGAGCCCAGCGCTCCACCACGGCAGGGGACTGGCCCAGGAACTTGGCAATGGCCTGCCAGCCCTTCAAAGCATCAACTTTCGGTTCCGTCTTTCTCGTCGCCATGACTCGCGTTGCATTCTACCCTGAGGGCCACAGGATAGAATAGTCGCCATGTGTGGCCGCTACCGTCTTTCCCGGCGCAAGGAATATCTCGCAAAGCACTTCGGCGTCGATCCAGATGAGATGGACTGGGAGCCTCGCTACAACATCGCGCCGACGCAACTGGTTCCTGTACTGCGGCAAGACCGCAAGGAACCGGTCCGTCACGCCTCGATGATGCGCTGGGGATTCATTCCCTACTGGGCCAAGGACCCGTCAATCGGGGCCCGCACGATCAATGCGCGTGCGGAGACGGCGGCGACCAGGCCAGCCTTCCGCGAGTCGCTCGAGAGACGGCGCTGCCTCATCCCGGCAGACGGGTTCTACGAGTGGAAACGTTCCGGGAAAACAAAGCAGCCGTTCTGCTTCGAGGTCGAGGATGGCGAACTGTTCGCGTTTGCCGCCCTGTGGGACCGCTGGCGTTCGCCCGACGGCAACCTGGTCGAGAGCTGCACGATTCTCACGACGACACCCAATCGGCTGCTGACCGACATTCACGACCGCATGCCCGTGATTCTCCCGCCGGATAACTACGACCTGTGGCTGGATCCGGGGATGACCCACAAAGCGAGCGCGGTTGACCTGCTCAGGCCCTACGACGCCACGCTGATGAACGGTTATCGGGTAAGCGCTCGAGTCAACGCTGTGGCAAACGACGATGCTGAATGTTCGTTGCGCATCGAGGTTCCCCAAACCGCGCCGTCTCTCTTCGATTGACCGGTCTGCGGCGTACCGCTCGTACGAGCGCGTCAAGCAAGCTATCGACTTGCTTTGTCTCCTCGGGGGTTCAACCCGGTGTTTCAACCTGGGCCACGCGGTTTGGTTCACACTTGAGGGAGCAAGGCGTGGTGGGCCCGGTTGATGCGACCCGAAACTAGTTCGTTGCGAGCGGGTCCCGCTTGGGGAAAGTTGTGAGAGCCCTGCAGGAATCGGGAGGCTACTTAAGTCCACAAGGAACTGGCGTTGGCTGAAATCACGAGAAGGGTGTTGACTCCAGGGGCGACCACGAGCGGGTCGTAGACGTCTGCAGGCGTCACCAGCACCTGAACGCGGTAAGTCTGGCCTAATCAGTATGTGATGGCGATCCCCGCCGGGATCTCTCCCGACGGTTCGGGAATTGCGACCGGGCTGCTTGTTTCGCTTAGCACGCCCGTGTTGACAAGAGCATGCAAGTAGCTGCTACTGGTTCCAGTCTCATCCAGCCCCAACACATACACGAATGTGTTTCCTGAGGAAACCTTGATGCTGGTCGCACTTCCACCGGGCTTCAGTGTCAGGTGTTGACGCAGGAGCGGCTTTAAGTATTTCGATTCCGTGAGGTCATATTCCGTGACGCTATTCGAACCCTGTTCTGCGCAGTAAAGGTAATAGCCTTGGGGGCTCACGGCAAGCCACCCAACGCCCTGGCCAGGATTATTGACGCTGCCATGATAAGCGAGAGCTCCCTGCGTATTGTATGTGTAGATTTCAATCAGATGGGAATCCGGAACCGCGACGTAGATGGCGCGCTGGACGGGGTGTATAGCCATCCCCATGAAGTGCGAACCAAGTTGGGGCGACACAGAATTGTTAAGGACGAATTTGCCTCCCGCGCCAATGCTGTAGGAATTCATGGTCCCGCCAGCATTGGACTCGACGGTGAACAGGAATTTCCCGTTGGGGCTGGCGACTGCCTCGAATGGAATGGATTGCGTCGGAAAACTAACCGTTGAGTGAGCTACGGGCGTGAGCACCCCGGATGAATTCACGAGGAAACTGGTGAGATTCGGAACGCCCCCGGTTTGGGTAGGGTCTTGCGCTTGGTTTACGACGCTCAACTGCGTGCCCGCCAGACTTTTCTCATCAAGCGCGAGACTCACGGGGTCTTGGCCCCCGGAGTTTACGTTTCCGATCAGCGTCAGGCTTCCGTCCGACTGAATGCTGAAAGATGAGATCGTGTTGGTGCGCCCATTCACTGCAAACAGCAGCGTCCGCGCCGCATTGGCAACCACTTCTTGGTCGGCCATAAAACCGGGTGCCTGCAATGGGTTCGAGTTGAAAACGCCCGTTCCGCCCGTCACGAATGGAGAGCCAACAATTGGGGTCAGAAGCCCCATGCTACTTGTTGTCGAGTAGGCGTAGACGGAGTTCTGATCCGGCGTCTGTCCAATGTTGCTATCGACGTAAGCGTTTTGCGCAAAAACGGAAAGGGCGGTAACAAGGCTTAGCAGCAGGCAAAGACCGACGGCTCGTGTTGTCATTCAGCTCCCTCGAAAAATTGCTCCCTGGAGACCACAGGCGAATCCGTAATCCTGGTCCCCAAAGATATGGCGCGACTCCAGTATGCAATCCGTAGGCCACGATAACAAATTGGCTGGTCCCTATGGGGGAGAAACTCAGACGCAGCCGGGCCAGCAGTTTGCTGCGGCTCTACCGGCTTGTCAATTCGAGTTCCCGAAGCGTCATAATCCAGATCATAGCTGTTATAACCAGCGAGACTGATAGCCTCGGCTGGCGGGATGCTTCCATCCCAGTTGCAAGGCAACGTTTGGTGGCTTCTTCGGTCTTGACTCCGCGCAGTTGGAGTCGATAATCTAGCGCTGTTTGCGCTGGGCTTTCCTTCCCGGCGTAGCTGCTTTCCCCCAAAACAGCTTTTCACATACATCCTGCACCTTACTGCCGAGGATTCTATGATCTCTCTCACTACGTGGAAGAAGATTCTGATCGTCAGCCTCCTAAGCGTCTTTGTTCCAATCGCCTCGGCGGCACAGACGTTTAAGACGCTGATCATTTTTGATGGGAGCAATGGTGCAACGCCGGTTAATACGCCTCTGGTTCAGGGAAGGAATGGCAACCTGTACGGAACAACGCTGGGCGGTGGAACCCAAAGCTCTGGCACGGTCTTTGAAATCACTCGGGCGGGCAAACTGACAACGCTTTATAGTTTTTGCTCGCAAGCGAACTGTGTCGATGGCTCGCTCCCGTACGGCGGATTGGTCCTGGGACGCGACGGCGACTTCTATGGAACAACCTCCCAAGGCGGTGCCAATGGCATCTGGGGTACCGTATTCAGAATCACGCCGAACGGCACCTTGACGACTCTTCACAGCTTTAGCGGTACGGATGGCTCTGGCCCCGCAGCCCCAATGATCTTGGCCAGTGATGGGGATTTCTACGGGATAACCCAGAACGGTGGACCGAACAATTCGGGGACAATCTTCAAAATGACGCCAGCCGGTATACTGACGACGCTGCACGATTTCGGTGGTACTGACGGTTTCATTCTCAACGGACCGCTGGTTGAAGGCGTGGATGGCAACTTCTACGGCACAACGGAATCAGGCGGCGCGAACGGGTCCGGCACAATATTCCAAGTCACTCCCGGAGGTAGTTTCACCACAATCTACAGCTTCAACTCCACCGACGGCAGCGCCCCGGCCTGCGGGCTCCTCTCGGCGTCCGACGGGAATTTGTACGGAACGACCTACCAGGGCGGGTCCAACCTTAAGTGCGAAAACGGTTGCGGTACGGCGTTTAAGATCACGACGAGCGGCACGCTGACGACGCTCCACAACTTTGATTCGACCGAGGGTGCTAACCCTATCGCCGCCCTAATTCAGGCGACCGACGGAAACTTCTACGGCACAACTTATGGTGGGGGCACTGCCAACTGGGGCGTGGTGTTCAAGATGACGCCAGGCGGCGCGGTGACCACACTGCACAGCTTTCAAGGCACTGACGGAGCTCAGCCCTACGGGCCCGTGGCCCAGGCCACCAGCGGGAATTTATATGGCACTTCGACGAATGGCACTGGGAGTGCGAGTCAGGGCACCATCTTTGCTATAACGACCGGTTTTAGCCCATTTGTCGGTTTCGTTAGCAATACCGGCAAGGTTGGCCAGAGTGTCGGCATTCTGGGCCAGGGCTTCACGGGCACAACCAGCGTTTCCTTCAACGGCACCCCCGCCGCATTCAAGGTGAAGTCTGGGACTTTCATCACAGCAACGGTTCCAGCTGGGGCGACCAGCGGGTTTGTGCAAGTGACGACCCCGAACAAAACGCTGACGAGCAATGTGTCCTTTCAGGTGCTGCCATGAAGCCGTCGCGCTTGCTACCCTAAGCCCTGATTCCAGGGATTCTCGCTCCTAGTAGGGACTGTAATACATCGATCGATGTACTCAATGCTGCAATGTGGTCGCTGGGCTGATTCTCGCGTTTACCCAAACGTGGATTAACTTGACATAGTCGGGGGGCGCCTGTAGTCGACCCATTGATGCGGTATACGAATCGGATTTCGTCTCTCTTGTCATCCCTGGCGCTGAGTCCAGGTTGCTGGAGTCTTTCGATTCGGGTTTGATCATTCGAATCGTTAGGAAACGGTTCCTGGAGGAGAAGGGAAGAGGGGAAGAGGAGAAGGGAACTGGTACGAATGCGACGCTTGTTCTTGTTGTTGGTGGTTCTGGCCGGGCTTTTTTACGTGGGCCGGCAATACTGCCGGGAGATCGGCCGGCTATCCGGTGCTTCAGCTGGCGCTATATCTCGAATAGAAAAACCTGTTGCAAGTGCGGCACCGAGGAGGAACCTCGAGATATTCAACAACTGCGGCATGGAGGGCGATGCGCGTAGCCTCGGTGTGCGGGCACTGGACCAGCTTAAGAACCGGTATACGCAACCAAGCCCAGAACAGATTGATTCCAGAATTACGCTTGCCGCGATGCTCGCGCCTGGAAATGACGTTAGCCGCTGGAAGGTAAAGGTTGGAGCGGGAATCGTGGGCTACGTCTCGGAGGTGAAGCGGGGCGGCATTGAGGTAACGAACTGCCGGGCCAGAGATGACGCAGATCGCGATACCCACATTGAGCTGGTACTCGATCCCATGCGCAGCGACAGCTCCGCGCGGATGATCGTCGAGGTCACACCCCGCTGGCGGTACATCATGCATGAGCGAGGTGCCGACTGGTCCACACTGGCGCTGTGAGATCAGTTTCTCGGCCGCTGGGTAAAGGTGGATGGCTGGATGCTGTTTGACGTCGAGCACCAGCGGGAGGCAGAAAACACAGCGCCCGGGCGCCCGGAAAACTGGCGGGCAACCGCTTGGGAGATTCACCCTGTGACATCGATCCAGGTCGTGGCAAGGCCGCGGTGAATTCGACTCTATCGGGTGCCAACTGCCGTTATCCTACTTGACTAGTAGGCTCTCAAACGGCCGCCTAAGCGAAAGAGCAAGCCAAGTAATACCCCCGCTATACCGTACATGAAGAAGTTACCTGCGAATTCGATTATGCCGAAGAGTATCTTGTCAGAAGGCTTTGAGGGATCCGCAAGACCAATAATCGAGAGAGGGCATAGTGCAAGGAGAAGCCTAAAATTTAGTGCCCAATGCGACGAAATGAAACTAAGCACGCTCATGGCACTGCCGAGCTCAATGCTCATTGCGGAGCCGGCAGCATTCGATACTGAAAGACGTCACCTTTGTAGGTGAGAGCATAGGGAGTCGCGCCATAGAGGTTCCCTCCCGCGTCTCGAACAATGTCCTGGGGAAGGGCACCGTCGCTTCCATGGAACTCATACAACGTGGCCAACGTTCCATACGGATCAAGGCGAAAAATGGTTCCGCACCCAATAAGCATTGGACAATTGAACTGCCCACCCTCACTCGTTGTACTGTAAAAGTTACCTGCGGGATCTCTGACCAACGGGGCTTGCGGGTATGCGCCATCCGCTCTACCTGAAAAGCTATAAAGTACGGTGACGTTGCCGTTTGTATCCAGCTTAAAAATTGTTCCGCAACCAAAGCCAACACACCGATTCAAATTTCCACCTCCAGAAGCCGTACCGTAGAAGCTTCCCATCGGATCCCGAAGCAGCTCTGCGGCGGGGGACGATCCGTCTGCTCCCCCCGTAAACGCATGCAGAATGGTCTCATTTCCATCACTGTCAAGTTTGAAAACTACGCCACAGCCGGCAGGGTTTTGGCATCCAGTTCCGCCTTCTGCAGTCGTTCCGTACAGATTCCCCGCGGAATCCAGTATCACTCCCGCTTCCGGAAAGGAACCGTCTGATCCACTAAAACTGTGAAACACTGTCTCTGTACCGGACGAATCGATCTTATAGACTGTTCCATAACCCATGCCGCCAACTCCGGTGGTTCCATAAAGGTTACCGTCTGCATCCATGGCCAATCTTCCGAGAGGAAGTTCTCCATCGGGAGATCCGGTAAACGCATGAAGAATTGTTTCATTGCCACTTGGATCTACACGGAATACCGTTCCACAGCCATTCGGAGCATTGCAGCTTAGATCACCCCCGAACTCTGTAATGCCATAGATATTGCCACTCGAGTCGAAGACTAAGCTTGCGATCGGGCCGACTCCATCACCGTTAGCACCTGTAAACCGGTAAAGCACCGTTTCTGTACCAGCGAGGTTCAGTTTGAATACCGTTCCGCAGCCAGGGCCAAGGAAATTGCAGCTTGAGTCGCCGCCATAGAAGGTTGTTCCGTACAGATTCCCAGCACCATCTAGCGTCACAGAATTTGGGTTAGCGCCATTCGGGCCAGTGAATTTAAGAATGATTCTGAAACCATTCGATGTCGTAGATTGGGAAAACGCCTGAGGCATCACAAACAGTAAGGCGAGGAACAGCAAGAGGAGAGCATGGCATCCAGGGCGCGCTTGTTTTGCCATCGTCCACGCTAAGTTGCAGAACATGCCTCTCAGCTCACTTCACGAAAGACGGTCATTCTAGCACAATCTGCAAACCGTTGTATGACGAACTCATTTCAATCGAGTTTTCGCGCAGTGTACACGGTGATGAGCCATGCGACCACAGCCCAAAGCCCGGGAACCGCTGTGAGAACGATTGAAAAACTCAGTCCTGCCTTGTACAGCCGAGTCCGTGGTGTCCCGCGGTAAAAGACCGTGTCCACAACCCACCCGAGCGTGTAGCAAACGTTCGCCATCACAACACAAATGACGGCGAGGGGAAGCATCGCAAAAGGTTCTACAAAATCCTCTTTTGGCTTAACCGCAGCAGAGCCAGTGAGCCCGGCCGAAACAGACCGGCTGTAAACCGGTCTCCCCACGTGCGACGCGAAGGTTCAAATCCTCCCCTGTGCACCAGAGTGCCAGCGTGCGCGAATTGGAATAGCGGCCTGTCCTAGAAACAGGTGTTTGAGAGTTCGAATCTCTCCGCTGGCACCAAATTCTTCCGGATATCGGAACCGCAATCACATACGGCGTCATTCGTCGTAGAAAGACTCTCCGTCGAACTGTTGCACGTCTTCCTCACGACATCTGACATGTCCATCACAAGAATCCGCCTCCAAATTACGGTTGCGAACGAGTTCAAGGGGCGAGCAAAGCTTGTCAGCTACCTATGTTCCCGTTTGGCAACTTATCGAACGCTTGACCGCTGGGTGCTTTTCGAACAGGCTCAATCGACGGATCTCCAGGTTTTTCAGAAGTTGCTGTCTTGCACGAGAGAGGTATATCCGCCAAAACCAAAAGGCCCCGACTTTTGTCGGAGCCTTCGTGAGTTTGAATCTGAACTTAGTAGTGCTATGGACAGACCAATCCCGAAGGCCGAGCGCGAGTGACGCGCCGTCTCATCATGGATTTGGTCATTATCGTCATTTCCAGACGCAGCATATCACGTTTCCGATGTCTCGGCAGGAAACCAACAAAGCAATTGGTGATGAACCCGCGTCAAATCGTGGACTAGCCGCCCATCTACTTATTGTGCGGGTAGCCAGGTATCTGAGCCTGCCAGCTTAACGGCCACATCCGTAAAGAAAATCCGCAGCGGCTTGCCGTCGCCTGTACCGCGGCGGTCCAAGGCCACAAGGAGAGGCCCGGCCTTCTTGTAATCCAACCACTTCGCGTTAACAAGACTGACAATATTCTTCGCCCCGGGGCCCAATCGCCAGGTCATTTGCTGGATCCGGTTGTCGGGGCCGACGTACATTTCCCATGTGTCGCCGGGAGTATAGCCGCCGACCTCGGACGGATATTTCACAACGACACGTCTGGCGGAACCCCCGCCCAGCGGCATTTCGTGCATGCCAGTATCCTCGACTTTGGCGGCGGTGTCCCAGCAGGCATGGAAAGGAAGCCACAGCCAATACTGATTGTTGTTGAAACCTGCATCGATTTTCTTCACGTCGTCCGGCTGACTGCTGAGCTGAGAGCGCACGTAGGTAACCTTCACCGGATTGCCTGCCTTATCTTTTCCTTCATAGGTGACCCGGTCGGCTTTAGGCTCCCAGGTCCAGCTCTGAGCGGCTTTGAGT
>Ga0126373_10000861_pt1 | contig 20694 bp, 18 predicted proteins | sample PanSoiMetPlot_11_FD_92545 | JGI IMG/M metagenome (GOLD analysis project Ga0126373, IMG submission 92545) | Tropical forest soil microbial communities from Panama - MetaG Plot_11 | ecosystem: Environmental > Terrestrial > Soil > Tropical forest > Bulk soil | place: Panama | collected 2016-02-17 | reverse complement strand
TGCTGATCGCCGCCGCCCCGCCGCTGTTCCTCGGTTATCCGACGGCGAAGCTGCGCTATACGGCGGTGATATTCAACATCTGCATTTTCGGGGCCGTCGCCGCTGGCCCGCTGATCGGAGGCGCCCAGGCTTCCTTCCATACCTGGCGCCCGCTGTTCTGGATCGTGGCTGGCATCGCCGCTGCGGGTCTGGTGATGTCGATCCTCACGTTCCAGGACGCCCCGCCGGCTGACCGGACGGCCCCGCGCGACGGCTTGGCGATCGGGCTAGCAGCAACCGGATCTGTCGCGGCATTCTGGGGCGCGGCGGAGCTGCTTACCCATCGCTTCCTCTACCCGGGTGCCATCATCCCGTTGCTGGCCGGGCTGGCTCTGATCGTCACCTTGTGGGTCTACCAGTATCGGTCTCCGCGGCCGCTGCTCACAGTGCGGGCGCTGGCCAGCACCATTCCGGTCGGCGGCGTCGTGATCGCGATCTGCGCGGCGGCCGCGGCGACCTCGGCGATTGCCCTGACCGCGACGATTCTCGGCCCCCACTACACGCCGCTGCACCTGGGACTGCTCTTCGTACCCGAGCTGGCCGCGGCCATCCTCACCGCGTTTGCGCTGGGAGCGGTATTCAGCACGCGGCTCATCCATTACTACGCGCTTACGGGGCTGGGCTTCCTGGCGGCCGGAGTTCTTGTCCTTCGCGGCGCCATTCCACCCACGACGACGCTGGCGTTGATCGGCTCTGGACTGGTCGGCATCGGCATCGGCGCCTCGGTGACGCCCGCGCTGTTCCTGGCCGGCTTCTCGCTTCGCTCGGCGTCCATTCAGCGCGTCTTCGCCATACTCGAGCTGTTGCGGGCCATCGCCGCGTTCATGGTCGTGCCGATCTTGCTCCACTTCGCCATCACGCCGACCGCGCTGCCGACGGCGGAGTTCAGCGCCGCACTGTGGATCTGCTTCGGCCTCGCCGCTGGCGGAGCGCTGCTCTTCACAATTCTTTACGTACTCGGCGGGGTTCGGCCGGTAGCTCCGTCGCTGCAGCGGTGGATGGGCGGCCAGGATCCGGCGTGGGAATCCCCGCCGCTGTTCGCTGTCCTCCGCCGGGGCGCGAGGATCCCAGCGCCTGCGGTCGTGGCCGCCCCGGCCACCGCAGGAATCGGCGGTCAGCCGACGGCATCAGTGGCTGGCCATCCGAGGCACTACGCAGTGCACCGCCACGCCGAAGGACCCGTGTTGTTCGCCTACGACGGCTCAGACCTGGCCGACCAGGCGATCGTCGAAGCTGGCCGCCAGTTGCCTGCGCGACGTGACGCGGTTGTCCTCACTGTCTGGCGTACGTTCGGTGTCGGGTTCATCCCCGAACCTGACGCTCAATTCGATGCCGCCTGCGCAGATGACGTGCGGAAGGCCGCGGAGCAGACAGCCGGGCATGGAGTCCAGCTGGCCGACGCTGCCGGCTTCCGCGCACGCGCCGTGACAGTTCAGGGAACTCCTGCCTGGAAGGCCGTCGTCGACACTGCCAATGAAGAAGGCGCAAGCCTCATCGTCATCGGATCGCATCGCCATGCCGGACTCGGTGGCCTCGTGGCCGGAAGCGTCGCCGGCGACGTGGCGAACCGGTCGCACCAGCCGGTGCTGATCGTGCGCGCTCACCGCGACGCAGACGGTCAGGCACCGCATTCGCCGTCGGCGACCGTAGCCCGTGCTGGCGCACCCGCGGCTGGTCCACCACGCCCTGACGGGAGATGATGGGAGTACCTGCCGAGTCTTCGAGAGCGTCGAAGGGGTTTGCGATGGCACGACGATCAGTGCAGATTCGCAGGGTTTACGAAGAGCCCCAGTCCGACGATGGCATCAGGGTCCTCGTCGACCGGCTGTGGCCGCGTGGCCTCACCAAGGCTAAGGCCGCGCTGGATGAATGGTGCAGGAATGTCGCGCCATCGAACGAACTCCGCAAATGGTACGGTCACGACCCCGATCGGTACGCGGAGTTCAGCCGCCGCTACCGGCAGGAGCTGAAAGATGCCGAGCACGCAGAAGGAGTGGGCCACCTGCGTGACCTCGCGAACCATGAACCGCTGACGCTTTTGACCGCCACCAAGGAGCCCGACATTAGCGAGGCTGCCGTGCTCGCAGGCGTGCTCAGGCGTTGATCGGCCCAGCCGCCTCGGTGTTTTCTCCGGAAGGAGCCTTCCATGACTGACCCACTGGCTGCTCTGAGCAACGCCGGCGTTTCGATCTGGCTAGATGACCTGAGCCGGGAACGCCTGGTCAGCGGCAGCCTGGCGGATCTGGCCGCGCACGACCACGTCACCGGTGTGACAACCAATCCGAGCATCTTCGAAAAAGCGATAACCAGCGGCGACGCCTATCGCGACCAGCTCGCTGAGCTGTCGGCGCGCAGGATCAGCACGGGCGAGGCCCTCCGGGCGCTGACGACTTTCGACGTCCGCTGGGCATGCGATGTCCTGCGGCCGGTGTTTGACGCCACTGGTGGCATCGACGGCCGTGTTTCGATCGAGGTAGACCCACGGCTCGCTCGCGACACGCGCGCCACCATCGCTGAAGCAAAAGCGCTCTGGTGGCTCGTCGATCGGCCTAACCTGTTTGTCAAGATCCCGGCCGCTCGGCAAGGCCTGCCCGCGATCACGGCCTGCCTGGCCGAGGGCATCAACATCAACATCACTCTCATCTTCTCGCTGCGGCGCTACGACCAGGTCGTGGACGCATTCATGGACGGCATGGAGCGCGCTCAGCAGACCGGCCGCGACGTAGCGTCCATCTCGTCGGTGGCTTCGTTCTTCGTGTCCAGGGTCGACACCGAAGTCGACGCGAGGCTGGACAAGATCGGCACCACCGAGGCAGCCAAGTTGCGAGGCCGTGCCGCCATCGCGAACGCGCGGCTCGCGTATCAGCAATATGAGCAGCGGTTCGCCACTCCGCGATGGGAGGCGCTCGCCGCAGCCGGTGCGCGTGTCCAGAAGCCACTCTGGGCGTCAACGTCGACGAAAGATCCGGCGTACGAGGATACGCGGTATGTCACCAACCTCGTCGCCCCCGGTGTGATCAACACAATGCCCGAAAGCACGCTGCGCGCGGTGGCCGACCACGGCCAGATGCCTGCCGATTCGATTCACGGCACCTACGAAGAGTCGCAGCAGGTTCTCGACCAGCTGCAAGCGCTTGGCATCGATTACGACGACGTGATGCACGTCCTCGAGGACCAGGGCGTGGCGAAGTTCGACGCGGCGTGGGAGCAACTCGGCGAGCATCTGAACCCGAAGCTGCAGCCTCCGCCACCGCACGAGCAGCGTTAAGCGCGGTGCAGCGTCGCCCGGCCGAATGAGGAAGTCAGCCAGGCCGGACGGGCATGAGGCCGCGGTATTCGGCCGGAAGCTCCGCCGCGACGTCCTGCCAGTCCTTCTGGCTGACTGCCTCCGCGAGTGTTTCGAGCACAGCGCGAGCATGCCCGAAAACGTCGCTAACGAGGGCCGGGTCGTCCACCGCGCGGCCTTCCCCACGGCCAACACGGCGTAGGAATACCTCTAGCGGCATCCGCCTGGAGTCCGCACCAGCCGACGACAAGCCTTGCCGCAGCGGCGGGTGTAGTAGCGGATCGAGCTGCACCATCAGATCGTGGACCTGGCCAGCGGCGATCCGTTCTGCGAGCGTCTCGAGTACGGCGCTGGTGATAGGGCGTGCGGTCGCTTCGGCCACGTCGAGGCGCTGAGCGACGCGGTCCCAGAACTCGTCGGCCCGCATCATGTTCGCGTGCCGGTGCTGAGCCTCGGCGACGAGCGGCTCGAAGGTAGCCGGGAGCGCGGCGGCGACGCGATCAACCTCGGTCGAGCTGACGGCGTCGCCCAGCGCGAAGAACACGGCGCGGGCGTGGTCCAGCGCCGTCTCGACATCCACGCCTTCCCGGCGCGCCACGCGGCCCAGAAACTCGTCGATGTCGAATGCACCTGCGTCGGAGGAGCTCCGCACCCAGGGCTTCAACTCGTCCGGGAGTTCGAGGAACAGGTGCTGTGCCTCTGAACCAGGAAGTCGCTCAGCCAGGGTCTGCAGCGTGGCCTTTGCGGCCTGCGGCGCCGTCCCGGTGTCCAGGTCGCCGGACGCCTCTCCGATTACGTCGATGAGTTCCCCGTACTCCATTGCGCCCCCGCAATAGTTGCGCTCCGCTCATGCTCGTCCGCCGGTCATGATCGCATCCACGATCAGGGCTCGTGAATCAGCTTCCGGCCGCTCGCCTTGCGACGCATCCCCCGTCCGGCTAGCAAAGCCGCGGGGGGGGGATCGGTGACCGGCCGACAAGCACCACGTTCCCCGCTTGTCCCGTGTTGAGAAGAATCCGCACCCGGCCGGGAACGGGGTCAGCCTGGGCCGGGTCACCTCGCTGGCACGACGTCGGCACCGGCGAGAATGGCAGGCAGGGCCGAGCATGAATGGGCGGCTGTGGTCGGTCGGCTGCGACCGGGAGGCCACGCTGCTCGACGGAGATGTGGGGGTTCGCGATGCCAAGCGATGCGGGCCAGGCTGACGCTCCGGCAGCGATGGCTCGGGGGCATGCAGAATTGACGGAGGACCACGTTGCCGTGCTGCGCAGCATCGGCAAGGTCCGAGCCACGGCGGTGGGCGAGGTGTTGTTCCGCGAGGGCGACCGCGGCTACGACTTCATCGTGATCCTGGCGGGCGAAGTGACCATCGTTGACCACCAGGCCGGGATCGAGCGCGCGCTGGCCTGCGGCGGCCCGGGAGAATTTATCGCCGAGCTCAACCTCCTAACCGGTGAGCGGCTCTTCACCACTGCGGTCGTCACCGCCCCTGGTGAGGTGCTTGTCGTGCCGCGCCGGAAACTGCTGGCGCTGATCAGCCGGAACCAGGAGCTCGGCGACCTCCTGGAGCGGACCATGTTCGCGCGGCGGGAGTGGCTTGCGCAGCGGCAGACCGGCCTGCGGATCGTCGGTTCGCGATCGTCGGTGGAAACTCGTGCTCTCATTGAGTTTGCTGTCCGCAACCGTGTCCCGCACGTCTGGCTGGATGCGGATGCAGACCCGGCAGCTGACGCTGTTCTTGCCCGCCACCAGGTGCCGCGCGATCAGCTGCCGATCGTCGTCATGCGAGGCGGCGACGTCCTGCGGCACCCGTCGAATACCGAACTGGCACGAGCGGCTGGCCTTGGTATGAGCCCTGACCCAGACCGGACGTATGACGTTGCGGTGATTGGTGGCGGCCCGGCTGGCCTGGCCGCGGCCGTGTATGCCGCGTCTGAGGGGCTGTCGACGGCGCTGGTGGAGACGCTCGCGCTGGGCGGCCAGATTGGCACCACGTCCCGGATCGAAAACTATCTAGGATTTCCCGTCGGTGTCAGGGGCCAGGACTTTGCCGAGCTAGCGTTCTTGCAGGTCATCAGGTTTGGAGCATCGATCGTCCTGCCCGCGACCGCCGTCGGGCTGTCGGACGCCGGCGCCGCGTTCATGACCCAGCTAGACACGGGGGTGACGTTGCCTGCACGCAGCGTGATCGTCGCCGCCGGTGTCAGCTATCGCGTGCTCGACGCGGACGGCCTCGACCGGTTCGGTGGTATGGGCGTTTTCTACACGCCGCTGACGGCGCGCGATGAACTCCGCCCAGGCGCGCCGGTGGTGATAGTCGGGGGTGGCAACTCGGCTGGGCAGGCCGCGATTTCGCTCGCCGACCGCGGTCACCACGTCACGATCGTCGTTCGCGGCCGCGATCTTGCTGCCTCCATGTCGCAGTACCTGACCGAGCGCATCGCCGATCTCCCCAATGTCGACGTCCGGTACGGCACGGTCGTGCGGGCCGTCGACGGCACTGACCGCCTCGAGCGCGTGCTGGTCGAGGCAGTCGCCACCGGCCAGCGCGAGACGCTGCCAGCAGCTGCGCTGTTCGTCCTGGTGGGGGCCGTGCCACACACCGATTGGCTGGCTGGAAACGTACTCCTGGATGACCGTGGCTACATCGTGACCGGCTCGGACCTCGGGCCGCAAGCGCGGACCCAACCGCCGTGGACCGAACTGGGCCGGGACCCTTATCTGCTGGAGACCAGCGTCCCCGGCGTGTTCGCCGCCGGAGATGTCCGAAGCGGATCTGTAAAGCGCGCGGCCGCTGCGGTCGGCGAGGGCTCGATCGCGGTCCGGTTCGTCAGCGAGCACGTCGGCCGTGGGCGTGCTTATGCCGATCAGCGACCTCGCTGACGCCTGAACGGCCGGACCGCATTGCGGCCCCGGTGGACCCACTGCAGGCGCCACGGTAGGGTGCCTCGTGGTGGAGCAACGCCAGCCAGGGGAACCGGCTGGCACCGGGAGCCATGTCCGTGACCGCGCGCGCGCGGCTGTATCCGCGCGAGCTAGCTGGAGGTATTGGCGTATGCGACACCTAGTCGGACTGATCCTTGCGCTCGGGATGGCGGCGGCGCTCTTCTTCGGCGCGGGGTGGAGCATCGCGCGGATCCTGGCCGCCCATGCGGCCGGAACTAGCCTGACCAGTGCGTCAGGCGGGCAGGTGCTGGCGGCTCTGCTGGGGACCGGGTTGCTTATCGGCGTACTGGTCGCGACGCCCCTGGTGTCGCCCCTTGGCGCTGGCTTGCCTGGCGTGGTCATGCTCGCCTGGTCGGCCATCCACGTCGTGAACGCACATCTTGCACTTCGCATCATCCCGCTGTCGTCGATGACAGCTGCCAGCGGCTTCAAGACAATGCTGATCAGCGGAACGCTCGCCCTCCTGGGCATCGCCATGATCGTGCCTATGTTCGTGCCCTCCAGGTGGCGGGGCCGCGAGCAGGTCGACGAGTTTGCCGCCCCGACTACTACCGCTGCTGAGCTCGTGCACTAGCAAGGTTGTGCACTACGACGTCACGGCCGGGTCATGCCCGGACGGGATGTCTGCGCCCAAGGCCCCGGCTCGGGCCTGCAGGTCGCGTAGCGCCCTGAGCGCGAGCTGGCCGTAAGGCTGCCGGTTTTCCGGCGCTGCCCAGCGCGCATAAGCGGTGCTGAACGCCAGCACGCCCACTTCGGCGGCCAGGCGCGCGGATGTGTCGTCGGCTCCGCGGCCGCCGAGGGCATCGGCTATGGCTGAAACAAGCCGGGCCCGTTTCAGGAGCTCGCGTTCCTGCAATTCGGTATTGGCCGCGATCACTGCCTGTCGCTGCGGGGCCAGATCGTGGCGGTCGGATGTGAATGCGCCTCCGGCAGCCTCGAGCGCTCCGGCGAGGCAGCCGGCGATGGTCGCTGTGGGCGGGGCAGCCCGGATCGCGCGGGTAAGGAGATCCACCAGCATGTCTTGGCCGCCGAACAGGACCTCGCGCTTATCGGCGAAATGCCGGAAGAACGTGCTCTTGGTCAGCCCGGCGCGATCGGCGATCTCGGCCACTGTCGTGGCGTCGTACCCGCGCTCGGCAAACAGGGCGAGCGCGGCGCGCTCGAGGCGCTGCCGCGCGTTCGGCTCCCATCGGCCCATGCCGACATCCTAGGTGATGGCACTAAGTCGCATCACGTTGGTAACATGATGGGACCAAGTCTCATCCCCGCCCAAGCGGTGACCGCAATCCTGGAGCAGCCATGCGTGTTTTCATCACCGGTGCATCCGGCCACATCGGCTCGGCACTCGTGCCCGAACTCGTCGCCGCGGGACACGACGTCGTCGGTCTTGCGCGGTCCGCCGCCGCCGCCGCGGCCGTGAGCTCGCTCGGCGCGACGGTGCGCCGAGGCGACCTTGACGATCTCGATGGGCTCAAAGAAGCGGCGGCTGACAGCGACGGCGTCATCCACCTGGCGTTTAAGCATGACCTGATGCTTGCCGGCGACTATGCCGCCGCTGTCACCGCGGACCTCGCCGTGGTGCACGCGCTCGGTGACGCGCTCGCGGGAACTGGCAAGCCGCTCGTCGGAACATCGGGCACGCTCACCCTGGCGCACTTGGGCCGGTTCGGTACAGAGGAGGACACGGGCGCTGCCGGCGGTCGGACCGATGCCGAGAACGCCATGATCGGCTTTGCCGAGCGCGGCGTGCGGTCGTCGGTCGTGCGGGTTCCGCCCATCACCCACAGCACGCTGGACCGGCACGGCTTCGCCAGAACCCTGATCGCCATCGCGAAGGAGACCGGAGTTTCCGGTTACCCCGGGGACGGAGCGAACCGGTGGCCTGCCGGCCACACTCTAGACGTCGCGCATTGCTATCGGCTTGCGCTCGAGGTCGCGCCGGCCGGCACCCGGTGGCATGCGGTCGGGGATGAAGGAATCCCGCTGCGCGAGATAGCCCAGAGCATCGGCGACCACCTCGGAGTGCCCACCGCGAGCATTCCGCCTGATGAGCTGCAGGCACACTTCCGGTTCCTCGCGATGGTCGCCGTTCTCGATAACCCGACGTCGAACACCGCGACACGGCGAGTGCTCGGATGGGAACCGATCCACCCCGGCCTGATAGCCGACTTCGACAAGGGCGACTACTTCACCGCGTCCGCGGCGCGTAGCTGACGAGCCGCGCGAATCTGCGCCCTAGCTATCCTTCGGCGACGCGCGCTGCTCGAGCGCGGCCAGCCGGAGCTCGAGCTGGTCGACCCGGTGACGGAGAATTTCTAGCTGCGCTTCCTCGGCGATGCGTCGCTCCGCGGTCCGGCGCAGTCGCGGCGACGCTTCGGCGCGCGCAGCGACGACTGCGAGCGGCACCAGCCGCTGGGGACCGTGCGGCCCGTCGACGAGCCGGGACGGGATCTGCCCGGTCCGGTACCAGCTGCGCATGGCCGCCCGGGAGGCGCCAGTCTCCGCCGCCGCCCGCTCGAGCGTCACCCAGTCCGAGCCTTCGAGCTGAGCCGTGAGATCGAGCTCGAGTTCCCAGTCGTCGAGCCGGTCTTCCCAGTCCATCGCTAGTCCCCAACCTCTCGCAGTCCGAGCCAGCCATCCGGGCCGGGACGGGCAGTCTGGACGGTCAAGGCGTCCTTGTTATTAGCATGGTATTGACTAGGTGCTGATAGCGGTAGAGCCTTAGTCCCATGTTTGAGCGATTCACAAACCGTGCTCGGCACGCTGTCGTGCTTGCCCAGGAGGAAGCTCGCGAGCTGCACCACAACTACATCGGCACCGAGCACCTACTGCTCGGGCTGCTCGGCGAGGAAGGGATCGCGGCGGAGGCGCTCGGGCGCTTCGGTGTGTCGCTGGCTGGCACGCGCGAGGATGTCAAGGCCACGATCGGCCTAGGCAAGGGGCCGGTCAGCGGACACATACCGTTCACCCCGCGGGCCAAGAAGACGCTCGAACTCGCGCTCCGCGAAGCCCTGCAACTGCAGCACAACTTCATCGGCACCGAGCACATACTGCTCGGCGTGCTACGCGAGGGACGCGGTGTCGCGGCGCAGATCCTGCAGGAGCACGCCCCGGACCTGATGGCGATCCGAATGGCCGTGCTCGATCTGATCGCCACGACGCCGGTCGAGGCGACGGCCGGAAGCCGCCGCTGGCTCCGCCGCCGGACAGCAACCGCGATAGGCGTGCCGACTGGAAAGCCCGGACCCGGCGAGCCAGCCTGGCGGGCTGAGCTCAACACGACGCCGGCCGCGGACAAGAGCCTGAGTGAGGCGGCCCGCCTCGCGGGATCGCGGCCAGTGGGCTCGCACCACCTGCTGCTAGCCGCCATCGGTGACCCTTACAGCGCCGCGGCACGTGCGCTCGCTGCTCACGGCGTTGACCTCGGTCAGGTCAGGGCCGCGGCGCAGGCCGCCGACATCAGCGGCACCAGCGATGAGCAGCCAGCGGAGGCTGGCCGGCGTCAGCTGCAGATCCGCGTCGCTGATGAGCAGCTCACCGTTGAGGTGACAGATCCAGCGCTCGTAGCGCTCGGCCGCGCCGTCGTCCAGGCGCTTGGCGACGAAGTCGAGACGGGCGGCGCGATCACTGGCAACCTTCCGGACACTGCCAGCCTGAGCGCTGTCTGGCAGGCGCTGCATGACAGCCTCGTGGCGATAAGGCGGCAGGCAACGGCACGCCGGTCGTCGTCCCCCACCAACCAAGGCAGTAAAGAATCTGGCACCGAAGACTCAGGCGAGGCAGGACCACAGGCCAGTTAGCAAACGCATCGGCGGCTGCATGGTGACACCGTTCCTTTTATCGGGCTGCATTACCTGGATATTGCGAGATGGCTCGCGTCGATTTCGCAGGGGCGCACGCCAGTCGGCGTCGACGCATGCCAGTTCCCGTATTCCGGTGGAAGTTCGCCAGGATTAGGATTACCTACAGCACAAAATCGGGCGGGCTTCACGAGTCAGGTGCCGGCCGATCGGGTGCGTGTGAGCAACGCCCTTCATCGGCAGGCCAGGAGCCGCGCCCCGGGGTCTCCGCGACTGAAACGCGGGAATCATCGCAGTCGATAGTGTCGACGGCAAATGCGGTTGCCTCGGCCTGATGCCCGACCGATACGGTGCACGGATGCAGCAGCAACGCATAGGTGTCAGAAGGGGCCAGCCGCCGTGAGGGAGGTCAGAATGGCGACAAAAATTGCGGTCGCTCTAGAGGACGATCTTGACGGGGGAGCGGCCGATGAGACCGTCAGGTTCCGCATAGGCGGTATTGAGTACGAGATCGATCTCAGCAAGAAGAACGCCAAGCGGTTCCGGGCCGGGGTTGCTCCGTTTGTCGAGCACGCTCGCAAGGCTGGCCGAGCCCCCCGTCGCGCGCCCGGCCGCCCGTCGTCGGCTCGCGAGCGCAGTGGCGAGATCCGAGCGTGGGCGAAGGCTGCGGGCATCGCGATCAGCGACCGCGGACGCATTCCGGCGAGCGTCGTTGAGCAGTATGAGGCGGCCAACCGCTAGCCGGAACCCTCGGTTGTGATAGGCGGCGCTAGCCGCGCAGACTTGCGTCAGTGACCTGCGGAACGATCGCGTCGGCTGCAAGTAGGCACTTCTGTGTCGGCGGGCCGCGATCGGGCAACGGCGCGGTGAGGCGCCGCGCCGCATCGGCTCGCTGCCGCAGAGGAGGACATTATGGCCATCGCAACCATAAATCCTGCGACCGGGGAGACCGTGCAGACGTTCGACGAGATCAGCGACGCTGACGTCGACCTCCGCTTGACCGCGGCTGCCGAGGCCCACGCCAGTTACCGGCTGACCAGTTTCGATGAGCGCGCGCTGTGGCTGCGCGCTGCGGCCGGCATCCTCGACGCCGAGGTCGACCAGATCGCCACGATGATGACAACCGAGATGGGCAAGACGCTCACGTCCGCGCGGCAAGAGGTCGCGAAGTGCGCGCTCGCGTGCCGTTACTACGCAGACCACGCCGCCGGTTTCCTGGCCGACGAGCCAGCCGACGCAGCCGCCGTCGGCGCTGCGCGCGCTTACGCGACTTATCAGCCGCTCGGCCCGGTCCTCGCCATCATGCCGTGGAACTTCCCGCTGTGGCAGGTCATGCGGTTCGCGGCGCCTGCCCTGATGGCCGGCAACTGTGGCCTGCTCAAGCACGCGTCGAATGTGCCCCAGACAGCCTTGTTCCTCAGTGATCTTTTTGCGCGAGCCGGTTTTCCGGAGGCCACGTTCCAGACCTTGCTTGTGGGCTCCGCCCGGATTGAGCCAATCCTGCGCGACGAGCGAGTGGCAGCAGCCACGCTGACCGGGTCCGGGCCAGCAGGTCAGTCGGTGGCGTCAATTGCGGGCAGCGAGGTCAAGAAGGTGGTGCTCGAGCTCGGCGGCAGTGACCCGTTCGTCGTGATGCCGTCGGCCGACCTTGCCGCGGCCGCCCGGGTTGCCGCATTCTCGCGGTGCCTGAACAACGGCCAGTCGTGCATCGCGGCCAAGCGCTTCATCGTCCACGACGCGGTCTATAACGAATTCCAGCAGCTGTTCGTCAACGAGATGTCGGGCAAGGTGGTGGGCGACCCGATGCGAGCGGACACGGACGTAGGCCCGCTTGCCACCGAGCAACAGCGCGATGACATCGAGGAACTCGTCGCCGACGCGGCCGCCAAGGGAGCACGGGTTTTGTGCGGCGGGGCGGCGCCTGACCGGGCCGGCTTCTACTATCAGCCGACGGTGCTGGCCGAGATCACTCCTGAGATGCGGGTATTCGGTGCGGAAGTGTTCGGCCCGGTGGCAACCCTCTTCCGGGTTGACGATATCGACGAGGCGATCGGCCTGGCCAACGCGACCGAGTTTGGCCTTGGCGCTAACGTGTGGACGAATGACGACGGCGAGCGGAGCTTGTTCGTCCGGGACCTAGCCGCCGGCCTGATCTTCATCAACGGGAACGTGACGTCGTATCCCCAGCTGCCGTTCGGCGGCGTTAAGCAGTCGGGTTACGGGCGGGAGCTGTCGAGCCACGGCATCCGCGAGTTCTGCAACATCAAGACCGTCTGGGTCGGCTAGCAACACGCCACGGGCCCGCGACTTCCGATGGTCGCGGGCCCGGTCTGACGACGTTCTGCTATGCCGAGATGACGACTGTCCTCACAATCTTGTCGGCGATCGTCTGCCGCTTGGAGTCCCACAGCGGGAACAGGTAGCCGATGCCGCAGATGATGCTGTCGATGATGTGGCAGATGTCACGTACAAACGCCATCAGCGTGCCGATCGGCTGCCCTGTTTCCTCGCTGACCAAGCGCAGGTTGAGCACCTTCTTACCGAGCGACTGGCCGGTCGTGCCGGCCTGGTACCAGCGGTTGTAGATGGTCCAGCCGAGAGCTGCGAGAGCGACGAGCACTCTAAGAACGCCGATGCCGTAGAAGATGCCTTGCAGGATCCAGATGGGACCGAAATCGATCAGATAAGCGCCCACCCGCTGGAGCCAGTTGGCGTAGGGGTTGGCGGTCGTGACGCCTCCCTGGTACGGATCGGACGGATAGGGCTGGGACTGGAACTGATCAGACACGGCTGACCTTTCTGGTGGGGGCTGCTGCTGTCGTTGGTATCAGTGGCTACAGGAAGCCATAGCGATGAAGCTGGAATATCCAGCTCATCGCCACGATGGCGAGGGCGGCGTAGCCGACGCGCTTCCGCGCCCCCGCCGACCACGGATGCGGCGGCTTGGCAACGCCCGCGGCGCGCAACGCCAGGACTGGGGTCGTGCCGACAACGAGGCCGGCGACGAGGCACGCAAGCGGGCTGGTTGCGGCGGCGGTCGCCCAGTGACCATGGGCGAGCGCCACCGTCGCGGTCGTCAGTCCGCAGAACGGGCATGGCACTCCGGTCAGCGCCCGAAGCGGACAGGGGATCCCCCGGTCGCCGGTGTGGGCCATGATCACCGGGTAGACCGAGCCGACCAGGCCTGCGCCTAGCCCAAACATGGCGATGTGCTCGGGTACCGAGTACATCCTCCGGATGATCACTGCTTCCCCTTCAGCTCTGACCGCGGACACGGCTGCTGCGAATCGTATGAGGGAAAGATGTCCCGATGGATGACTTTTCTTTAGTTGCGTGCTCTTAACCGGTCATTAAACCTGCAGATGCACATTCCGCCTGTACCGGAAGGGTGCCCGCGCGACCTTGCGTGGCAGTGGACAAACTGGCTGTCACTAGTTTGCGTGAGCGCGTTTAGAGCCTGGTCAGGGCGGGTTTCGGGGCGGATTAAGCGCATGAATTCACCGGGGGTAAAAAGCCGCTGGTGCGAGCCCTGGACCGACGTCGAAGGTGGCCCTGACCAGCGGATGTTGATGATCATCGAGGCCGCCGCGCCACGTTTGCCACGCCTTTCCGACGGGAAGATTGCATTCGGTTAACGGCTCCGAACGCATAGTAATTGGTGCGTCGCCTATTAACTCTGGCACTTCCCCGCGGGTGCGCAGCGTATGGGAGCCGGAACTGGTCGGTATGACCGGCATTACCGGACGCATTCCCCGTGCCGCCGTGTGCCTGCGCCGCCGCGCGGAAGGCCAAGCCAGGCTTTCCAGGGCGACGGTTCGGCACTCCGGCACGCGCCCATCGTCAGCTCAGGCGCTCGACGCCAGGGCTGGCGGAGCGTGATGGTCACGCGGCTTGACACGAGGAGGCAGTGCAGATGCGAATCGGCCTGATTGCCCCGCCCTGGGTGCCGGTACCACCACCCGCTTACGGCGGCACGGAGGTCGTTATCGACAACCTCGCCCGGGGGTTGCAGGAGCTCGGGCACGAGGTCCGGCTGTTCACGGTGGGCGAGTCGGAGTGCCCAGTTCCGACGGACTTCCTTTACCCGAAGGCCATCGAGCCGATCGGCGTCACCGTGCCGGAGACTGCGCACGTCCTAGCGGCTTACCGATCGCTGACCGACATGGACATCATCCACGACCACACGTTCCTCGGGCCGATGATCTCGGGGCTGCGGGGCCTGCGCCGGCCGCCGGTCGTGCATACCAACCACGGTCCGTTCAACGGCGAGACCCAGCCGATCCTTGGGGAGATCGCCAAGCACGCGTCGATTGTCGCGATCTCCGCGTCCCAGGCGGATCAAGCCAACATATACGGCGGCGCGAACATCGCCGGGATCATCCACCATGGCATCGACCTCGACGTCTACACCGCAGGCCCAGGCGGCGGCGGCTACGTGATGTTCGTCGGCCGGATGTCCCCGGACAAGGGCGTCCACCACGCGGTGCGGATCGCCAAGAAGGCCGGTAAGCGGCTCATCTTGTCGACGAAGATGCGCGAGGACAACGAGATCGCGTACTTCGAGGCGGAGGTCAAGCCACTACTCGACCCCGGCGACGAGATGCCGGCAGAGATCCCGCAGGACCGCCGAATCGAACTGCTTCGCCACGCCGACGCGATGCTCAACCCGATCACCTGGCGCGAGCCGTTCGGCCTAGTGATGGCGGAGGCTCTCGCCTGCGGCACGCCTGTTCTCGCCTTCCCGAACGGGGCGGCTCCGGAGATCATTGAGTCAGGCAGGACTGGGTTCCTCTGCCGCGACGAAGGGGAGATGATCAGGGCAATTGATCGCGTGGCCGACATCGACCGGAGCCACTGCCGGGCCGCCGCCGAGCGCAAGTTCTCGCTCCAGCGGATGGCGTACGAACATGAGCGGCTGTACCGCCGGCTTCTCGAGCGGGAGTCCAGCCTCATCCGCCGCATCCCGGCGGCTGGGCGCCGGCTCATCAACGCCTAGCACTGAGGGCGCAGCTGCGCGCGGCCGGAAGGCCGCGCGCAGCGGCGCGTCGCGGCGGCGAACCTCTCAACTCGACGGCCGGAGGGCAGCCACATGAGCGAACCGTGGTCGGCCGGCGAACTGCCGCCAGGCCAGGGCAGCGCGTGCAGCCCGGTCACGCTGATCGAGGGGTCGACCTTCTGCATCAGTGAGCTGGGCGGCGATATCATCCCGGACCGGTCGCAAGGGCTCTTTGTGCGCGACACCCGGATGATGTCCCGGTGGGAACTGACGGTCGACGGAATCTCGCCGCAGCCGTTGTCGGTACAACACGGCGAGCCCTACGCCGCTTCGTTCCTTGGCCGCATGCCGCCGCGTGCTGGGAAGGCGGACAGCACGCTGCTCGTGATGCGACGCCGGTACGTCGGTGACGGTATGCGTGAAGACGTCACACTGCGCAACACCTCAGCCACGGTCAAGCGATTTCTTGTGACGCTCACCGCGGAGGCGGACTTCGCCGACCTATTCGAGGTCAAGGGTCGATCGAAGCCGAGGGCCGCGGCAACGACGGCGCTTGTGGACGGCGGTCTGGTCATTAGCAGCGGCAGGCGCGAAAGGCGTCAGGAGCTGCGCATCACAGGCGATCAGAATCCGTCTGTCACCGACGCTGGCGCGCTCCAGTGGCGGCTGTCAGTTCCCGGTCATGCCGAGCGCACAGTGAGCATCGAGGCCGTGCCCGTCGACGACGGCGTGGTCCTGCAGCTACGTCATCCGCGTGGACACGCCGTCGAGCGCACGCTGCCAGCCAAGCGCCTGCGCAAGTGGCGCCAGCGAGGCCCGCAGGTACGCACGCCGGATCGCAACCTGGCGGAGGTGCTGAGCCGCAGCGTCGAGGATCTCGGGGCGCTGCGCATTTTCGATCCTGAGCACCCGCGCTGGCCCGTCGTGGCGGCAGGTGCCCCCTGGTTCATGGCCTTGTTCGGCCGGGACTCGCTCCTGACGGCGTGGATGCTGCTGCCGTGGGACCCGAATCTCGCGCTCGGCACGCTGCGTACGCTGGCCGCCTGGCAGGGCAGCGACATTGACGACGCTTCGGAGGAAGAGCCCGGCAAGATCCTGCACGAAGTCCGGTTCGGACCCGCCGCTTCGTTCGCACTCGGCGGCCGCAGCGCCTACTACGGCAGCGCGGACGCGACGCCGCTCTTCGTGATGCTGCTCGCGGAACTCCAGCGCTGGGGTGGCAAGGACAGTGCGATCGCTGGCCTGCTCCCGCATGCCGATCGGGCGCTCGACTGGATCGAGACGTACGGGGATGCCGACGGAGACGGATTCGTTGAGTATCGCCGCAAGACCAGCCACGGTCTGGTCAACCAGGGCTGGAAGGATTCGTGGGACGGCATCAACTTCGCCGACGGGACAATCGCCGAGCCGCCGATCGCGCTCGCCGAAGTGCAGGCCTACTGTTACGCGGCCTACCGTTCCCGTGCGCAACTCGCCCGCCACGCCGGCGACGACCGGACCGCGAGCCTGTGGCGTAAGAAGGCCAAGCAGCTCAAACGGAACTTTAACCAGCGGTTCTGGCTGCCTGACAAGGGCTGGTATGCGGTCGGGCTGGATGCGGACAAACGCCCGATCGACGCGCTGGCGTCCAACATGGGGCATTGCCTGTGGACGGGGATCGCTGACAAGGACAAGGCTGCTGTGGTGGCGAGGCTGCTGATGTCGCCAGAGATGTTCAGCGGCTGGGGCATTCGCACGCTGGCGTCGTCGATGGCCGCCTATAACCCGATGAGCTATCACAACGGCTCGGTCTGGCCGCATGACAATGCGATCTGCGCGGCGGGCCTGATGCGCTATGGCTATATCGAGCAAGCCCAGCGTGTCACGCACGCAATCGTCGATGCGGCGGCCGCGTTCGCCTACCGGCTGCCTGAGCTGTTCTGCGGATTCGGCCGGGAGGAATTCGGCACGCCCGTGCCGTATCCGACATCGTGCTCACCTCAGGCGTGGGCGGCGGCCGCGCCACTACTACTCCTGCACAGCCTGCTGCGGTTCACGCCGGACATGGACGGCCATCAGCTGTGGTGCGCGCCCGAAGTACCCGACAGGTACCTGCCGCTACGGGTGAGCGGGCTACGCGTCGGCAAGTCCAGGCTCGCCGTGGGTGTCGGCGGTGGTAACTGGGAGATCACGGGCCTCGAGCCCGCCGGCATCGAGGTCATCCCGACCGCGTGGCCGGCCCGGTCAGCCTTAGATCAGTCGAGAACCGCGACCAGCATCCGCGAGCCAGGTGGCGCGATCTTGCCGTAGTCGGCCGCGGTTTCTGCGCCTTCGGCGGTGCCGAAGGCAGCGTTCATCGCGTCCTGGTCCGCGAAGTACAACTCGGCCACCCGGTAGTAGGTCAACTCGCCACCGTCGAGCGCCATGGTGAACTTGCCAGTCTCAACCCGCTGGAGTCCTGGCACTCTTCCGACGATCGGCACGTGCACCCCGAGATAGTGCTCGTCGAAGCCGCTTGGATCGTCCGGTTGCGTGTACATAACCACGAGTTTGACGGTCATGCCCCGGACGCTACCGGTACTCCCGGGTCCATGTCACGCGGTCAGTTCGGACGTCCAGACAACCACCCGGGTCCGGTCGCCACGGAACAGGTCCCGCGCGAACTCGAGCGGCTGTCCGGTCTGGGAGTACGCAGTCCGCTCCACCAGCATCAGCGGCGCGCCTTCGTCGACTTCGAGCGCCTCCGCTTCCCGGACGCCGGCGACGACCGGTTCCAGGGACTCGCGAGCACGGTGGGGCCGCTGCCCGTAGTTGTCAGCGAGCAACTCGTACAGCGAACCATCGAGGCGACACGCCAGCAGGTCGGGGAACAGGTCGGCCGGGAATTGTGAATGCTCGATCACGATCGGCCTGCCGTCGGCCAGCCGGATGCGACGCACGTCGTACACGGCGGCACCCTCAGCGAGCTCAAGGGCGGTCGTGGCGGCCGGACTCGCAGTAATGCGCGCGGCCGCTAGCACACGGGCCCCGGCGACCTTGCCGTGCCTGCGTAGCTGCTCGGAAAAGCCCGCCAGCGTGGTCAGGTCCTGCTCCAGCTTCGGCTCGGCGACGAAAGTGCCACCCGCGCGGCCCACAGTTCTCGTCACGAGCCCGCGCTGAGCCAGCTCGCTGAGCGCGTGTCGCAAGGTCATGCGGCTCACGCCGAGCCAGGCGGCGAGGTCCTGCTCGGTCGGCAGCCTGTCGCCCGGCGACAGCTGCCCCGCGGCAATGGCGTCGGCGAGCCAGTCTTCGATCTGCGCATGCGCGGTGATGCCGGGCTGCCTGATGATCATCGGCGGCTTCCTGGGCAGCGCTGCGGCAGCGGCCGTTGCGCTGCGCCAGGAGTGCTGCCGACGCTGCATGCGCTCTATCGTCCCCTCCGTGGCTTGTCAGGTCCGCGCCGCCACGCGCGCCATGCGGCCGTGCGGCGGATCGCAGTCGCCCGTCAGCAACTGCGATCCGCCACCCGGGCGGAAGCGCGCCCCCCTCCCCGCCTCCAGCCGAGCCCCTCCTGCGTCGCGGCTGGCGGCACAGCGCGCCATCCGGCCCTGCAAACCCTAGGCCGCCCCGCTTGCCGGAACCGGCTCGTCGGCTGGCGCCGTCGCCGGTGCGAAATCCTTGCGCCGGCCAGTGACCAGGTAGTAGAGACTGCCGACCAAGAGGATGAACACCAGCACCGTCCACAGAATCGGTCTGCCGTTGAGCCAGCCCCAGTGGAAGTTGAGCACGCCGCTCTGCTTGGGTGTCGGGTTGCTCTGGGGCCGCGGCCAGGCGAAGTTGACGAGCATCGCGCCGCCATACAGCAAGCCGACGATGTTGACAACCAGGCCCCAGCCCCGCAGCTTGAACGGAGCATCCGTACTCGGCCAGCCGCGCAGCCTGGCGCGCAGGATCGCCAGGTTGCCGAGGAAGTAGCTGAGGTAAATCATCGCGGTCGCCGCGATCGCGATGATGCCAGCGCCGGAATATTGGATGAACGGCACTGCCGCAAGGACAGCGACCGCGATGCACGACCACACCGGGGTGTGCAGACCCGGCGAGACGCGCGACAGCTGCCGTGAGAACGGCAGATTGTTGTCGCGCGACATCCCGAAGCACAGCCGGATGGTCGCAGCCAGGATCGAGAGGCAGCAGACGAAGATCGCGGCCGACACCACCAGCAGGTAGATCGTCGCAAAGGCCGACGAGAAGTTCGCCTCGATCACGTTCGCGGGACCCCAGCCCAGGCCTGCGTTGCCGGTGATCGCGTTGTGCAGGTTGGGGATCGCCATCAGCGTCCCGAGCAGGAACACGCCGCCAATGATGAACGCGCCAATGACCGCGTAGAGCACGGCCTTAGGCGCGGCACGGCGTGGATCGCGCGTCTCTTCCGCCAGGGTGGACGCCGTGTCGAAGCCGTAGATTACGAACAGCGACATGAACATGGCGATCAAGAAGCTGTTGGCGCCGACGTGCAGCCCGCCGCTGTTGGTCACCACGTGGAAGCCCTGATGGTTGTGGAATGCCATCAAGACGATCGCGAACACGAACATACCCAGGATCTCGAACAGCACGCCGGTGTTATTGATGATCGCGACGAGCCTGACGCCGTAGATGTTCAGCACGAGGATCACGGCGAGTGTGATCAGCGCCATCACGAGCTGCGTGTGCAGCACTGTGGAGCTGCTGCCCACACCGAGACCGTGCCAGCCCAGCCCGTTCAGCGCCGGTATCAGCGCCAACGGCAGGGTGGCAACGACCGCGGTCACCGTCAAGATGCCGGCGAACAGGTAGATCCACCCGGTGAACCACGAGTACGCCCGGTTGGCCATGTACTTCGACCACTGGAAGACCGAGCCCGCCAACGGGAAGTGGCTAGACACTTCGGCGAAGTTCAGCGCGATGATGAACTGGCCCGCCGCTACCACGGGCCACGTCCAGATGAACACGCCGCCGATAGTCGTCAGGCCGAGGGCAAACAGCGTGAAGATACCCGTCGACGGCGAGATGTAGCTGAAGGCCACGGCGAACGAGCTGAACGTACCGAGGGAACGCTTGAGTTCCTGCTTGTAACCGAATCTGGCCAGGTCGGCAGCGTCGCGCTCGTGGCTGCTGACGTCGGGACTTGCGCTCACTGCGACTCCTCCTCGCCAGGCGGCGGGTGCGCTGAGTGACCTCAGTTGGGAGGAGCGTAAGGGTCTGGCTGGTTAACTGTCCAGACCCTAAGAGGTTCTGTCTAGACCTTTAAGGCGAACGCTCGTAGCCTGCGATCGTGACGGAACAGTGCCGGGCTGATTCCGGCGAGGCCGACCCGATGGCGACGCTCGCCAGGATTCCGAGCCTTGCCGGAACGCCGCGGCACGTGGCTGTGCTGCCTGGCGGACTCACCAATCAGAACTTCAAGGTGACTACGCCGGACGGTGTGTTCGTCGCCCGCGTGTTCTCCGATGGCGGCGCGCTGCTGGCCATCGACCGCGACCACGAGTACCAGAACTCGCTGATCGCGGCAGCGGCCGGCGTCGGCGCTCCGGTCATCGAGTACTGCCCAGCTGACCGCGTGCTCGTACTCGGCTTCGTCGAGGGCAGGACGCTCACGAACGCAGACGTGGCCCAGCCGGACACGCTTGTCA
>Ga0126373_10000859_pt1 | contig 20713 bp, 17 predicted proteins | sample PanSoiMetPlot_11_FD_92545 | JGI IMG/M metagenome (GOLD analysis project Ga0126373, IMG submission 92545) | Tropical forest soil microbial communities from Panama - MetaG Plot_11 | ecosystem: Environmental > Terrestrial > Soil > Tropical forest > Bulk soil | place: Panama | collected 2016-02-17 | reverse complement strand
GAGCCGCGTCATCAGCTCATCCCAGGCGTCGGCGATGTGCGCGACGCCCCAGCCGGGCTTCGTCGGCTTGCCGCTGAAGCCGTAGCCGGGCAGCGACGGGCAGACAAGGTGAAACGCGTCGCTGGCCTGGCCGCCATGGGCAACGGGGTCGGTGAGCGGCCCGATGACTTTGCGGAACTCCACCACCGAGCCGGGCCAGCCGTGCGTCATTACGAGGGGCAGCGCGCCCTCCTCCGGCGAGGCGACGTGGAGGAAGTGAATGCCTAGTCCATCGATCTCTGTCTGGAACTGCGGGAACTTGTTCAGGCTGGCCTCGCACGCGCGCCAGTCGTAGCGCTCGTGCCAGTAGTCGCACAGTTCGCGCAGGTAGGCCAGCGGTACGCCCTGCGACCAGTCGGTGACGGTCTCGGCTTCCGGCCACCGGGTCTGCCGCAGCCGTCGACGCAGGTCCTCGAGGTCAGCCTCGGGGATGTCGATCTGGAACGGTGTGATCTGCTCGCTCATAGCCTCGGGCTCTCCGCGGACTAGGGGGTCGTGGTGACAACAATCCCCTAAGAGAAGGACGAGTGTCACTCCCGCGCTATCGCACGTCGGTACGGTGGCGGGGATGACAGACCACATCCACCAGACTCGGGCGACCTACGACGTCATCGCTTCCGACTACGCAGCCAGGTGGGCTGCGCCGGAATGGGTCACCACCGAGTACGGTCGGTTGTCTGCCGTGCTGCCCAGGGGAGCCCGCGTCGCGGACGTCGGCTGCGGGCCGGGACATCACACGAGGCTGTTGCGAGAGCGAGGCTTCATCGCGGTCGGCCTGGACCTGTCCTGGGGCATGCTGCGATCGGGACAGGTGCCTGCGGTCGCCCAGGCTGACATGCGCGCCCTTCCGCTCGGGACCGGGGCGGTCGACGCGGTCTGGTGCGCCGCCGCGCTGCTGCACATACCGCGGCCAGAGGTCCCGGTGGTTCTCGGCGAGTTCGCCCGGGTGCTGCGGCCAGGCGGGCAGCTGATGGTCAGCCTCGCCGAGGGCGATGGCGAGTTCGCGGAACCCGTGTCCTACCAGCCGAGTCACCAGCGCTGGTACGTCTTGCACCGGCTCGAGCCGATGACCGAGCAACTGCGCGCCGCTGGCTTTGAGCTCATGAGCTTCTCTCGCCGGTCAACCCACCGCGAGTGGCTCCAGCTCCGCGCCCAGCGGCGCTGACTGCCTCACCCGATCGTGACGGACCTGGCGGGTAGTGTCGCAGTCGTGACCAGTGCGGACGCTAGCCTGTTCGATGACTCAGCCCAGGCGGCCGAGCAGGCTCAGGCGCCCCTGGCGGTCCGCATGCGGCCCCGTTCCCTGTCCGAAGTTGTCGGCCAGGGCCACCTGACGCGGGACGGGTCGCCGCTACGGAAGCTGGCGGACAACGATGCGCCGATGTCGGTCCTGCTCTGGGGCCCGCCTGGCACCGGCAAGACCACGCTGGCATACGTGGTCAGCAAGGCGACCAGACGGCGGTTTATCGAGCTGTCGGCCGTGTCGGCCGGGGTCAAGGACGTGCGCGCGGCGATCGAGACCGCGCGCGGCGAGCTCGGCCTGACCGGGCAGCAGACCGTTCTGTTCATCGATGAGGTGCACAGGTTCTCCAAGACGCAGCAGGACGCGCTGCTGCCCGCGGTGGAGAACCGCTGGGTGTCGTTCATCGGCGCCACGACCGAGAATCCGTCGTTTTCTGTGGTGGGGCCGCTGCTGTCCCGGGCCTTGCTGCTGACCCTGCGGCCGCTGACCGACGCTGACGTGCTGACGGTGATCGAGCGGGCGCTCTCGGACGAGCGCGGGCTGGCCGGCCGGGTACGGCTGGCGGACGGCGTGGCCGCGCACCTGGTCCGGCTGTCGAACGGGGACGCGCGGCGGGCGCTGACCTACCTGGAGGCGGCGGCGCTCGGCCTGCCGGCCGGCGGCGAGATCACCGTGGAGCTGCTGGAGCGCGCGGTGGACCGCGCGATGGTTCGGTATGACCGCGCCGGCGACCAGCACTACGACGTGATCAGCGCGTTCATCAAGAGCATGCGCGGCAGCGACGCCGACGCCGCGCTGCACTACCTGGCGCGGATGATCGAGGCGGGCGAGGACCCGCGTTACATCGCCCGGCGGCTGATCGTGCACGCGAGCGAGGACGTCGGGATGGCCGACCCGACCGCGCTGCAGACGGCCGTGGCCGCGGCCCAGGCCGTGGAGTTCGTCGGGCTGCCCGAGGCACAGCTGAACCTCGCGCAGGCCGTCATCCACATCGCCCTCGCGCCCAAGTCCAACGCCGTCGCCAAGGCCATCTGGTCGGCGCGCGCGGACGTCGCCGACGGTCGCGCCGGGCCGGTGCCCCGCCATCTGCGCGACGCCAGCTACCCCGGTGCGGCGCGGCTGGGCCACGGCAAGGGCTATGTCTACCCGCACGACGATCCGGCGGGCGTAGTGCACCAGCAGTACGCTCCCGACGATGTCGTCGGTCGGCACTACTACGAGCCGACCGCGCGTGGCGGTGAGGCCCGCGTCGCCGAGCGCGCCGAGCGAATCCGCGCGGTGCTCGAAGGCGGCGGCCAGACAGCGGACGTCGAAGACACGGGAGCGGGCTAGCACTGGTTATCGGCAGTGCAATCCCGCTCCCATGGAGTGTCGCGATGGCGTCATGTTCGCTGGCGGGCCGGTTGCGCCATCAGCGCCCGCGATAGGGTCGGCGCAGGCCGCCCGCAGGCGACCCGCGGGGGCGGGGCTGAGGAAGGACGGACTGATGAGGCAGGGGCGGGCATGAGCGCCGGGCAGCTGGCGGCGCTGATTGCCGCGGTTTCCTTCGCCGCGCTGGCTTGTGTGAGCGTGGTCGTGCTGATCAAGCTCGGCCGGCTGCTTTCCAGCGCGAAGCGGCTGATGACTGACTACTCGGGGCGCGCCGATCTGCTGCTGGACCGGGCCCAGGCCGCGGTGGACCGCACCAACGAGCAGCTGGCAAGGACGGACTCGATTACCGCAAGCATGGACCAGGTCACGGCCAACATGGCCGAACTGTCTGGCCACGTATCGGCGCTCACCGGGCTGGCCAGGGCGATGTCGGCCGCCGTCAGCACACCGCTGACCGGGCTCGCCGCGCTGGTCTACGGCGTCCGCAGGGCAACGATCGTGCGCCGGTCGGTGCAGGCGGCTGCGCTGGCAGACCAGCAGCGCAGGCGTGCCGCCGGGACTGCCGACGACGTGACGCGCGTCGCCATCACCGATGGCGCTAGCCAGGCGCCGGCGGTGCAGCCGGTTCGCGCGGAGCTGGCGGGACCGCGATGATCCGGCGCGGATTCTGGCTCGCCGCCGGTGCGGCGCTCGGCGTAGCAGGCTACCGCCGAGCGACCCGGCTGGCCCGTGAACTCGGCTTCCGAGTCGACGGCCCGCCGGCGGCCGGGCGGACCCGGCACGGCGGCGACGCCGTGCAGGTGCGCGGCGGGGGCAGCGGCAGCCAGGCTGGCCGCCCTCGCCACCAGGCCCCCGCCCGCCCTCGCGGCTCGATCGCCGGCGTCGCGTCGGCCGCGGTTTTCGTCCGGGATGTACGGGAGGGCATGGCAGAGTATTGGAGTCTGCACCGCGGGGAGTTAGCCCGTACGCTGACAAGCCGGAGCGATCGGATAGCCGAAGGCCAGTCCGATGCCCGCGACCAGCGCACGTCCAGACGCTGACCAGTCCGTTTTCCGGCCCGGCCGCGGCCGGGTCCTTGTCGAGATGAAGGATGGCCGCCATGGAGTCGGCAGAGATCGTCCGCCGTTTCCTGAGCTACTTCGAGCAGCAGGGGCACACCGTGGTGCCCTCGGCCAGCCTCGTTGCCGACGACCCGACCTTGCTACTGGTGAACGCCGGGATGCAGCCGTTCAAGCCGTACTTCCTCGGCCAGCAGACCCCGCCGTTCCGACGCGCCACGAGCTGCCAGAAGTGCGTGCGTACCCCAGACATCGACGAGGTCGGCAAGACGACCCGGCACGGCACCTTCTTCCAGATGCTCGGCAACTTCTCGTTCGGGGATTACTTCAAGGAGCAGGCCATCCCGTTCGCATGGGACCTGCTCACCCGTCCGGAGGCCGACGGCGGGTTCGGTTTCCCTGAGAGCCGGATGTGGGTCACCGTGCTGCACGACGACGACGAGGCGGCCAAGCTCTGGCATGACGTTGTCGGCATCCCCGAGAGCCGGATCCAGCGGCGGGGGCTCGCCGACAACTACTGGCACATGGGCGTGCCGGGTCCCGGCGGCCCGTGCTCGGAGATCTACTACGACCGCGGGCCCGAGTACGGCCGCGAGGGCGGCCCGGAGGTCGACGAGGACCGGTACCTGGAGGTCTGGAACCTCGTCTTCATGCAGTACCAGCTCGGCACGGTCCGGGCGAAGACGGACTTCGATGTGGTGGGCGACCTGCCGTCCCGCAACATCGACACCGGCATGGGCATGGAGCGGATGGCCGCGCTACTCCAGGGCGTGGACAACATCTACGAGATCGACACGATGTGGCGGGTGCTCGAGCGGGCCGCCGAGCTGACCGAGCAGCGCTATGGCGTCGACGAGCGCTCGGATGTCGCGCTGCGGGTGGTGACCGACCACGTTCGCACCGCGGTCATGCTCGTGGCCGACGGGGTGATCCCGTCGAACGAGGGCCGGGGCTACGTGCTGCGCCGCATCCTGCGCCGCAGCATGCAGAAGCTGCGCCTGCTGTCCGGCGCGCAGCGCGGCGGGTACGGCACCGGGCGGGGCGGCGCGGACGAGAACTTCATGCACGAGCTGTCCGCCGTCGCGATCGCGGCGCTCGGCGAGCAGTACCCCGAGCTCGTACGCGACGCGCCGAACATCCACACGGTGATCGACGCAGAGGAGGCTGCGTTCTCGGCGACCTTGCGCACGGGCAGCGCGATCTTCGACGCGGCGGTCGAGGAGACCCGGCGGGGCGGCCGCGAGACCATCCGCGGTGCGCAGGCGTTTCAGCTGCACGACACCTACGGCTTCCCGATCGACCTGACCCTGGAGATGGCGGCCGAGCAGGGCCTCGCGGTGGACGAGGGCGAGTTCCGCCGGCTGATGGCCGAGCAGCGGCAGCGCGCCAAGGCCGACGCCGCGGGCAAGAAGACCGGCAACTTGGACATCTCCGTGTTCGCCCGCGTGCTCGAGCAGGCGGGCCGCGTCAGCTTCACGGGCTACGACGAGGTGGCGGGCGAGGCGACCGTCGTGGGCCTGATCGTGGCCGGCGCGTCGGTGTCGTCGGCGGGCGCGGGCACGGCCGTCGAAGTGGTGCTGGACCGGACGCCGTTCTACGCAGAGGGCGGCGGCCAGCTCGCCGACAACGGCATGATCACGTCAGCGGGCAGCGGAGCGGGCGACTTCGCCACCGTGTCGGTGACCGACGTGCAGTCGCCGTTGCCCGGCCTGATCGTGCACCGCGGCACGGTGACCGCGGGCGAGATCGTGGTCGGCGCGGCAGTGCGCGCCGACATCGACGTCGAGCGACGCCGGGCCATCTCCCGCTCGCACACTGCGACGCACCTGGTCCACCGTGCGTTCCGGGGTGCTCTTGGCGAGTCGGCTGCGCAGGCCGGGTCGGAGAATGCGCCGGGCCGGTTCCGGTTCGACTTCACTGCTCTCGGGTCGGTGGCCGAGTCGGTGCTGGCGGCGGCCGAAGAGGAAGTCAACGAGGTCCTGATCAGCGACTTGGAGGTGCGCGCGTTCCATACCTCATTGGATGAGGCGCGAGCACTGGGGGCGCTGGCACTGTTCGGCGAGAAGTACGGCGACCAGGTCAGGGTGGTCGAGGTGGGTGAGTACTCCCGCGAGCTGTGCGGCGGCACGCACGTGGCCAGATCGGGCAACCTGGGCCTGATCAAGATCCTGGGGGAGTCGTCGATCGGGTCCGGGGTCCGGCGGGTCGAGGCGCTGGTGGGAATCGACGCGTTCCGGTACCTCGCCCGCGAGAGCGTCCTGGTCAGCCAGCTGTCGGAGCAGCTCAAGGCGCGGCGCGAGGAGCTGCCGGAGCGCATTTCCGGGATGGTGACCCGGCTGCGGGAGGCCGAGCGCGACCTGGAGCGGCTGCAGGCGGCCCAGCTGCTCGGCGGCGCGGCCGCCGAAGCCGACCGCGCGGAGGACGTGAGCGGTGCCGCGTTTGTCTCCTACCGTGTCCCCGACGGCGCGGCCGCGGATCAGGTCAGGAAGGTGGCGCTCGATATCCGCGACCGCATCCAGGCGAGCCGGCCGGCGGTGGTCATGGCTATCGGCGTCGCTGACGGTCGGCCAACGGTGGTCGTGGCGGTCAACGACGCGGGCCGCTCGCAGGGCTTGCGGGCGGGCGCGCTGGTCCTGGGGGCGGCGGGCGCGCTGGGCGGGCGTGGCGGCGGCAGGGACGACGTCGCGCAAGGTGGCGGAGCGCAACTAGGCGACCACCCCCAGGAGGTAATAACAGCGGCCGGCGAGGCGGTTCGCGCTCTTATTCGGGACATAATGGGCTCAGGTGCCGTAAGGTGAGTCCGTGTCGCAGCCAACCTGTGGCCGGACCGAGGCGTTGCGTGTCCGGCTCGCGTCTCCCCCGAGGCGCTGGCGGTATCCCGATCGGCCGGGATATGGCGTGAGGCAGGGCGTCCGGGTGGGCATCGACGTCGGCTCCGTCAGGATTGGCGTGGCCCGCAGCGACCCGGACGGCGTGCTCGCGTCCCCGCTGCAAACGGTCCGCCGCGGCACGGGTGACCTGGCCGAACTGGCGCGGATTGCGGCTGACAGCGATGCCGTCGAGGTCGTCGTCGGCCTCGCCGTGGGCCTGCGCGGCAGTGAGGGCACAGCGGCTCGCGACGGCCGGGCGTTCGCATCTGCGCTGGCGCAGCGGCTTGCGCCGGTGCCTGTCCGGCTGGTCGATGAGAGGTTCACCACAGTCGTAGCGCACGCTGCCTTGCGCCAGGGCGGGCTAGACTCGCGTGCCCGGCGAACGTCTGTCGACAAGGCGGCTGCAGCCGTGGTGCTGCAGGGCGCCCTGGACAGCGAGCGTGCGACAGGGCAGCCGGCTGGTCAGCTGGTTGACGCGGGAGGCGAGCAGAGATGAGCCGCGAGGGCTACGAGGGCTGGGATTCGCCTGCCCGCAGCCGGGAGGGAGCCAGCAGCCCTCGCTCGCATCGGCGTCGCGGGTCTGGCCGCGGGGACGACGGGTGGCAGGCTGAGGGCGGCGACCACGCTGCCGCCGAGTACGGCCAGGAAGGCTATGCCGATCAGGGCAATTACCAGGACGGATACGGCCAGGGCCAGTACGCGGACCAGGGCTACGCCGGCCAGGAGCAGGGCGGCAGCGGGTACTCCAATGGCTATGGCGGCTATGCCGACGAGGCGTACGGCAGCGGCTATGGTGGCGACGGGTACGCGGCCAGGGACCCGTACGCGTCCGGCGATCCGTACGCCACCGGGGATTACGGCCCTGCCGATCCGTATGCCGGGCCGGACCCCCGCGCCAGCGGCCCGCACTCCGACCCCTACGGTCGTGATCCTTACGACACCGGTGGTGGCTACGGAGCCGCGGCCGGCTACCAGGGCCAGGATGGCTACGGCGGGCAGGACTCCTACGGCACCCAGGCCAGCTACGGCGGCGGGGGATTCGACGCGCAGGACGACGACCTGTACCGGTCGCGCTATCCGCAGGCAGCCTCGGATGATCCGGGCCTCATGCGGCGCCGTCGCGCCAGCCGGGAAAGCGAGTTTGACGCCGATAGTCCCCGCCACGACGGCTTCTTCCGCGGCTTCGGCGGCGGCGACGACGATCTGGGTGGCCGGGGCCGCAGCCGGAGCCAGCCCCGGGGACGTCCGCCCAAGCAGAAAAAGAGCCACGCCGGGCTGATCGCGCTGGCCGTCGTTGTCATCGTCTTCGCCGGCATCGCGGGAGTCGGGTACAAGTACTACCACGAGTACAAGGTGCGGCACGCGAGCTACACCGGCTCCGGATACGGGTCGACGCTCATCCTGGTCCAGCCGGGCGACACCCTGGACGGGATCAGCGCGCAGCTGCTCAACAAGCACGTGATCGCGGCGATCGACCCGTGGGCGTCGTACGTGGCCAACAAGTCCGGGCTGCACCCGGGCAAGTACCGGATCCATATTCATATGAGCCCGGCGGCGGCCTACGCGGCGCTGACCAACGTGAAGAATCTGGTCAACTCGAAGGTGACGATCCCGGACGGGATGCGGCTCGCAGACATTCTGCCGCTGATGGCGAAGGAGAGCGGGCTGCCGCTGAGCCAGTTCCAGGCAGCGATCAAGAACACGGCGGCCCTCGGCCTGCCGGCCTACGCGCACGGGCACCTAGAGGGCTATCTGTACCCGGACACCTACTCCATCGCGCCGGGCGAGTCGGCGCTGACGATCCTGCAGACGGCCGTGAAGCAGTTCAACACCGAGGTGGCAAAGATCCACCTCGTGGCCGCTGCGAACGCGGTGCAGTTCACCCCGGCCCAGGTGATCACCGGGGCCAGCCTGCTAGAGGCAGAGGTCAGCTCGAAGTACTTCCCCGACGTGGCCCGGGTGATCGACAACCGGCTGAACCAAGGCATGCCGCTCGGGTTGGACGCCACGGTCGCCTACGCCCTGGGCGTGCACACCGACAAGCTCACGACGAGCCAGCTGAACGTGGCTAACCCGTACAACACGCGCGTGAATAAAGGGTTGCCGCCCGGCCCGATCGACTCGCCAGACGTCCAGGCGATCGAGGCGTTCCTGCACCCGGCCGCGCACTCCGCCATAACCGACGCCTGGCTCTACTTCGTGACGGTGGACAAGAGCGGCACGACGAACTTCACCGGCTCCTACAACCAGTTCCTGACCTGGCAGGCGCTGGCGAAGCGGAACGGGGTGACATGACGTGGGGGCCAGCCGGGCGGCCGTTCTCGGCTCACCGGTCGCGCACTCCCTGTCGCCCGTCCTGCACCTCGCCGCGTATCGCGCGCTAGGCCTCGACGGCTGGTCCTACGAGGCGATTGAGTGCGATGAGCATCGGCTGCCGGGCGTGCTCGGCTCACTCGGCGCCGATTGGGCTGGTCTGTCGCTGACGATGCCGCTGAAGCGGGCCGTGCTGCCGCTGCTCGACCTGGCGCAGCCGCTGGTGACCCGCGTCGGCGCCGCCAATACCGTGCTCCTGCGCGGTAGCCGGCGGGTCGGCCATAACACTGACGTCCCTGGGATAGCCCGGGCGATGCGCGGGGCAGGCGTGAGCCCTGAGGGGAACGTGGCCGTGGTCGGTGGCGGCGCCACCGCCTGCGCGGCCATTGCGGCGCTGCGGGACACCGTCACGGACGAGGTCACCGTGGCGGTCCGGGCACCGGAGCGGGCCGAGCCGGTACGAGAAGTCGCGCGGCGGTTCGGCGTGCGGGTCCGGCTGGTCCAGCTAGGTCCTGGCCTGGCCCTCCAGCCCTGGGATCTGCTGATCTCGACGGTGCCCAGCCATGCGGCGGATTCGCTGGCCGAGCAAGTCGCGCTGGGCACAATCAGTGCAAAAGCCGTGTTCGACGTCGCCTATGATCCGTGGCCAACGGCTCTTGCAGTCGCGGCTGCCGCGAGCGGGGCGACAGTTATCTCCGGTTATGAGTTGCTTGTCCAGCAGGCCGTCGGCCAGGTCGAGCTCATGACCGGGCGCAAGGCGCCGGTCGAGCAGATGCGGGCGGCCGGGCTCGCCGAGTTGGACCGCAGGCGGAATAACCGCTAGACAGCACGCGCTGAGCACTAGGCCCACGACCGCTGCGATTCCAGTGGCTGCGGTGATGGGCTACTCTTGAACGACAATGCCCGGTAGCCGGATGACCCGGCGGAGCAGGCCGGGCGCGCAAGCGGAGGACCACCACGGCCGCCTCCCACCTGGCCAGCTAGGTCAGAGCAGCCGCGTCATCCGGGTTGAGATCCGGATGCGGGACTGCTGGTCTGCTGGCGGGTATCTATGCCAGGTCGCGCGAGTTGCGGCCTGGCGGCCAGCAGGCTCACGTGGCTTGCGGGCAGGCCGGACGCCTGCGACCGGAGTCTTCGACGCCGGGGGCAGCGTCGCGGGAGCGTTGCCGCCTCGGGCGTGTCCTGGGGGACGGCAGGCTGCCGCACTGGTGGCCCCGCAGGCGCAAGAATGCGGGGCCTTTTCGCTTCTGCGGCGAAGGCGCCTCGCCATCAGGCCCGGGGATGGTCCCCGAGCGTGAGCACAGTGACACAAGGAGGTCACATCAGCACCGAACCTCGTATCAACGAGCGCATCCGCGTCCCCGAAGTGCGCCTGGTCGGCCCGGCCGGAGAGCAGATCGGGATCGTCGCTATCAACGATGCGCTCAGGCTGGCCCAGGAGGCAGATCTCGACCTGGTTGAGGTTGCGCCCATGGCCCGGCCCCCTGTTGCCAAGCTGATGGACTACGGGAAGTTCAAGTACGAGTCAGCCCTGAAGGCCAGGGAGTCGCGCAAGAACCAGGCCCAGACTGTGATCAAGGAGATCAAGCTGCGGCCCAAGATCGACCCGCACGATTACGGCACCAAGAAGGGCCATGTCGAGCGGTTCCTCAAGCAAGGCGACAAGGTCAAGGTAACGATCATGTTCAGGGGACGTGAGCAGTCCCGGCCCGAGCTCGGGTTCAAGCTCCTGCAGCGGCTTGCGGGTGATATCGCCGAGCTCGGCTTCGTCGAGTCCGCTCCGAAGCAGGACGGCCGGAACATGATCATGGTTATCGGGCCGCACAAGCGTAAGACCGAGGCGATGGCCGCGGCCAGGGCGGAACGGGCCACCCGGTCGGGCAGCCGCGGAGCGCCGCCGGGCGAGAGCGAGGCCACCGAGCCAGCGGCAGCCACGGCGGCTGCGACAGAAGCGGCGGCCGCGGCAGACACAGTGTCAGCCGGAAGCACCGGGCCCGCTCGAGACACCGGGACAGTTCGAAGCACCGGGCCTGCGGCGCGCACCAGCCGGGCCACAAGCTCGACGCCAGCGGCAAGCGCAGAGCCTGCGGAGCCCGCGCGGCCGGCGGCCAGACCGTCGGCCAGCAACGGTGCCTCGGAGCCGGACGCAGCGCCCGCCCGGACCTCGGCACCACGTCCGACCGCGCCACGCGCCACCCCGGCGTCATCCGCGCCTCGGCCGAGTGCGCCGCGAGGCACGACCGCAGCCAGGTCGGGCGGCACGGCGAAGCCAGCGCCGCCGCGCCGTTCTGGTGACGCGCCGGTTCCCGGGCCGCGCCCGGTAGCCGCTGACGCCGGCCGTTCGCCCGGCTCGGGCAGACCAGCGCGCGAGGCAGACAGGTAGACCACGAGCCTCGCCGCGGGGGTGGCGACGCCCCCGCGGCTGACGGCGCGGATCGGTGCGCACGGGTTAGCCCGGTGCGATCGGCCCGGGCCTGTCGCGAGAGGCCGGGCAGTGTTCTTGCCCGGCGAGGAATGCCGTGCCACGAGGGCACGCAGCACGGACGTGCCCTGCGCACGAAGGAACGGAGACACGGCGACATGCCGAAGATGAAGACGCACAGCGGTTCCAGCAAGCGGTTCCGGCTGACGGGTACCGGCAAGATCATCCGGCGCCGTGCCAACCGTGCTCACTACCTCGAGCACAAGCCGAGCACGAAGACCCGGCGCCTGGCCGGCTATGTGGAGCTGGCACCTGGTGACAGCAAGAAGATCAGGAAACTGCTGGGTAAGTGACCCAGCCCGCTGCGAGAAAGTGAGTCGTCCAGATGGCACGCGTGAAGCGGGCGGTCAATGCCCACAAGAAGCGCCGGGTAGTTCTCGAGCGCGCGAGCGGTTACCGCGGTCAGCGGTCGCGGCTCTATCGCAAGGCGAAGGAGCAGCAGCTCCATTCGATGACGTATGCCTACCGGGACCGCAAGGACAGGAAGGGCGCCTTCCGCCGGCTCTGGATTCAGCGGATCAATGCCGCGGTCCGCGCCGAGGGCATGACCTACAACAGGTTCGTCCAGGGGCTCCGCCTCGCCGAGGTCGAGGTTGACCGCCGGATGCTGGCGGAACTGGCCGTCGCCGACCCGCAGGCGTTCGCCGCCCTGGTCGAGGTCGCCCGGCAGGCGCTGCCAGCCGACGTGAACGCGCCCGCAGCCTGATCGCGGGCACGGGACGGCGCACCTTACTGCGGCATTTCAGACAAATGTCATGCAGTGGTCCGTCAGGCGCTGCATGGGTGCCGACTAGGTGGGGGTATGGGCCCACCAACCAGGCACTCATCCCTTTCGGCTGCCCTGCGGCTGACCTTCTGCCGAGCCATGACACTTCGGTGGTTCCGTGACAGGGCCGGCCGCCGCCGGGCCTGGTGGCGCTCTCGGGCTTCGCTCGGCCCGGGTCAAGGCTGCCCGCCAGCTGGGGAAAAAGGCGTTCAGGGAGCGCGGCCGGAGTTTCCTCGCCGAGGGTCCGCAGGCCGTTCGGGAAGCCCTTCGCGCCCCTGGCGTGATGACCGAGCTGTTTGTCACGGGCCAGGGCCGCGCCAGACACGCGGAACTGACCGAGCGGGCGGCCGGGTTGGGTGTGCCCGTGCACGAGGTCGGCGGCGACGTCATGGCCGAGCTCGCCCAGACCGTGACCCCGCAGGGGCTGCTGGCGGTGTGCCGGTTTGTCGATGTTCCGCTCGACGTACTGACCGGCGCGCAGCCGCGGCTGGTTACGGTCCTGGCGAGCGTGCGCGACCCGGGCAACGCCGGCACCGTCCTGCGCACGTCCGACGCCGCAGGTGCTGATGGCGTCGTGTTCTCTGCCGCGTCGGTTGATCCGTACAACGCCAAGTGTGTCCGGTCGTCGGCCGGCAGCCTGTTCCACGTGCCCGTCGTAGCCGGGCCGCCGCTGACGGACGTGATCGGCGCCCTGCGAGCGGCGGGCCTGCAGGTACTGGCCGCCGACGGCCGGGCAAGCCTCGTCCTCGATGATCCGGCGAACGGACCTGACCTGACCCTGCCGACGGCCTGGCTCTTCGGCAACGAGGCATGGGGACTGCCGGACGGCCTGCGGGCGCTCGCTGACGCGGTGGTCGCCGTGCCGATCTACGGCCAGGCCGAGAGCCTCAACCTGGCCGCGGCCGCCGCCGTCTGCCTGTACGCATCGGCCCGGCACGCGCGCAGCACGCCGTGACCTAGCACACCACGGCGGCACGTCATTGGGAGTGTGGCCAGGGCGTGCGCATCGGCTAAAGTCTGATCACGTTGCGTCATCAGCTGTCCCGGTGCCATGCCGCCGCGAGAGGGTTACTGACGCGAGGTGCGCTGCGATGGCGGTCGTTCCCCCGGCTCCGCCGACGCGGCCGTGGTCGAGCGCGCGCTGGGTCGTGCCGGGGGCAGGAACTACTTCAGCCTCCCGGAGGCGGCGCGGTGGACGGGATCGTGACAGGCCAGCCGGCGGCGAGTGCCGTCGCTGCGGCCGCCGCTGTGCCGACGGCCGCGCCGTCAGGCAGCCCCGTTCCCTCGCTCTTGATCGCCGACGATCTGCCTGACGGTGTGGTGATCGCCGATCACTCCGGCCAGGTAACCGTCTTCAACCTGGCTGCGACCAGGATCACCGGGATAGCGCAGGCGGCAGCGCTCGGCCGTGATGTACGACACGTACTGCCGCTGGCCGACCACCAGAACCGCAGCTGGTGGACGCTCATCGAGCCCTACGACGGCCTGTGCACCAGGACCAGGCATCCCGAGCACGCGCTGTTCCTGCCGGACGGGACGGAGCTGCTCGTGAGCGTCGGCTATGTCCGGGAGCGGCGCGGCGATGGCGGACCCGGCGAAGTGCGCCGCCTCGTTGTCACCCTGCGCGGCGCCAGGGACCGGATGCTCCTCGAGCGCAGCCGGGCCGATCTGGTCTCGACCGTCGCGCACGAGCTGCGCTCGCCGCTGACCAGCGTCAAGGGGTTCACCGCCACCCTGCTGGCGAAGTGGCCGCGGTTCACCGACGATCAGAAGCGCGTCATGCTCGAGACGGTCAACGCCGACGCGGACCGGGTCACGAGGCTGATCACCGAGTTGCTCGACGTGTCCAGGATCGAGGCCGGCCGGATCGAGGTGCACAGGGAACTGGTCGACATCCCGGCCAGGGCGAGGAAGATCATCAGCGGCCGGGTGGCGGCCGGCGACCCGGACGAGCGTTATCGCATCGAGGTGGCTGATGACCTGCCGGAGACCTGGCTAGACGCCGACAAGGTCGACCAGATCCTGGCCAACCTGATCGAGAACGCCGTCCGGCACGGGGCTGGTACCGTAACGACTGTGGTGGAGCCGGCGGTGGTGGCAGGGGCTCCTGGCGTAGCGGTATCGGTCCGCGACCAGGGGCCTGGCATCGCGCCTGAGGTTGTGCCTAGGGTCTTCACCCGGTTCTGGCGCGCGAAGCGGCGCGGTGGCGCCGGGCTCGGGCTGTTCATCGTCAAGGGCCTGGTGGAAGCTCACGGCGGCAAGATCACGGTGTTGCAAGCGCCCGGCGGCGGTGCCGAGTTCCGATTTACCGTGCCCGCCGGGACGCCCGACTTCGGCTAGCCGGCGGGCCTTTGCCTGCGGTGACCGGCGCCGTGCCGCGCCGGGCTTTCAGCTGGAACCCACTGCCAGAGGAGTGCTGGGACTGATATGTCCGCACCAAATAAGGCTTACGATCCCGTCGAGGTCGCGGCGCTGGCGCCCGCAGAGGTGCAGCGCAAGGAGGCCGATGCGCTGTCGGCCATCGCGGCGGCGCGCGATCTCGACGAACTGAAGGCGGCCAGGATCGCGCACGCCGGCGACCGGTCGCCGCTGGCCCTGGCCAGAGCCGAGATCGGCGCACTACCGCCGGCCGCCCGGGCAGAGGCGGGCAAGCGCGTCGGTGCCGCGCAGTCGGCGATCAAGGCGGCACTCGGCGAACGCCAGGCTCATCTCGAGGCCGAGCGCGACCAGCGGGTGCTGGTCGAGGAGGCCGTCGATGTGACACTGCCATGGGACCGTTCGCTGCAGGGCGCCCGGCATCCGGTCACGTCCGTTGGCGATCGGCTCGTCGATGTCTTCGTCGCCATGGGCTACGAGGTCGCCGAGGGTCCCGAGGTTGAGGCCGAGTGGTACAACTTCGACGCGCTGAACTTCCCGCCCGACCACCCCGCCAGGGAGATGTACGACACCATCTTCGTCGAGGGCAGCGACGGCGCCGAGCGATCCGGCATGCTGCTGCGCACGCACACCTCGCCGGTGCAGATCCGCGCGCTGCTCACCCGCCCGCTGCCGCTCTACGTCGTCAGTCCCGGCAAGTGCTACCGCACCGACACCCTGGACGCGACCCACAGCCCGGTCTTCCATCAGATCGAGTGTCTGGCCGTGGACGAGGGCCTGACCATGGCTGACCTGCGCGGTGCGATCAACGCGTTCGTCGAGGCCATGTTCGGCGAGGGACTGCAGACCAGGCTGCGGCCCGACTTCTTTCCGTTCACTGAGCCATCCGCGGACGTGTCGATGGAGTGTCATGTCTGCCGCGGGGCGTCTACCCGGCCGGGGGCTGCTCCCTGCCGGGTGTGCAGGTCACAGGGCTGGATCGAGATCGCGGGCTGCGGCATGGTGAACCCGCGGGTGCTCGTGGCCTGCGGTATCGATCCCGACCGCTACAGCGGCTTCGCGTTCGGCCTGGGCATCGATCGGTCAGTCATGATCCGGAACGGCGTCACCGATATCCGGGACACGCTGGAGGGCGACGTGCGGTTCAGCCGGGCCTTCGGAATGGAGGCGTGATGCGGCTACCGCTGTCGTGGTTGCTCGAGTACGCGGCCGCAGACGTACGCCCGGATGACGAGGCCGCCGTGCAGGACATGGCCGCGCGGCTGACCGCTTGCGGCCTCGAGGTGGAGTCGGTCGAGCACGTCGGGCACGACATCACCGGCGTGCTCGTCGCCGAGGTACTCGACGTCGAGGAGCTGACCGGGTTCAACAAGCCGATCAGGTACTGCCAGGTATCGACTGGCGACGGGCAGGACCGGCACGTAATCTGCGGGGCGAGCAACTTCGCCGCAGGAGACCGGGTGGCCCTCGCGGTGCCCGGTGCGGTGCTGCCGGGTGGTTTCGAGATCGGTGCGCGCAAGACCTACGGCCGCGTCTCGGAGGGCATGATCTGCTCGGCGGCAGAACTGGCCATCGGAGAGGACCACACCGGCATCATGGTGCTGGCTGCCGACGCGCCGCTCGGCACCGACTTCGTCAGCTATGCGGGTCTGCGCGACGTCGTCTTCGACATCAACGTCACGCCCGATAAGGGTTTCGCGCTCTCGGTCCGCGGCGTGGCCCGTGAGCTCGCTATCTCCTACCGGGTTCCCTTCACCGACCCGGCAGACGTCGGCCTGCCAGGGGACGTCGACGTGATCTCGGCCGACGTGTACCAGGCCAGTAGCGCCGACAGCACGGCCTGCGACCGGTTCGTGCTCCGTGAGGTGCACGGGCTGGATCCGGCGATGCCGGCCCCGCTCGACATGAAGATCAGGCTTTCCAGAGCCGGCCAGCGGTCAGTGTCGCTCGCGGTGGATGTCACCAACTACCTCATGCTCGAGCTTGGCCAGCCCCTGCACGCCTTCGACCGCGCCGCGCTGACCGGGCCGATCGTCGTACGGAGGGCAGAGCCAGGGGAGAAGCTGGAGACGCTCGACCACGTCGTCCGGACCCTCGACCCCGAGGACATCCTCATCACCGACTCCTCCGGGCCGATATCACTGGCCGGCACCATGGGCGGTGTGGCGACCGAGGTGTCGCCGGACTCGCGCGATGTGGTGATCGAGGCTGCGCACTTCTCTGCTCGGGGCATCGCCAGGCAGAGCCGGAGGCACCGCCTCTTCTCCGAGGCGTCCGCGCGGTTCGAACGGGGAGTCGACCCCGAGCTGCAGCTGCGTGCCTCCGCCCGGGCGGTGACGATGCTGGCCGCGCTGGGCGGCGGAACAGTGGTCCCCGGCTGCTCCCTGGCCGCCGCCGAGATCCCGCCGGTCACGATCGCGATGACGGCCGACTACCCCGACCGGGTAGCCGGGGTCGTCTACGGGCTGGACACCGTCCGGGGCCGGCTGCGGGAAGTCGGCTGCACAGTCATCCGAAAGCCAGAGGACCAGGTCGCCGAGCCGGACGGCGGCGTCGTGACCACAGCGACGGACACCAGCCCGGCTGGCCGCTCTGGCGGCCAGCTGACCACCAGGCATGCCAGGCATGACCACGGCAGGCATGACCGGCCGGGCAGCATGCTGCTGGTCACCCCGCCTTCGTGGCGGCCTGACCTGACCGATCCTGCCGACCTGGCCGAGGAGGTCATCAGGCTGGAGGGCTACCAGAACGTCCCGGTCAGCGCGGTGCGGGCGACAGCGGGCAAAGGGCTAACCGGCCGCCAGCGGCTGCGCCGGACGGCGAGCCGGGCGCTGGCCTACGGCGGCTTTGTGGAGGTGATCAGTCACCCCTTCACGTCGGTCGCGGACTTCGACAAGCTCCAGCTCCCGCCCGAGGATCCCGCCCGGCTGGCGGTGCGGCTCGCCAACCCGCTCACCGAGGACGAGCCGCTGATGCGCACGATGCTGCTGCCCGGCATGCTGCGCACGCTCGCGCGCAACATCGGCCGTGGCTTTGCCGACGTCGCCCTGTACGAGTTCGGCCTGGTGTTCCGGCCGCGCGCGGAGGCGCCGCCTGCCGCGCCGATCCTGCGGGTCGACCGGGGGCCAACGGTGCACGAGATCGCGCAGCTCGAGGCGGCCCTGCCGGACCAGCCGCTGCACGTCGGTGCTGTCCTCGCTGGCCAGGCGGAGCCGGCCGGCTGGTGGGGTGAGGGCAGGCAGGCCGGCTGGTCAGACGCCGTCGAGGCGGCCCGCCGCGTGCTGTGGTCCAGCAGGGTGACGTTCGAGATTCGCGCCGGGCGCCAGGAGCCGTGGCATCCGGGCCGTTGCGCGGCGCTGTTCGTCCGGAGCGAGCAGGGCCAGGAGTGGCTGGCAGGCCACGCGGGCGAGCTGCATCCGCGGGTGGTGGCGGCGTTCGGGCTGCCGGCCCGGACGGCGGCGATGGAGCTCGACATGTCGGTCATCGAGACGGCGGCCGATGCTCTCGGCCCGGTTCAGGCGCGCGCGCTGTCCAGCTACCCGCCAGCCGTGCAGGACGTGGCTCTCAGCGTCCCGCTTTCTGTGCCCGCCGCGGACGTGGAGCGAGCGCTTGCGGCTGGTGCCGCCGCCGCAGGTGACGTGCAGCTCGAGTCGCTGCGCCTGTTCGACGTGTACACCGGCGATCAGGTCGGTGAGGGGCGCAAATCGCTCGCCTACACGCTGCGGTTCCGCGCGCCCGACCGCACGCTCACCGCGGAGGAGGCGAGTGCTGCCAGGGACGCCGCTGTTGCGGAGGCAGCTCGCGCTACGGGCGCGGTCCTGCGGGCCGGATAGCCACCGGCGCCGCGATCGCCTCCCGAGAAGGGGCGTGGTGGGGCCAATGGTGCCCATAGGGAGGCACCAAGCTGCCCATTGCGGCCCTCCCTGACTGCACCTCTGAGGGGCTAGCGCGGCGTCAGCGTGATCATGCATGCTGATCGGCGTGGCCGTGCGCTTCAATCCGCCGCCTGGCTGGCCCCCGCCGCCGCCGGGGTTCACGCCTGATCCCGGCTGGCGGCCCGACCCGAGCTGGCCTCCGGTGCCGCCGGGCTGGCAGATGTGGGTGGCGGACGACCAGGACACCGCTGCAAGCGGCGGGTCCGCTGGCGGTTGGAGCGCGGCGCCGCCGTCCGGGACCAGCGGTCTTGCCATCGCCGCGTTCGTGCTTGGCTTGCTGGGCATCGCGGGCATTAGCGCGATCGCTGCCATTGTCCTCGGCATCGTGGCGGTCCATCAGATTCGCAGAACACGACAGGAGGGCAAGGGGCTGGCGATTGCCGGGATCGTCCTCGGCGGCTGCTGGCTTGCGCTTCCGCTGATCGTCGGGCTAGTCGCTCTCCCGGCGCTGACACTGAACCCGGCAACGCCGGGGCCTCCGTTCGTGAGTCCGACGACGCTTTCTGTCGGCGCGTGCTTTGTCGACCCGACCCCGCAGTCCGTGACGCCGTCGCAAGCCCAGCGCCCGATGTCAGTTCTGCGGACGCCGTGCAACGTGCCGCACAACGGGCAGATCTTCGGGAAATTCACGGTCAGCGGCTCGAGTCTGAACTATCCGGGAAGCGCGAAGCTGCTGAGCCTCGCCTCCAGCGGCTGCACAGCCCGTGCCCAGACGAGCCTCGACAGGACAAAGGCGGCTGACGCGATGAAGATCCAGTTCCTCTATCCGCCGGCGTCGTCCTGGCGGGCCGGTCAACGGACCGTGAGCTGCCTGATCGTCACCCCGGCGCCCACGCTGACGTCCTCGCTCGTGAAGAGCTAGCACGTAACTCGGCCTCGGCCAGCCGCGGGAGTTTCTGGCTAGCTAGCTGGACGTCTTCAGGATGGCGACGATCTCGTTACTGTCCTTGACGCACTTGGACGTCTCACCGGTCCTCAGCACCTCGGGCGTATCCAGCCCCCGGCACGTCCAGCCGCTCACCTTGACCGACCCTCCGCCGCCGTTGCCCGGGGCGAGGCCCTGGGCGATTGCCCTCGCGTAGTCAGCCTCGACCTGCATCGCTGCCGGACAGGACACCTGGCCGCGGTCCACTTCTATCTCCACCGGCACGTTCGCGGCGGTCTTGCCGGCGCCGCAGTCATGAATGCCGGCTGCCGCCGGCTTCGTACCGGCTGCGCAGCCTGCGAGAACGAGCGCGGACAGCACGACGAGTACCGCGGGACGGGGCCGGACCATGGGGGCATTTCTCCCTTCCTCGATCATCATGCCGTCTGGCCGGGGTCGTGGCCCAGCCAGATGGCAGATCTGGGGGCCAGTCTGCACAGCCAGGAGAGGCGCCGTTGTATAATCAGTCATAGATCTGCATAATCATTCAGAGATCCGGAGTTGTGGGCGGTGCCCGGCTGCCACGGTGACCCGGATTCTTCATGGTCTGCAGTTCGCGCGGGCGCTGCCCGCAGGAACGGAGGGTTGATGGGTGCGCGTGTGGCGGTGGCCGGCGCAAGTGGTTACGCCGGGGGCGAGCTGCTCAGGCTGCTGGCCGGGCACCCGCACCTGGAACTGGCGATTGCGACCGCATCAGGCAGCGCGGGGAAGACCGTAGCCGAGCTGCACCCGCACCTCGCTGGCGTGGCCGGCCTGGCCAGCCAGGTCCTCGAGCCGCACGGCGCCGAGGCGCTCGCTGACTGCGACCTCGCCTTCCTGGCACTTCCTGCGGGGCAGTCTGCCGTCGTCGCGGCGCAGCTCCCCGGCGCCGTCAAGGTTGTCGACCTGGGTCCTGACTTCCGGCTGACGGATGGCGCGGCCTGGGCCCGGCATTACAGCGGCCCGCATCCTGGCCGCTGGGTCACCGGAATCCCTGAGCTTCCCGGCGCGCGCGCCCGCATCCGGACCGCGACGCGGGTGGCCGCACCGGGCTGCTACGCGACAGCAGCGATCGTCGCACTCACTCCGCTCGTGGCGGCCGGGCTCGCTGACCCGGCCGACATCGTGATCGTGGCGGCGTCGGGCACCTCGGGGGCGGGCCGGTCCCTGCGCGCCGACCTGCTCGCCAGCGAGGTGATGGGCTCCATGGCTGCCTACGCGGTGGCAGGCGCGCACCGGCATACCCCGGAGATCGAGCAGGCGGTCAGCGAGGCGTGCGGCCGGCCGTCCTCAGTCAGCTTCACCCCGGTGCTGGCGCCGATGCCGCGCGGCATCCTCGCCACCTGCACGGCGCGG
>Ga0126373_10000858_pt1 | contig 20724 bp, 14 predicted proteins | sample PanSoiMetPlot_11_FD_92545 | JGI IMG/M metagenome (GOLD analysis project Ga0126373, IMG submission 92545) | Tropical forest soil microbial communities from Panama - MetaG Plot_11 | ecosystem: Environmental > Terrestrial > Soil > Tropical forest > Bulk soil | place: Panama | collected 2016-02-17 | reverse complement strand
TTATGTCGAGTAAACGTTCATTCGAAGCCCAGAATATGGGACTATGAAACTACTACTCGACATAATCCGGAAGGCCACATGGTATCGGCTATCCCGAGCTCGAGGTAGCCGATATATTTGACGTCACGGCTCATTTGAGTTGCCTGCCTTGGGGGCAAGATCATTCGCTTCAACGGGTATCTTTCGCCCCAAGGCAAAGTGCCACTCCTCGTCGGGGGTTGGGCGCAATAAGAACGCTAGGCTAGGTTAGCATGCCGAGCTGCGGAGCTTCGCTCGACGGCCGAGGCGGCTGTCCCTACATGGTCTCTTTCGACCGGTGCGATGAGGCTTTGACACTATTATTCCGTCGAATGTAGGTTGCCTAAGCAAAATCTTAGAATGGGACCCTCAGATCGAATCGGCTATACAAAGGGACCGGGCAGAGAGCATGCTCATTCACAAGTCTTGGATCGTGGCGTGGGCAGCAGTCCTCACGAGCGGTGTTTCGCACAGAGCTCGGCCCGACGCGCCGGAGGTCAACGTCAAGGAGCACTACACCAAGTACGAATACCGCATTCCGATGCGCGATGGCGTGCAGCTGTTCACGTCGGTCTACGTGCCAAAGGACGCCGCGCAGCGGAACCGTAACACCTCGTTTTTGAAACCTGATCTTGGGGGAGGTTATCTTCATTCGAGGATAGATAGCCTATGACAGACTGGTTCGCGCGTGGCTTGGGCGAACAGTCAATGAGATGTAGAGCGGTTGTCGAGGTTGAAGGCGCTTGGTTACTCAGCACCACCTTTTGAGTAGGGACTTTCTGACCTCTGCTAAACAGCGCGCCTTGTTACCAAGTGCTTTGGGAAGCCGATCTCAAAAGTTGAAGGCGTCGATGTTGTCTTTGCGGAATATCATTGGCGCGCCAAGAATAATTTCAGTCCCCTCAATCTGCAGTGCCCCAAGCCGGTCGGAATCAAAAGTCGTCCTGCCGAAGAGAAATGTTCCCCGTGCTAAAGCTGCGGGCGCATCCACAGCCAAATACCCCAAGTTTTCGGTGTTCCATAGCACCACCGCCTCGATCTCGCCTTCGTGAACGTATGGTTTGCATAAGTTTGGCAACGATAGACCGATCACCAGCAAGTCCTTCCTGCGCGATTGCTTAACGGCTTCGGCGGCGCCAGGAACGGCAGGCGCAGAAATCACGATCATGACCTTGACGTTCGGATAAGCCTTTGAGATCGTTTGTGCCTCAAAGAAGGCTTTGTCCCTATCATCATCGCTGGGACGAATGGAAACTAGCTTCATGTTGGGGTACTTCGCTAGACGTTCCTGGATAAAGGAGATCCACAAGTTTTGATTGGCCGCGCTGAGCGCGCCTGTAATGATGGCAATCTCTCCCTTCTCGTGCAGTACCCGGGCAGCTTCATCAAGAAGTGTAAAACCGATAGCTTGGGTAGTTGCTTGATTAATGAAGTAGTCACGAGCATCAGGTTTCGCATCGGCATCCCAGGCAACAACCTTGATCCCCTGGGACCGCGCTTTGCGAAGAACCGTGGAAATGCTGGCGGCGTTCTCGACGCTGACAGAGATTGCGTCAACATGCCGAGTGATCCAGCCTTCAACGATTTCGTTCTGTTTCGCCGCATCGAGTCCGGTCGGACCGTCCCAAATCATATCGATACCGAGATTCGCAGCCGCTTTCTCCGCTCCTATCCGGCAGCTGATGAAGTACGGATCGCCCTTCGACTTGGGCATCACACCGATCGTAACCCGGGGCTTTCTATGTTCATCCCATGTCCCCAACACCCGCGGCTGCCGCCTGTGAATCCGATAACCGGTGAACCCTATCAAGACCAAGGCTATGAGTGCTACGGTCGCAAGCCTTGCGACTCTACTTATTCCAGGTTCGTTTTTCGGTATTGTGCCGTCTCTATGGGCCAGCCCTCGACCGACTAAGCGCTGCAAGACGATAGTCAGAATTAAAACAACCCCGGTCGAGATGCCCGCTAGTTCTGCCGGCCAGGCCGAAAGCCGGAGACCATTCTGCAACAACACAATCGCGGCGAGGCCCATCAAAGTGCCCGGAATGGTTCCTGACCCACCTGAGATCGAAGTTCCACCTAGGACAACCGCCGAGATTGCTATGAGTTCGTATCCAGTGGCAGCATCCGATTTTGCCTGCCCCAGGTGAGCAACGTATACGATCCCTGCGATTCCCGCGGATAGCCCCGAGAGCAAATAAACGAGCGCTAGGCGCCGAGCCACTGGAACCGTTGCGTAGCGTGTTCCCTCGGCGGAGTGGCCGATGGCATACAAGGCTCGTCCGATAACGCTGCGGTGCAGAAGAAGCCAGAACACCCCTGCCGCCAATGCCAGAATGATGGTTTGCTCAGGGACGATGCCGCCTAAGTATCCCTGCCCAACAAAAAGGAATGCGTCAGGAAAGCCAGAGTAACTTTTGGCTCCGCCGGTGATGCCTTCGGCCACTCCACGAAACAGGGAGTAAGTTCCCAGCGTTACCATGAGGGGTGAAACGTCGAGGTAAGCAATCAAAGCTGCGTTTAATGCGCCGCCGAGCAAGCCCAATGCCAATGTGAGCAGTGCAGCAACTCCGATCGGAAGATGCGCGTCATGCCACAGCGCACCGAAGCTGACAGCGCAGAACCCCATCATCGAGCCGACCGAGAGGTCGATTCCCCCCGTGACTAGGATCGGCGTAAGCGCGAGAGCGAGCAAACCAATCTCAGCACTGAGGCGAATGCACTCGAAGAAATTGGTTAAAGAGAGAAAATTCCGGCCGGTGATGCTGAAAAAGAAGATTTCGAACGTGATCAGAATTCCGAGGGCGAGCTCTTGTCTGCCGGTGTTTTTCACGGTGAGGTTATGCGTACTCCGACCGCCGTCCATTCCAGTTGCCGATGGCATCGAGCAGGACAGCAGTTAAGATAATCCCGCCTTGAATCGCCTTTTCCCAGTACGGGCTGACCCCTAGGAAGGTCAATGCCGGCCCAATGCTGCCGAGCAGCATCACGCCAATTAAAGTGCCCACCAAATGGCCGCGTCCGCCGGTGATCGGCGTTCCTCCCACCACCACCGCGGCGATGGCTTTCAACTCAAGATTGATGCCGCTATTCGCCGGTACGTCAGAGAAGCGAACTGCGTTCAGTAACGCGGCAATGCCTGTCAGCGCTCCCATCGCGACAAACACCCAGAAAACGACTTGGTTGGTTGGAATCCCCGCCAGACGTGCGGCCTCGGCATCCGAACCGGTTGCATAAACCGCGCGAAACGCCAAAAGGTTTCCGGAACTCCACCAAAGTACGGCGAACAATAGCAAAGCGGCCCCAATGATGACGGCTTCGCCGGTTCGCTGGCCGAGACCGAACCACTGGAATGTGTCGGGTAGTCCTTCGATCCATGCACCGTTTGTGATCCAACGCAACGCCTCGCGCCAAGCCACCATCGTTGCTAGAGTCACCACGATGGAGGGCGCCTTTACAAAGGATACTAATGTTCCGTTGGTAGCGCCCAGCAGAGCGCCAGCGACTGCCGCCAATAGAGGCAGCAAGATGGTGGGCACTCCCAACCTGGCAAAGGCTCCGCAAACGACGCTGCAGACTGCGAACAATGCCCCGACCGAAATATCAATCTGGCCGAGGACAATCACCATGGTCATGCCCGCCGCCACCAGCAGGACCGCGACATTCGCCAAAGCCAGGTCCCGCAGGTTCTCGGCCCTGTAAAACTGCGGAGCGACAAAGGCCAGATAGATGCACAGAGTGCCAAGCGCAGTGAGAGCGGGCCCCGCGCGTTGCAATGGTATTTTCAATTCTGGCTCCGAGGGCCACTGTCGCTTCCTCGCAATGCCAATCTCAGTATCTCGTCCGGGCTGGCGTCTTTGCGATCAAACATGCCCACCAGTTCTCCTTGCGCCATGACTGCGATGCGATCGCTCAGAGCCAGAATCTCCGACATCTCAGAGGAGATTAAGAGAATCGCCACTCCGTCCTCCGCGAGCGCCCCGATCAGCTGATAAATTTCGACCTTCGCGTGGACGTCGATCCCCTGCGTCGGTTCATCGAGAATGAGAATCCTCGGCTTGGTAAGCAGCCAGCGGGCGAGCGCCACTTTCTGTTGGTTCCCGCCGGATAAGCTCATGGCGGGACTCTCGATAGATGCTGCCTTGATTGTCAGGCGGTTCGTCAGCGCGCGGGTTACTTCACGCTCGACGAGCTCCTGCAACATTCCATGCTTCGATAGCTTATCCAGGCTGGCGAGTGTTACGTTCGTACGAATGGACATCGCAAGGATCACACCGTGACGACGCCGATCCTCCGAGACGTACGCCAACCCATACTTAGCAGCGTCTCCGGGAGAGCGGATCTCCACCCGGCTACCTTCGATGTAGACAGTACCCTCGCTGATTCTGTCAAGGCCAAACAGAGCCTTGGCAAGCTGGGTTCGTCCCGAGCCGACCAATCCGGCAAGACCGACAATCTCTCCCCGCCTCACGCCGAGGTTGACGTTCTTCACCTTTGATCGTCGGCAAGACACATTCCGCAATTCGAGGACGATTTCACCCGGCTTTATATCCAGCTTCGGATACAAAGTCTCCAGCTCCCGACCCACCATCATGCGGATTAACTCTGGTGACGTGACTTGTGCCAGGTCACGTGTCCCGGCATTCTTTCCGTCGCGCAGAACCGTCACCCGATCCGCAATTCCAAACAACTCCTCAAGGCGATGGGTGATGTAGAGGATTCCCGTACCGCGGGAGCGCAGCTCCCGCACAATACGAAGCAGATTGCCAGTGTCCCGTTCCCCGAGGGAAGCCGTAGGCTCATCCATGATGAGGACCGATGCGTTGCCAGCCAGCGCCTTTGCGATCTCAACCATTTGCTGCTCCGCCATGCACAGCGTAGACACCACAGCGTCCGGCGAGATGCGAGTTCCGATTAGCTCGAGGAGGCGGATGGCGAGCGTGGTCCGCTCACGCCAATTCACTTTTTTCCACAGCTTGTTGCCGTCATTCGCAATGGCAATATTTTCCGCAACACTGAGATGAGGAAACAGTGCGGGTTGCTGATAAATAACGGAAATACCGAGCTTATGAGAAATGGCAGGATTATTGTGCACAATAGGCTGGCCGTGGAGCCGAATTTCGCCGCCATCGGGTTGCACCGCGCCAGTGAGCACTTTAATGAGCGTTGACTTGCCCGCTCCGTTTTCGCCGACCAGCGCGTGGACCTCACCGGCTCGCAACACCAAGGAGACGGAATTTAGCGCTTTCACACCGTCGTACGATTTCTGTATTCCGATGGCTTCGAGCAACACGCTCTCTCCCCGATGAACTACGCCCCGGTCGCGTCGGGCGGACCCTGTTTCACGAACGCAGAGTACTCAACGCTGATCCGTTCCAAACTCCGCAAGCTGCGGAAGGCCGGCTCGCCGAACAACGTTTTCCTTTGCACCATCTTCTTCCGGCCCTCGGGGAAAGGCGAGACGCCAAATTCCAGTCCGCAGGCCACCGTCTTGCCATTCCAGGGCTGATTCTGTCGCGAGCGGTTCTCTTCCCAGATGCCTAACCAGGGGAAATCCGATGGGTTCCATTCGTAACCGAAAGTCAGACCCGAAGCCGGCGAATAGGCTGTGAACGAAGCTGGATGAGAACCTCGCTCCATCAAATGTGCGGTGAAACTGGCGGTCCGGCCGCCTTCTGCGAAGATTCTAAGATCGGCAGTGTCGCCTCCGCGGCGCGGCGCATAAGGCCAACGGAAGTCGGCGCCTCGAACCAGTCCCCCGGAGTCAAACCCCTCTGCCTCGAATACGCGCGACTGTTTCGCATGAATCCTGAGTTGAGTAATGCCGGCTTGAAGGAAGGGAGGCCCGAGCGTCACGTGCTGCGTCCAACCGATAGGGCGCTCCACCTCTGACAGGTTCTCCACGGACTCCTCAATTCGCACGTGCTCATCGTCGACGCTCAATGTCCGCGTAACTCGCAGCTTGGAGTACGTCAGGACTGAGTGAAGACGAAGCTCCCCGTCCTGTATGGCGCAATCATAAGGAGCAATGGATCCCTCACCATGAACGCTGATTCCGTGGCTGAGGTCTTCATTGGAGGGGGGGCCGAAAATGTCGAGGCAAAGACTCTGGCCCATGATTCCGCATATAAGCTTGCTGTCCACGTCGCGGCCGTACTCGGGGTGCCGCAGCTCGTCGTATTGGGAAGGTTCAATGGAGGGCCACGGCGGTATCCAGAGAGGGTTTACGTCTGCCTTTTTGTGCAGGATCTCGGCAATGTGTCCACCTTCTTTGAGAACCGTCACACGCAAGGTTTCGGTCTCCAGTTGGAAGGCTTCGCGATTCAGGAATTTCATGGTCTTCTGATTCAGGCCGCGGCCAAGCCGCCTTCTATCTGGTCTGAAGCGCAGCTGCGTCGGGATTTCCCGGGCCAAAGTGTTTCAGCATGACCAGAGGCTCAGTATCGCTGAGATTTTCAACGTGCAAACCTTCATTGGCGGCTGTTGCTGTAACAAACAGCTCGTCCTCTGTCATTTGTCCGAAACGGATGAGGGATGGCGTGGACACCGAGTGAGGGCCGATCTTGCCGTGACCTTGCGTGAGGATTATCCCATAGGCTGCGGCGTCTTTAATCTTCACGTCACGGCGGGGGAGAACCGTCAGCTCTTTGGCAGAGTAGTGGGTGGTCCCGTAACAGACCCACTTCTCTACGTATCCGTCCTGCCGCATCGCATCCATGGATCGAACCGGCCGAGGAGACACACGGTTGTGTTTGCCAAATTCCGGATCAACATTCTTGTCCCATACCAGCATCGAGATCAGATAGTCCAAATCATGATGATGCTCTTCAGGTACATCTTTCACCAGCAGCTCCCAAGGAACAACACGACCATCAACCATCGACTGAAACATGGCGAACACATCGCTGTTGACTTGGGGTTCGTACGTCACCAATGAACCGGGAGCATGCAAAATTCCGGGGTCCACTTGCCACCCTGTGCCTGCTTGCAGCCGGTAAGCCTTGGAGTGAAGCAGCAACCCATTGTCACCGCGATTCCAGTCTTGGAGACACTGCCGCACATCATCTTGCGTCGTCCCAGGCTCCAGCCCCATAAAGGTGTAGGGGAACTCATTCTCTTCGGTATTGTATTGAGGCGGAAAGTAGTAAGCTTCAGGCTTCCCCTTGCGTCCCACTCTCTTGGCAAACTCGTCCGTCTGATGCATGTGGTGAGGAATTGGACCGAGATTGTCGAAAAACTTGCACAGGATACTCCACCCGCCTTCTCGTTCCATTACTTTCTTGCCCAGCAGGTCGTCGCCGGCGTTCTCGACGGCTTCGCGGAACAAGAATCGCTTGTCGCCAAACCGGACATAGCTCAAGCCCTCATCCTCTGGGGTGCCGGGTCCGTTGGAGGCGGATGTGGTCGAGCAGAACCAGCGCTCGTTGATTCCTCCGCGATGTGCTCCCAGTGCGTAGAGATCGTCGGCGTGCAGCCGCAAGCGCCCACCTGGAATCATAAACGAGCGAGGAACCCAGCAGGGTTCCATTCGCAGAACTCCATTTCCGGTTTCCACCGCCTGCAAAACCAACTGCCGGTCGAATGAACAAGTGGACACGACTTAGCTCCTTCGAAAGTCGCATAGGCGCCGGCCTTGTGGACAACGAATGCGACTTTTTTGTACCCAGAGCGGGCAAAATGAGTCGTCTCACCGATTTCCCTCGCAACATTACGCCCGGTGATCCCCTCTGTCAATACAAGCTTCGCTACGAATTTCCAACTCGGCGGAGAATCCGGTTGTACAGTATTGGTATGGCGACGCAGAAGGAGCTGGCGAAACTGGCTGGAGTGTCCGCCGGCACCGTGTCCAATGTGATCAGCGGTTCAGCTCGGGTCAGCGAGCGTTACCGGCAAAAGGTACTGAATGCCGTTCGAGCTCTCAACTACCAGCCCAATCTCATTGCTCGAAGTCTGAAAACCAATCGTACGCGGGCGCTTGGAATCGTGGTGCCGGACATCACAATTCCATTCTTTCCCAAGATCGTTCGTGGCGCCGAATCTGCCGCGCGAGAGCGTGGATACTTTCTTATTGTCCTCGATTCGGAACACAATCACACGCGTGAAGTCGACATGATGGCGCTTCTCCACTCCCAGCGGGTGGAGGGCATCCTCCTGGTAGCGGCAGGAGGACCCGAGCGGAGCGGCGGCTCTGCTGCCATCTCAGGTCCCCCAGTTGTCTACCTCGACCGTTTGCCCCAGGGCGTCAAGGGTGATTCCGTATCTGTGGACGACCGAACCTCAGCAGAAATGGGGGTGTCCCACCTATTGGCGAGAGGTCACACCCACATTGCCATAATTACCGGACCTCTTACCCTCAAGAATGAGCAGGAGCGTCTCCGCGGTTATCGACAGGCCTTGTACAAAAGCGGCATCCCGGTTGATGAGTCCCTCATTTGGGCGGGAAGTTTTGATCGGGACGTGGTCGCCAGGATCTGTCATCGCGGCCTATTCAAACCGGGCAGCCGGCCTTCTGCGTTGTTTGCGACCAATGGAGTCACTGGGCTGGAAGCCCTGCGAAGTATCTATGCCGCCGGATTGCAAACTCCACGAGACATTGCGTTTGTGACCTTCGATGAACTGACCACCGACGACTTTTTTCATCCCGGCATCACCTGCGTTGTGCAACCAACCTTCGACATCGGCTACCGTGCGGTCGAAGTTTTGCTCGACCGAATCGAACGAGGGCGCGGGAACGGTCCGCTCTACAAAATTCGATTGCCGGCGACGCTGATGGTCCGCGAATCGTCGAATCAAGCCGTCACTTAAGGCACTTAAGCGACGTCTTGACAAAGGCCAGATTTGTACTCATGCTTGGCCGCTTGATGAGACGTCTCAGATCGAGTTCAATCCGTCATGTGGCATGTCCTAAACCCCTACGTCTGACGAACCGGACTGCCGCTGTTGTAAAAAAAATGAATTATTTCTCTATTGGAATTACGTGGGAGGCCGGGTTATAGTGCTCGGGATCGCCCTATACCCACGAGGCCACTTGATACGCTCAGCTCGCAAGCCGCTATATGTGATTCCAGTACTCTCAAAGGCCCTCGACATACTCGAATTGTTGCAGACCGAAAAGAGTCCGCTCGCCTTGGAAGCCATTTATCAACGCACTAACTTTTCCAAAACAACCGTTTATCGCATCCTAAAAACCTTTGTTCATCGCGGCTATCTGGCGCAATCCCAGGATGGCCTTTATCGATTTGTGGCGCGCCCAAGGAAGGCAAGATTCGGGTTTGGCAGTCAATCTGCCGAAATGCCATTTTCGGAGGCGGTTACGGAGAGTCTTAAGGCTGCCTCGGCTAGGGCTGGCGTGGATTTATTTGTGCTCGACAATCGTTATGACGGCGCTACCGCCTTGCGCAACGCAGATGAGTTCGTGCGCAGCGGGGTGGATCTTGTCATCGAATTCCAGATCGACCAGCATGTCGCACCCGTACTCGCTGACAAGATCGACGCTGCCGGGATTCCACTGCTTGCCGTGGATATCCCTCATCCGCACGCCACCTTTTTTGGAGTGAACAACTATCGAGTGGGCTTTGAAGCTGGCGAATGCCTAGCCCACTACGCGAAGCGTACCTGGGGTGGCAAGGTGCGTTGGGTCTTGGGCTTGGACCTTGATGAGGCGGGCCCGCTGGTGCATAGCCGTGTCACCGGCGCGTTTGAGGGAATTCGTTCGAACCTGCCGGAAATTCCACCTGAATTTCTCGTGCGTATGGACGCTCGAGGTTTGCGGGAAAAGAGCCGCGACTTGGTACTCGAGTTTTTGCGCCGTCACCCTAAGGATCGGGGAATTTTGATTGCTGCCGCCACTGACACGAGCGCCCTAGGCGCGGTAGAAGCGGTGCGCGAACTGAAGCGAGAGAAGAACGTAGCTATTGTGGGTCAAGACTGTATTCCAGAAGCCTTGGAGGAGATATCGAAAGTGCCCAGCCCCTTGATCGGTTCGGTTTCCCACGAAGCGCAAAGCTACGGACCCAGACTGATCGATCTTGGCCTGTCGTTGCTGAGCGGCCATCGCGTAGCACCTTATAACTACGTCGAACACAAACTGGTGACGGGCTCATGGTCGGCAGAGAGGCGCCACACCGCGGTAATGTCCTAACCTAATGGGACGCTGCCGGGCGAAGGTTGGCATCAACTGGTCGTACTCGGGGGTCAGGTTTTTGTTGCCGTTCTTGCGTCGGTCCTCTGGGCAGCATCGCCGAATAGCTCTCCAAGACCTACAGTTCAGTAAATGGGGCAAGCGTACCTCGCTCCAGGCACGGGAAGATTCTCTTATAGAAATTGTTGCCCTATTGCATTGCTGGAGTATGATAGCTGCGGTTTCTCACGAATGGTCGGGCGGCTCCGGCGCTTTCCCGCACTTTTCTGCAGAGAGAGTTTCCATGAGCGTCAAAACAGACTCGTCCTACCTAGAAGATCGCTGGGACGATCAACTGGCTCGTAGTCTCGACGAAGCGGAGTTGTTGCGATATCGCTCGAATTTGCTAGGCTCCGATCTTCGCATTACGAATTTTGGCGGGGGCAACACCAGTTCGAAAGTCCAACAGATCGACCCTCTGAGCGGGAAACAAGAAGAGGTTTTATGGATCAAGGGAAGCGGCGGGGATCTGGGGAGTATCAAGCTGACGGGATTTGCTGCGCTGTACCTACGAAAGCTGCACGGTTTGGAAACAGTGTACCGTGGAGCGGAATTTGAAGATGAGATCGTAGACTTGTATCCACTCTGCGAGTTCGGAAAGAATACCGTGTCAGCCTCGATCGATACTCCACTGCACGGTTTTTTGCCCTTCCGCCACATCGATCATTTGCACCCTGACTGGGGAATTGCCCTAGCCGCCTCCGCCAACGGTTGCGAAAAACTGGAAGAGTTTAATCGTGTCTTCGGCCACCGGCTAGTTTGGGTGCCCTGGCAGCGTCCGGGCTTCGAGCTGGCGATGATGCTCAGCCGGGCTGTGCGGGAAAATCCAAGCTGTGATGGTATCGTACTCGGGGGTCACGGTCTTTTCACTTGGGGGGACTCTCAGCACCAATGTTATGAAAACACGATTTCGATTATCGATCAGCTGGGACAGTTCGTTGGGCAGTACGTGGAGAAGAAAGGCGACGCGCTGTTTGGTGGTCGCCGATACGATGCGTTGGAAAATCGTCTCAATCTCGCGAGGGATATCTTTCCTTTTCTGCGAGGTAGGGTTTCCAGCTGCCGGAAGTTGATTGGCAGCTTTAGCGATTTTCCGGAAGTGTTGCGCTTTGTAAATTCCCAAGAAGCGGAACCGCTTGCTCATCTCGGAACGAGTTGCCCCGATCACTTCATTCGTACCAAGGTGCGTCCTCTGTTTGTCCCTTGGCAGCCAGTCGCGAGTGGGGAGGGGCTCCGAGACCAGATCGATACCGCGCTGCAGAAATACCGCATGGAATATGAGGGCTATTACCACTCCTTTGCACGTCCGGGGTCGCCCCCAATGCGGGACCCAAACCCTTCGGTGGTTTTGATTCCGGCTATCGGTAAGTTCAGCTTTGGAAAGAGCAAAGCTGAAGCCCGCCTCTCGGGCGAGTTTTACGTGAATGCCATCCACGTGATGGAGGGAGCGACCTCGCTTGGGACGGGAATAGTACCGGAATTATTGCCCCAAGCCGGCGCTGCAGCGCCATCGAGCGCTTTCACAGTCCATTCAAACTATGTGGCGCTGCCTCTCTCGGAGGCGTATCGGATCGAATACTGGAAGCTCGAAGAAGCCAAGATTCAGCGGCAGCCCGCGGAGAAGGAATTGAGTCGCCACGTAGTGCTAGTTGTCGGGGGCGGGAGTGGGATTGGACGGGAAACTGCGTTACTGGCTGCCGAGCTTGGAGCAAACGTAATTATTGCCGATCGTTCTATCGAAACCGCGCGGAAAGTAGCGGAAGAAGCAAGGGCGTTCGCAGGAGAAGAAGGGAGCTTGTCAGTCGCAATGGATATCCGACAGCGAGACAGCATCCGCCAGAGTCTGCGCGACGTGATTAGCGCCTATGGCGGATTGGACGTGTTGATAAATACTGCTGCTCTGTTCCCGACATCGGAGGATGGACAGATTACCGACGAGCAGTGGGAAGCGACGCTTGACGTCAATGTTACCTCGAATTATGTGTTGGTAGATGAGGCCTCACGCATACTGAGGGATCAGAATTTAGAGGCGTCTGTTGTGTTGACCAGTTCGGCTAATGCCGTGGTACCGAAGCGGGGCAGCGAAGCCTACGACGTAAGCAAGGCAGCACTTAATCATCTTGTGCGAGAATTGGCAGTTTCGCTGGCACCGAAGATTCGCGTCAATGGAATCAGTCCTGCCACTGTTGTGAAGGGATCGACAATGTTTCCCCGCGACAGGGTAGTGGCGTCGCTTAAAAAATACCAGATTTCCTATGACGATAGTGCCAGCGATGAACAGTTGCGGACATTACTTGTTGACTTTTACGCGAAACGCAATCTGATGCATCGGCCGATTGATCCAAGAGACTGCGCGAACGCAATACTCTTCCTAGCTGGACCAAAATCACATTGCACCACCGGCCATATCATCCCGGTTGATGGGGGACTGACCGAGGCTTTCCTCCGATGAATGCAATTCCGCACAAATGGCATATCGGGACTGGCGACAACGCCGGGAACAATAGCTATTCCGGCCAGAGGAAGCCCATTCTTATCGCAGTCGATTTGGGTGCGGAAAACTGTCGCGTCTCGCTGTTGCGCTGGATCGAAGGTCAACCCGAGATCCACCTGGTACACCGTTTCTCCAACTCTGTGAGGAGCGAGGGGAGCAGTCTTCGATGGGACATTGCCTCCATCTTTCGTGGTGTAGAAGAGGGCATCCGAGCGTGCGCTCAACATGCACCGGAAGGAATTGTCGCGATTGGTGTCGATGGCTGGGCCGTTGACTATGTGCGTCTGGGAGCGAAGGGAGAGCCCGTCAGCAACCCTTTTTGTTATCGCGATGAACGCACGGTGAGAGCGCAGAAGCAGGTTCATTCCAAGATTTCTCCTAAGCGCCTCTACGAGCTCACCGGAGTTCAGATTCTGGCTCTGAATACGCTGTATCAGTTGTATGCTGATCCCATCGAAGCACGGAGTCTTCCCTGGGCTAACGTGCCTGAATACGTGATGTACCGGCTGGGGGGTAGACGCGTTTCCGAGTACACGAACGCAACCCATACTCAGTTACTCGCGCAGCAACCCGCAAGGCAAGACCTCACATGGTGCCGGGAGATCTTTGAGGCCGCAGGCTTGGATCTGGGCGCCGCCCCTCCTTTGGTCAGGCCGGGCACCTGTATAGGCCGACTGGCTGGCCCGCTGGCTTCTCTGCCGGCGCTCCGGAACACAACGGTGATCGCACCAGCCTGCCATGACACGGCGTCGGCGATTGCGGGGATTCCGGCAACTGGGGAGGACTGGGGCTTCATCAGCTCCGGAACTTGGTCTCTGGTAGGGTGCGTCCTCGATTCACCTTGCATCTCCGAGGCGGCCCGAAACGCAAATTTTAGCAACGAAGGCGGAATAGGCGGCAAGACTTGTTTTTTGAAGAACGTAAACGGCATGTGGCTACTCCGGCAATGTATCGAGCACTGGAGATTGGAGGGTCAGGTCTGGACGGTGGAGCAACTGATTGCGGCATGCGTGGACCTGGAAGCCCCCGACTATTTGTTCGATGTTGATCAGGCAGACCTGCTGTTGCCGGGAAACATGCCCGCGAGGATCAATGCGCAACTAAAGCGCTGCGGCCGAGCTCCAATCCTTGATGGCCCTGAGATGGCACCGACGATGGCGAACCTTATCTTTCACAGCCTCGCATACCGTTATGCCGCAGTCTTGCAAGATGCAACCAGGATCACAGGCAGAGGTCTGAAACGGCTTTACGTCGTAGGGGGTGGAAGCAGAAACTCTATGCTGAACCGACTCACTGCGAAGGCCACAGGACTTGAAGTGCTAACAGGGTCAACCGAAAGCACAACCGTGGGTAACTTTGCGATTCAGCTTACGGCCCTGGATGAGAATTATTCCGACGGTGCCGGAGTCTCCGCCAGCGCAGTGGCGAAATGGGCCAGCGTTCTTGCCGCCCAGACTTTAAGGCCGGGAACACAGGTTGAAATGGGAGAGGCATTCGCATGAACAACAAGCCAGAAGCACTCATTTATCGCGCATTAGACACCTTTAGTATCGAGCTGCCGTCCTGGGGATTTGCTAACACAGGAACCCGCTTTGGCAAATTCATACAGGTGGCGGCCGCAATTACCGTAGAAGACAAGTTCAGCGATGCGGGGCAGGTACATGCCTTAACAGGAACGTGCCCAACGGTTGCGCTGCACTCGCTATGGGATTTTCCCAACGGGTTAGAAGATGTTGCCCACGTGCAGCGGTGGGCTGAGAAGTACGGCGTGCGGCCCGGATCAATCAATCCGAACGTCTTTCAGGATCAGGAATACAAGTATGGGTCGCTGGGAAATCCCGATGCTGCCACTCGCAAACGTGCACTCGATCATATTCTAGAGTGTGTGGCTGTCGCTGACTCGCTGAAGTCTCGCGACATTTCTCTGTGGTTCGCCGATGGATCAAATTACCCGGGTACACAAAGCATTCGTAATCGGATCGAATGGTTCGAGGAGGCGCTCAGAAGAGTGCATGCCAGCCTGAACCCTAAGCAGCGATTGTTAATCGAATATAAGCCTTTCGAACCGGCTTTTTATCACACGGATATTGCCGACTGGGGAATGGCCCTGCTGCTTGCGCGCAATTCAGGACCGCGGGCATACGTGCTAGTGGACACCGGACATCATTATCAGGCCCAGAATATCGAGCAGATCGTAGCTTGGCTCCTCTACCATCAGGCGATCGGCGGTTTTCACTTCAACGACCGCAGATACGCTGACGATGATCTGACTGTCGGGTCCATTGATCCCTACCAGATCTTTCGCATCTTTCATGAGATTCACAGTTACGCTTGGGAAACCGGCGGGTCACCGGATGTGGCTTACATGGTGGACCAGAGTCACAATCTGAAGGGAAAAATGGAAGCTATGATACAGACGGTCTGTACCGCGCAGGAGCTCTACGCCAAAGCAGCGATCGTGGATCACGCGCATCTGGCGTCGTTACAGCGGACCTGCTCGCTAGTCGAAGCTGAAGAGTGCTTGCGATACGCCTTCTGGTATGACGTTCGACCGGCGCTGCGCGAATGGCGGCGCAGCCGTGGTCTGCCTGAAGAACCCATCCAAGCATTCCGTGAGAGTGGATATCTGGAAAGAATCACAGCCGAACGGCGCGATCGTAATGCCTCGGTAGTTACCACGTATGCGTGAGGCTGGTTGGCGTTTGCTTCTGGGTGAGTCACTGGGGAAACCTGGGAGGCAGAAAATCAACTCCGTGTAAATGTAACTCAGGGTTTCAGAATATGAATGCTCCCAAAAATCACAAGCAGCCTGCTTTGCACAATGCCATGTGGCCCGGTTTGGTAGGAAAAGGACCTGGTGCTGAAACGCCCATTGACCTTGACACCATGCTCAAGGATGCGGGCAGTTTGGTTGCCCCGGCACAAAATTTCGAAGGGCACAAGTACTCCAAAGAAAATTAGGTAGCTGAGATAGTCCAAGAGCACTCGTGGAGCAGCAAATATATGATTCAGACGGTGTGCACGGCTCAGGAACCCTATGCCAAGACCTTGGTCGATCGCAAAGGCTCGCAACCTTTCACCGCCAGAGCAGCTTGGTCGACGCCGAAGAGTGCCTGCTTAGCGCGTTCTAGGAGGATGTGCGTCCCATCTTGCGAGCATGGAGGCGATCATAACCTGCCCGAAGATCCTCTGTAGGCCTTGCGAGAGAGTGGGTATCTGGAGCGCATCACAGCCGCTCGGCGCGCACGAAATGCTCAATCACTTGTGCCGTATGTACAGAAGGGATTCAAGATGAATCGAGAGTCACCAGTGAGGAAGCCGGCTTCGCAGGCAGCTTTTCCCTAGCTATATCCAAGCTTTATCAAAGAATGAAGCCCAGGACCTGGGTCTAGATCGCACTGGGAAACATCCACTACGTGCCGAGGACGGAGAGTAACCTGGTTGAAGGCCGCTCGTAACGTCACTTCCTCTTCACCGCCGCCGTCCACGTAATTCGAAGACCACCTTAGGCAGGCGACGTCTTGCCAGGCAACGCAGGTCGGCAACGTTTGCAAAGTGCCGCAAGTTGATGCGAGGAGAATTTCGTTTCCGGCGATCTTGGCTCCGGTCATTCAATACTTGGCAGCAGATTCATTGATATGTATAAGGGTCAGTGGCGTGGAGAGGGATCACGTATTATCCAAACGGTCTGATGCACTTGGCGTTATGCAGACTCGGGTGTCTGCTCTGATCCCGTCTTGATCGAGGCGTCAGGAGAACTATGCGTCATAAAGCTAACAAACCTGCGGTTGTAGGCTCTTGTTCACGGGACTGTTTGAGCAGAATACCGTATTTGCTGGCTCTCATATTGGTCGGAACATTGGCGAACGGGCAGACCTCGATGAACTCGAGTTCCGCCCCAGCTGCCTTGCTCTGTGAGGCCATGCAGGAGCCCCTTGGCATCGATATCATTCATCTTCGTCTTTCCTGGCAAATGAAGGAATCCCGGCGAGGGGCCAGGCAGACTGCCTACGAAATTCGCGTGGCATCCTCCATCGAAAGCCTTAGCGACAAGGCCGATGTATGGGACAGCGGCAGAATCGAATCTGATCAGTCGATCAACCGTCCTTACAACGGACCACCGTTGCGATCCCGGCGCCGGTATTACTGGCAAGTTCGAACATGGGATGAACGCGGAGCGGCTTCTCCGTACAGCCTCCCCAGTTGGTGGGAGATGGGACTCCTTTCCAGCGAAGATTGGAAGGCAAAGTGGATTACCCGCGACCTTCCCGTCGTGCGCGCCGATTATGAGTCCGGAGTGAAATGGATCTGGGCCGCCGATGATCACGGCGATACTCATGCAACGGCCGGGAGGCATGAGTTTCGCTTTCATCTGAGTCTTTCCGAAAAGCCCCTATCAGCAACCCTCTTTATCACTGCGAGGGACAACGTGGCAGCCTGGATCAACGGGAAACCGGTTTTGCAGGCGTCGCCGATGCTCGCCTACGGTCCTCGCCACGCGTGGGGCTACTTTCGCGAGCTCGTAGTCGGTGAACTACTCGTAAGAGGTATGAATGTGGTGGCGGCAGAAGCGACCGTCGGCAAGGCTGATCCTGATCAACCCAACCCCGCCGGGCTGATTGCTTTGCTGCGCGTCGGGTTACCAAACGGGAAAATCCTCAGGTTTGTTTCCAGCCCAGAATGGAAAACTGCGTCTGAACAAAACGGCAATTGGTTTGCTCTGGATTTTGACGATTCGCGTTGGCCCGGGGCAGTTGCGGTTCGAGAGATTAGCCCGCAACTCAAGGGATCTCCCTGGCCCGCTTTGCCCGCCAGTCTGTTACGTCACGAATTCCGCGTTGACAAAGCAATTCGTTCCGCGCGTATCTATTCAACAGCACTTGGGAGCTACCAGGTTTACGTTAACGGCAGCAGCGCAGAGGCCGACATCCTCGCTCCCGGATGGACCGACTATCGCAAGCACATCGTATATCAAGTTTATGATGTGACCTCGAAGTTGCAAATCGGGCAAGACGCCGTTGGAGTAATTCTCGGTGACGGCTGGTTTGCCAGCGGCTTGACCTGGAATCAAACTCGCTACAACTTTGGTCCTCCACCCGTGCGGCTATTGCTGCAGCTTGAAATTGAGTATGTGGATGGCAGTCACGAGACCATTGTTTCGGACGAATCCTGGAAGGCCACTCAATCACCGATCCTCGCTTCCGAGCTCTATAACGGCGAAACCTACGATGCTCGTTTGGAAAAGTCAGGATGGGATCGGCCATCTTTCTCAGACACCGGCTGGGATCCGGCCGTACTTGCACCCTCGCCAACAGCTTCTCTCGTCGCGCAGAACTACCAGCCGATCCGCGTCGAGGACACTCTCAAACCGAGGGCAATCACAAATCCGGAGCCCGGCGTCTACATCTTCGATCTCGGGCAGAATATGGTCGGATGGGAGCGGCTACGAGTCGCTGGTTCGGCCGGAACCAAGATTCAGCTGCGCTTTGGCGAGGTCCTGACCTCCAAAGGTGACCTTTACACCGACAATCTTCGCACCGCTGATGCGACCGACACCTACATTCTGCGGGGTAACGGAGAAGAAGTCTTTGAACCTCATTTCACGTTTCACGGGTTCCGGTACATTGAGGTTACGGGATACCCGGGCGGTACACCACCGAACAGCGCCGTCGAAGGCGTTGTCTTCTATACTGCAGCACCTTTGACCATGCACTTCCACACGGGGAACCAGATGGTCAACCAACTCTGGAGCAACATCCTTTGGGGGCAGCGCGGGAATTTCCTGAGTGTGCCGACTGACTGTCCCCAGCGCGATGAGCGTATGGGATGGATGGGGGATGCCCAGGTTTTCTGGAGGACCGCAACCTTTAATGCAAATCTCGCGGCTTTCTCCCACAAGTTCACCACCGACATTCGGGATGCACAGGAGCCATCCGGCGCTTACACGGAAGTATCCCCGATGGTCGACGATGTCTCAAGCAGCGTGGCTGGCTGGGCCGATGCAGGCGTAATCATTCCCTGGACAACCTACCTGCAATATGCGGACGCTCGCGTTCTTGAAGACAACTGGCCGGCCATGGAGAAGTGGATGGCCCATTTGGAAAGCTCAAATCCGAATCACTTGTGGCTCCACGACCGCGGCAGTGATGAGGGCGACTGGCTCGCGATCGGCAGCAAGACGTCAAAAGATCTGATAGCCACTGCTTATTGGGCATATGACGCCCAGCTCATGGCACGCGCTGCTCGAATCCTCAATCGGCCCGCTGATGAACAGAAATACTCCGATCTTTTCAATCAGATTCGCGCGGCATTTGAACAGCAGTTTGTTCGACCACAGGGCAAAATAGACAACGGTAGCCAAACCAGCCAGGTTCTAGCGCTTCAAATGGGGCTTCTGGCAAACGCTCAAGCTGTAACCGCCGTCCGGAGATTGATTGCAGACATCAAAGCCCACAAGTGGCACCTGACGACAGGATTCTTGGGTACGCCCTATCTGATGCCCGTGCTGAGCGAGAGTGGGCACAGTAACGTCGCATACCGGCTACTTCTGCAAACTACCTATCCATCGTGGGGATATATGATCGCCCGCGGAGCCACCACCATGTGGGAACGTTGGAATGGCGATCAGATGATAGGCGATCCCACAATGAATTCCTACAACCATTATGCCTACGGTGCAGTCGCGGAATGGCTCTATCGCTACGCGGCTGGCATTGACGAAGACCCCAAGGACCCAGGTTTCCACCGGATCCTCCTGCAGCCACAGTTCGATAAGCGGATTCGCGAGGTCGACGCCACTTACGAGTCGCCCTATGGGGCCATCACCTCTCATTGGAAAATAGATCGGAAGGTTACGATGTGGAACGTTGTCATTCCCGCGAACACGACCGCTCTGCTCCACTTCCCGGCTCGAAGCAATTCGAAGCTCCTTGAGGACGGAAAGGATATCAGTCAGAGTCCGGGACTTTCGTTGGTGATTCAAGGAGACAAATCGATCGTCTTCGAAGCAGCCTCTGGAACCTACGCCTTCACGATTCCGAACTGACTCAGATTGCCGCAGGCACCGCCCGAGCTCGAATTTTCTTGAGCGTTGGGAGATCGCCCCTGGAATGCTCTGCCGTCCCCGCGAGTCAAGCCCCCGGATGTCCGGACGATCTCGTGCGTACGCCTTCGAGAGGGTTCGAAGACCTGGCCAGCCTATTATTGTTGGGCGGTGCCGCGCACATGCGGGAGATCCTTCACGATGTTCTGGTCGAGAAGTTCGGACCGCAGCGGTCGGTTGGTACGCCGCTAGCACAGTTTGCACCGAAGCGGTGAACACAGCAACTCATTCCAGAGCGTCGATTCCTCTTTCTCCATTCGATAATGGAAGGGAACTCTGTCATGCGTCCCATTGACTCTCTGCTCATTGCCAGTCGCGTTACCCAGAGCCCGCCGATTTTGAGGAGCGCTCACCCTGGAAGTCGCCCCCACCCTTACAGATTCAAATTTTGTATTCCACACCGATGCTGCGGACGCATCGGTCGCCGCAGGCACTATGGTGCAATCCCGAGTCTCAGATATGCGGGTCATTCAATACTGGGACAAGAGTCATCTTGTCACCAAGGAATTACCCGAGTACCTTCCCCAGAGCTTCGCGCCTGCCACGGCAAAGGCATCCTTTGCGATTCGGACCGTGCTGTAACGGATGCAAACGCAATGGGGAAATTCTCCGGCTGTCTTCGCGGATGCTCCAGTTGCGGGCTTAGCACCCGTTCTTGTAGAGAGGCTGCTGGACCCCCAGCCAGAACGGGCCGAGATTGAAATCGACAAGTACCGTTGCTCAAGTGAATGAGTGAATGCTTGGCTAGAGACCTGACTCGGTGAAAGGCAAGTTGTTCCTCTGGGGCCTCATTTGGAATCGCGGGAGGCATGCTTGTGAGCGTGCACCTCTGCTGCTCCCACCGTTGTTGAAAGAGGCAATGATTTCAGAAACGATACGACCTGCCAACGTTCGGCTTCCGGAAGCTTGGACCACACGGGCATGCCGCGG